>Ga0209723_1002632_pt1 | contig 23596 bp, 30 predicted proteins | sample BiotimSIPDNA_2_FD_185750 | JGI IMG/M metagenome (GOLD analysis project Ga0209723, IMG submission 185750) | Anaerobic biogas reactor microbial communites from Washington, USA - Biogas_R2 time_0 SIP DNA (SPAdes) (version 2) | ecosystem: Engineered > Bioreactor > Anaerobic > Unclassified | place...
GCTACCGGAACGGAGATCAGAAGAGGCCACCGGTACTTCGCCCCCATGCCACCGAAGCAACAATCCACCGTTTACCCCGATTGTTTGTCCATCAATTACCTCCCTTGCGCTCATCCAGCAGGAAATCCGCGCAGCGGGTGGTATGGGATGCATTGTCCTAAGGGGCGCCTTGGACAGGCCGCATCAAGATGTCTATCCGTCGAGGCAAACGAACCCTGGAGGAACACGTGATGTCGCTACAGTTCAGGTACAGACTCATTAAGAAAGTACTGACCACTGCAAGACCGCGTGCGATCGCGCACTTGACGCGAAACTACGTGGTTCAGGGACTTCAGGTACTTCGTCAAAACCTGACGGGGAGACTCTACCCGACAGCCATGCACTTAGAAATCACGACATATTGTCGGTTTGATTGCCAGGGCTGTTACATTACAAGCGACGAGCGGCGAGACGAGTCCATCATGCCAGATGACGTTGCAGAGCGAGCAATACAGTGGGGGAAACGCCACGGCGTCGGGATTTTTACGTTGATTGGCGGTGAGCCACTGACAACGGCGACCTTGCCCTTAATCAAGAAGATCGTGGCGAAACACTCGTCGGTCGCATTTTTTTGTTGTTCCAATGCGGCGATCTTCAGCACCGCGCCTGATGCCGTTGCGGGCATACTGGAACTCGATAACCTCAGCATAGTTGTGAGCTTAGACGGCTTCGCTGAGACGAATGACGCACTTCGTGGTCACGGATCCTTCCAAAGAACGATGCGCGCCGCGCGTACGCTACGTGAGCAACGGTGTTTCTTCGGGGTGCTCGTGACGCTGCGGCGGTGTAATTTGGCCGAAGCGACATCGCCGGAGTTTGTGTCATTCCTATCTGACAGCGGGTTTCACTACTTGGGGTACTCGATCTCGGAGGGAATTGATGCGAGTCTACTTCAGGATGTGCTAACGCGGGCGGCAAGGCTGATGGGACAGTTTCCGATTTTCCTGTACTGCACGGATGTGGGCCCCATGGATCTGCCGTCGGGGGCGTACAGACACCGAATAGTCTACGTGTCACGAGACGGCAGAATCCTCAATGACCGAAGGGAACGAATTGTCATCACAGACATAGAAGGCACTGACGGCGGGGCCGAAACGGTGGTTGAGTGCGAGCCGTGGAAGAGAAGGTTTACGAAGGGATGGCGACCACGTCCTTGCCGGCCGGGTGTGCCGGATCGTTTCTAGGCGGAAGCGAAGTTGCGACGTTTGTTGCGCGGTCGCCTCTGCAATTCCCGGCCGCACCACGGCAGCACGGATGTTCCGGTGCCCACGCCGGGCGCCGCACCCACGATCAGCGATCGTAAATCGTCAGTATCTCCACGGGCCACTGGACCAACGGCCTACAACCCCTTGCGGTAGCAGGCCGAATCTAGCTACAAGCGGTTGTGGTCGCATTCCTTAACCTAGTGCCATTCGTCACATCCACGTGAGCACTTTCGGTCGGGAGCGGCGCCGCCCAGTCGCGCCATCAATCTGACGACACCTCGGAAGGGTCTACTCGCAGTCCTTCTGTGCGTCGATGTACGCGGCGAAGCGAGGCACCGACGTTCCGTAGACACGGCGAACGCGCCCGCTCCAAAATCCCTTCCAGTGTCGCAAGGCTTTGGCAAAAAGCAGGTTATGACCTGCCGCCGGCGGCCGCGACTGCACCGAGATGCGCACAACGGCGGAGCGTTTCATCGAAGAATTCACGGGCGATACGGGCCGCGGAACTGGCCGGGGCATGCTGGGTAAATCAGGACGGCATCCGTGACGGATCGCTCGAACTGGGCCAAATCTGGGATCACCGTGTCAAAAGTCTTTGGGCCGAAGTGCGCACGCAGCTGGCTCAGGTAGCTCTGTTGGTATGCCCGTCGCCGCTTGAAGCGGGACACGAGGTAGCCGAGCAGTTGCAGGCGGCGGTTGAATCGGCTTCGCACATAGTCAATCGCGGCCGTGACTTGCATGATGCCTTGGGCACCCCAGTCGGCGGCTTCCAGCGGGACGATCACGAAGTCGCTGGCACACAAGGCCGCGAACGACGTGAGCGAGAGCCGGGGTGGGCAGTCGAACACGATCAGGTCGTACCGATCCCGCAATTCGTTGACGGGTTCGACGAACGAGCGATGCAGGTCCGCCTGCTCCCAGGCGCGCTGGTCGGACAGGTCGAACCGTACCACGGCCGAACTGGCGGGGATGATGTCGATGGTTGGATACTGGGTTCGACGAATCAGGCTATGCACGTCGGCATCGGTCGATGGGTCAAGGAGGCGTTCCACGCCGGGCGTCTTCTCGCCGTCGCGAAGGAAGGAATTGGTCAGGTTTCCCTGCGGATCGGTGTCGATGGCCAGCAACCGCTTGCCGCGCTCGTGCGAAACTGACGCAAGCAACCAAGTGGTGTGGGTCTTCCCCACGCCACCTTTCAGGTTGAGCACCGTCAGCACCGTGGCGTGAGAGGACGAAGAGGCAGTCATCGGACCAGAGCGTACCATCCTTGCACCGTGTCGCAAAACGCAACTCGACCCTTATCCGCCGCTGGATCACCCGGCGGACCAGTCGCCGAATCGAGGGACGGACTGCAGGAGCAGCCCGGACGGAAGAAAACAACACAGGAGAAAGCAGATGGCGGCAGGCCGGCGCAGGCGGGGCGAAGGTTGCCAGGGTTCGCCGGCCGATCGCCGAGCGGTCGCCTCCCATGGCGGTCGGCGACAAGGAACAGGCGTGCGGAGCACGACCGACAATTCGGCTTGGGAAAGCCGCAAACGCCATGCTACCAGGGACAACGCGTCGCGGACCTGCGGCCGCGACCCCCGGGCTGACGACCTTGGCTGGCACTCGTTCCTCGTGACCTACGCCTTGGCATCACCCCGGGGGTCGCGTCCTCGTACCTCGTCCGCGACGCGTGTCCGCACTACTCAGGCCCGGCGGCCTGATCCACCGCGGAGCGGGACGACGCCCACGGCTAGTCGCCGTGGGGATCAACGACGCGACTCCGCCACGCGCGTCCCGGTGCGTCCGTGCCGCAGGCACGGCGGGACGACGCGTTTCAACTCGGCGCGCCGGAGGCGAGCATCCGTTCCACATCTTCCCGCGTCAGCGTCTCCGGTTGCTTGCCGGCGTACGCGCCCTCGTGCATCGACGGCGACCAGGCTAGGCGGACCTCGAGCCGCTGCTCAGCGAATCGCCACAGGGCTTCCTTCGCCCCCTCCACGCCGGTCGGCTCGCAATCGAACATCAGGATCACACGGCCCGAGCTGATCTGCCTTGCCCAGCGGGCGATCTTCTCGCCCTGCGCTTCGGTCATGCGGTTCGACATGATCCCCAAGGCCGGTACGCCCAGGTTGTCGAGCCCGATCACGTCGTTGAATCCTTCCACGATCACCAGACCGTGCTGGGCGATGAACTCGCGATAGCCGGGTTCCCGCAGTCGGGCCGCGTGCTGACCGAACAGTTCCTGCCCCCGGTGGAAGCCTTTTGGGAAACGATGCTTCGCCGGAGGCTCCTTGCCCGGCCGTTCGGCCGGGGACAGGCGGGCGAACTCCCGTTCCTTCTCCTCATGATGCACGTCGCGTCCGACCCAGGCGAGGACCTTGCCGTTCTCGGCGAGCACGGGATAGACGATGCTCCCGCGGAGACTCCAGCCGCGTTTGTCGCCGCCGCCGTCGTTGGGGAGGTAGCCGCAACGCCACTTCTGCATCGACTCCGGAGTAAGGCAGGGGTGCCGGCGGACGTACGACGCGGCGGCCGGGTTCATATCCGCCACGTCCGTGACGAACTTCTCGTCGATGTTGTGCAATTCGCGGACGCGTTCGTCAGCGGAATCGACCAGCGGCACGTTGGCCTGGGGTGGAGACGCGGCGGCTTCGCTCGCGGCCGCTGGCTGCTTGGGGGCCTGACGGCTCGCGGCGGGCTCGCCGCTCCCCGCCAGCGCCCGTTTCACTCGCTGGAATTCGTCGCCTTTTAGCTTGCCGCCCGCGGGTTTCTGGCCGGTGAGCCAGCCGTGCATCAGCGTCAGGAGGTTGCCGCGAAAGCCGCATTCGTAGGCGTGACACATGAAGATTTTCTGTGGGTTGTCCGTGTTGATCGCCAATTCCCGGCGGCCGTGGTGATCGCCGGGGCAGCCGAAGGGACAATCGATGCGGACCTCCGGCCCGGTTCCCCGCACGTCGAGCGACACTCCGCACTTGGCGGCGGCGGCCTCCAGGGAGGTCTCCGCTTGTAATTTGTCAACATCGATGTAGCCAGGTCGATTCATGATGCTTGGGGGAATGGGGAGGGAATGTTAACGTGGCTGTACCAGCATGTCCCATGTGGTTCTCCTCAGCAAGCGCGACTTGGAAGTTCTTGGCCTGCTCGAAATGACGCCGGCCACGGCGGCGCATCTCCGCCAGGCGAGTGCGACGTTTTCGGAAGAACCGTTCCGCGACGAACGCCGCGTTCGGGAACGGATGCTGGCCTTGAGCAACGCGGGGTTCGTGCAAAGCTTCCCGGCCGCCGTCGCCGGCGGGGGACTGAGGCACTACTACCGGCTGACGGCGGCCGGATACCGTGTCTTGCATCCGGATCGCGACCAGGCCCCGGGGCGCATGATCGTTGCGGAGATTTCGCCCTCCCGATTTCAGCATGCGATGGCGACGGCCGACGTGATCGTCCACACGCTGGTGAGCTGCCACGCGGCACGCGTGCAGATCCTGCAGTACCACGGCGACGGTCAGTTGACGCTGGGCGTGGGGGAGTACCGGCAGCAGCCGGACTGTCACTTCCAGCTGGGGCATGGTGGGCGGGTGTTCAACTTGCTGTTTGAGATCGACAACGCGACCGAGCCGCTCGATTCGCTCCGGGAGCAGAGCATCCGATCGAAGCTCTTGGGCTACGAGAGCTACCAGGACTGGGTGCTGCGCGTGTGGCGTGACCACGGGCGCCACGAACCCCGGCCGGCCTTTCGCGTGGTCTTTTTGACGCGAGGCGTGAACCGCGCGAACCACATGCTTTGGCTGGCCCGGCAGTGCGCCCGCAACAAGGACCGGCGGCTGGTGTATGCCGCGACGCAGGATGCGTACCTCGGCACTCCGTGTGCCGTGACGGATCCGCTGTTGAACGACCATCATGGCCAATGGCGTGCGTTGTGCGACGCGCAACCGTCGTCCGCGTTCCGGCGGGAACCGGTGCGGCTATCGCCGCCGCTCGCCCGGGCGAACGTATTTTGATACGCTTCGCAGGACTGTCGCGTTCACTCGCAGTGCCCGATGCGGGTATCAAGCCGCGTCCCTGCTTCCGCCCCCACGGAATCAGGAATGGAGCCTTCGGGATTGAGACGCAGACAGCACCGCCTCGCCCGATCCACGCACCTCGACGAGGCGGTTTTTCTTGGCAATCGTCGGCAGCACACCAGATGGACGCCTCGCGGTATTTGAACCGTCCGCGGTCAGCGGTAGGCTTCTCGCATGGATACCCTGATCGCCGCGCCGGCCAACAACGAGCGGGGACCGCGGTACATGGAAAAGGCGCTGGCTGCCATCCACCAGGCCCACCTGCGGCAGTCGCCGATGACGCTGGCCTACGGTGCCGCCGACGGACAGGTCGCCTTGATTCTCCAGTGCACCACGGCGGAACGAGAGGCGATCCTCGGCCCGATTGCGGCCAGTTACCCCCACTGTTCGCTGGCCGCCGTCGAAGCACCCGTCGCTCCAACCGGCCTGGCCACATGGTCCACCGAGGTGCGTTTGAGTCCCGAATTGTATCCCATCCTGCGGCATGCGCAGTTCGAGGATCTGCTCAACCACACGTTCGCCGATCCGGTCTGCAGCCTGCTGCGCGCGGTTCGGCCTGACGAGTCGCTGCAGTGTCGGGTCGAGATCAGCATCGTTCCTGCGTCGCGCAGGCGATGCCGGACGGCCCGCGAAGCGGTGAGGCTGCTGGACCGGAGCTTCTTCCGCACGCACTACAGGCTGGCCGCCTTCTTCGCCCGAAACATCGTGCGGGGCCGCTGGCGCTGGCTGGCTTGGCTGCTGGGCCGGCTCGCCGCTCGCAGCGAGTCGCCGGGGCACACCCTGCTGGAGACCTCGACGAGCCGGCTGCACGAGCGAGAGGAGAACCTGCAGGCGGCGGCCGACAAATTCGGTGGTCACCTGTTCGAGTGCCGGATGCAGCTTGCGGTGTATGCGCCGGCGGAACTGAAGGCGGAGGCCGCGGAACGGCTGCGGAGCATGGCGGGTGCGTTGGGAGCTTTCACCCAGTCGCGGCTGGCGACGTTCCAGATCGGCAGAATCCGTCCGCAGCATGGCCGCCGAAAACGACTGCGGCCGTTCCTGCTGTCCCACGAAGAGCTGGCCACCCTCTGGCATCCACCCACGGCGACGGCCAGCGCGGAACGCATGCGGGTCAATGAATTCACCGAACTGGAGGCGCCCACGGTGATTCACCCGTCCACGGAGGAGGGGACGGTGGTCCTGGGGCGAGTCCGGTTCCGGGACGACCAGCGGTTGGTGACGCTGGCGCTCGAAGACCGCCTCCGGCACCTGTACATCGTCGGGAAAACGGGGATGGGCAAGACGACGCTGATTCAGAACATGATCGCCGAGGACATCGCCGCCAGCCGCGGCGTCTGTCTGGTCGATCCCCACGGTGACCTCGCCGAATCCATTGCCGGCCTCGTGCCCAAGCATCGCACGAACGACGTCATCCTGTTCGACGTGGCCAGTCGCGAGTACGTGGTCGGGTTCAATCCGTTGGCCAGCCGCGATCCGTCCCGCGTGGACCAGGTGACCTCGGGCGTGGTGAGCGCGTTCAAGAAGCTGCATGATTCCTGGGGGCCAAGGCTGGAGGACACGCTCCGCAACGCCGTGTTCGCGACGGTCGAGCAAGGCGGCAACCTGCTGTCCGTCATGCGGCTGTTGGGCGAGAAACCGTACCGTGAGCACATGGTGCCCAACATTCGCGACGAGGTTGTGCGGAGCTTCTGGATTCACGAATTCGCCTCCTGGAGCGACAACTACCGCACGGAAGCCGTCGCGGCGATCCAGAACAAGATCCGGCCATTCCTCACCAATACGAACATGCGGGCGATCGTCAGCCAGCCGGGACGGTCCCTGGACCTGCGGCAGATCATGGACGACGGGAAGGTCCTGATCGTGAACCTGAGCAAGGGCCGCATCGGCGAGGACAACGCGACGCTCCTGGGCGCGTTCCTGGTGACGAGCATTCAGCAGGCGGCCATGACGCGGGCCGACATCCCGGAAGGGGAGCGGCGGGACTTCTTCCTGTACGTCGATGAATTCCAAAACTTCACCACGGGCAGTTTCGCGTCGGTGTTGTCGGAGGCCCGGAAGTTCCGGCTGTCGCTGATCGTCGCCCACCAGTACCTGGCCCAGATCAACGAAGAGACCGCCGATGCCGTATGGGGCAACGTGGGCTCGATCGTGGCGTTCCAGGTCGGCAGCGAGGACGCCGAAATGATCGCCCAGCAGCTTGGGAAGTACCCCGGACAGATCACGCCCGAAAATCTTTCGGGACTGCCAAAGTACGCCGCCTATGCCCGGCTGCTGATCGACGGCATGCCGAGCAATCCGTTTTCGCTCCAGACGCTGCCGCCGCGCCGGGAGTCATTCGATCCGGAGCGGGCCGAGATCATCCGCCGCGTTGTCAGTCGGCGTTTTGCTTATGATGTCGAAGTTCGGACGCAGAACGGCACCAATTGTCCCACCGAGTGTCGCATCGCACCCAAGGGCAGGCATGACTTGATCAAGACTCCAACTGGTCAGCCTCAAATCGATTGCGGCGTTTGAACCAAAACTCACCCACACATCCCCTTGGCTGGCATGGCCAACATGAAACGCTAGTTCCGAGGCTGGCCCAACTCCAAAATGACACATCGTGGCCCACTTCTGACTATCTTTTGCCACCACTCTATGTAGAGGAAAAAAGGCAAACAAGCTTGCATACCCAAGGAAAGCGGATGCAATCGTCCGATATTCGAGAAAGTTATCCGAGCAACCAGCTTGCTTACGGCTTTGCGGCGTTTTCATCTGTACGTCCGGCTATTAGGAACAGCGGAGATTGGGGATTTGCGAAACTGTGACGTTTTCGGCATGTCAAACCGCAAAACAAAGGATTCTCGGGATGGTTTGCACGGGCAGCGTCAACGACTGAGACGCGTCCGTGTGTCGACCGATGCGCGTTATCGCCCGATTGTTCGACCGACTGTAGAATGTATCATTACCGGGCTGCTTTGCCCCTTCCATTCGGTTCGAATCACCGCTGGACTCCGACGTCATTCGACGGTTTGAGCCATTGATCCATACTGCAGAGGGGGATCGATTCGGTATACACTTACAGCCCTTGACTTTTACGTCATTTCGGTCTCTTCCGGTCCTCAATCGGCACTTGCTGGCCAGGAACACCGCCCATGCGGATTTGAATTCTTCCGTGGAGTGTTGAGGCAATTTTTGTCGAATGATGTTGACAGAATACTCAACGTTGAGTAAACTATCAACATGGCTACCACATTCGGCGAACTGTTGCGTGAAAAGCGTCGTGCGGCCGGTCTCAGCCAGCGCCAGCTTGCCGACCGCGCCGGCGTCGATTTCTCTTACATCAGCAAGCTTGAAAACGGCCGACTTCCTGCTGCGGCGGACGAAACCGTGGTGCGGATCTGCGCCATCCTGGGATGCCCGGCCGAGGAGTTCTTCACGGCAGCGAAAAAGCTTCCGACCGAACTCGGTGAATCGCTGGTCGGGGAGCCCGCGGCGATCCGTTTCCTTCAAGAGGCGTCCCGGCTGCAACTGTCACAGAAGGAGTGGGAGCGGATGCTCGGTGAACTACACGGCCTTCGCGGGGGTGACGAACACAAGGAGAAGTGATGCGAAGGTCTCACTCATACTCGAAGCGCGAACTTCTGAACAGCTGCCTACGGCAGTTCTTCTACGAGTATTACGCCGCCTCCAAGAAGCTTCCGTTCGACTCGGCACGCAAGCCGCTGGTACAGAAACTGAAGGAGTTCACCGGCGTCTATCTGCTCGCCGGCGAGAAGCTGCACTGGTTCATCGAACAGTTCCTCAAGAAGGGTCCGTCGAGCCGCGATTGGGCCGAGCGAACCAGCACTTCCGGTTTCGACCTAGCCGTTCGGTACTCTCGTGACCCCGAGGCCAACGCGGGCCTACAAAACCTGGCTTACCCGCCGCCGATGCTTTTGGAGTTTTACTATGGCGACCCCCGAGCCGAGGAATTGGCAGAAAAGGCGCGCGAGGCGTTATTCCGTGGAGTGCGTCGGTTCTTGGAGCATGAGCCGGTGAAGAAGCTGTGGAGCGAGATCACAACTGGCGAGCATTACGTCGAGCAGCGTGTCGGCGGTCTTCCCAAGTTCGACGAGTTCGGCATCGAAGGCCAGATCGACCTCGTGGGTCGCGACACCGAACGCGTCCGGGTTGTTGACTGGAAGCTGGGTGTAAGCGGCGGAAGCCACGACAGCCTCCAGATGCTGATCTACGGACTTTGGGCCGAGAAGAAGTTTCGGGTTGAGCCATCGCAGGTGAGCGTCCGCCGCGTATTCCTGGGTGATGGCACCGTCGAACCCGATCGCCCGCTCGACCGCGGAATCATGGTGGTCGGGAAGGCTCGGATGCTTCAGGACATTGAGTTGATGAAGGAATTGGACCCCTATGGCCGAACCGGGATGGAGGAGGTTTTTTCACCATGTCATCGCGAGAACGTCTGCCGTCAGTGCAAGTATCAGGGCATCTGCCCGGACAGCCGCTCCGGGTTGGCCCCGAAACAAACATCCGCCTCATTGATGGTTCTGCCATCGCCGGTGTGAAGTGCCGCCGCGTGGATGTCCGATGCGCGGTTCGCCCCGCCGAGCTGCGCGCGTCGGTGTGCAGCAAGCTGCGCCATCGGCACGGTGTCGTCGCTGTACCATCGCCCTTCGCGTCGACCGAGATCTTGGTCCTCGGAGTGAAGAAACTCCCGGTCGATCAGGTTCGCAACAAGTTGTGGCGGGCCGAACTTCACGATCTCGGCAAGACAGTGAGGTTGCGACCGGAATCGGAGGACGACCAGCAGGTGTTCGCCGACCTGCTGGAACGGTGCCTTGTGGTTGCTTTTGAGCAATCCGCCGGGTACTGGCGGTTGTCGCGTCCCCTACGCAACTGGTACAATGATCAGCCCATCGCCAGGGTCGATGGGGTCGAGGTCATCCCCCGCGTATCGTTTTCCACGGTTCGGCTCGGCGACCCTGGGGTCGGTATCGCCTTCGATACCGGTTACCTCAACCGCACCGAGCGGACCGTCGCGGAGTTCTTCGACCCTACCCTTGGTCCGGGCGAACGGAACAAGCGCAGGCGGGACTTTGACCGCTTCCGAAATCGGGCCGAGCGTCGGAAAGGCACACTGCTATACACGACTGGAGAGCAGGTCGTTCCGGTCTGCTACTTCGAGCGTTTCGCAGACGGTGTCACCTGTGGGACGACAGGCCCGGTCCTTCAGCACGATTCGCTCTGCGACTACTGCCACGAGCGGTATCCAAAACTCGATCTTGACCCGCGCGACTTGGTGGCTTTTGTCTCATTCCCCGGGTTACCCCACCCCGTCCCGGTCCCCGCGAAATGGCTCCGGTTGAGGGTGATGGCCGACGAAGAGCAGTCATACCGCGGCCTGGGCCAATACAAGACCGTTCCTCCCGAACAGCGGCGTGACGCGGCAATCGAAGCGTGGGAGCGATACCGGGGCGTCGTCGAAGGGATGATTGGCTGTGAGGCGGAGGCGGAGTTGTGGACTCCACCTGAGGAACGCTGCGAGCTACTGCCGTGCCCAGCATTGCAGTTCGGTGGGGGCCGCGTCGTTGTTGCGCCACGAGAAGCAACACCTACGGAGTATGGCCGTTACTACCGCGAGCGGCTTGAGAAGTTAAAGGGCGGCGGCCTGTATCACTACGCGGCAGCAATCGAGCGCAAACTCTTCGTGGTCACTCCGAAATCGGGCAACGATTGGACTGACGAATTGCAGGCTGCGTTCATTGCCGACTTTGGCAAGGTCATCCAGGACATTACCGGTTTGCGATTCTCCCTGACGCAGGTGCGGGAAGATGATCCCGAGAGGGTGGTCGAGGTGCTCGACAAGATCGCCGACGGTCAGGGCGGAGCGGGAACGACCGTAATCGTTTTCGACGACCGCCTAGCCAATGGAGCGTCTTACTACTTGTTGTCGCATGGGTTGAAAGGATGGCACCTAAAACGACTAACGAGGGGGCAGGTCATCCGCAAATGGAGTTGTCGTCGGTCAGGGCGCAGCGTCGAGGATCGGAAGAAAGCAGACCGACGCTGGTTGGACATGGTGACCCTGTCCGTCCTGGATACCCTCGACCAGATGGAGGCGATTCCCTGGCGAATCGCCGAGTGGCCTTATGAAGCGTGCTTGGCGATCGACGTGGGTGAAGGCCGGCGGCACTTCGCGATGTCTCTTTTGGTGTGTCGAGGGGCGGATCGGGTGCCGTCCTTCGCCCGGATGTCGGACTCGTGGCCGAAGGGCGACCATCAGCACGAGACGATCAACCCCGTGATCCTCCGCGACAAGGTTGTGCAGATCTTCGATGGTTACGAAGACCCAGGTTTCACCCCGATCCGGTCGCTGTTGGTTCTGCGAGATGGCCGTCTTTGCGGCGAAGAGGAGGCGGCCCTTGTCGAAGCCATCGACCGGTTGCAGCAAAAGGACCGGCTCGCCCAAGATGTGACCGCCGATTTCGCCGAGATCCACAAGAAGACCGTGAAGAACTTGCGGATGTGGGTGCCACAGGGTCAGAGCCGCGCAAACGTCTTGGAGGGCCAGGCAATTTACCTGGACGGCGAGGCCGCGCTTTTGAGTTGCACCGGGGCCGCCACGCTGTCTCGGACGGCCACGGCCGATCCGTGCCTGCTGGTGCTCCGACGGGGGCGCGACGTGCGGCGCGCGGCGCGGGCCTTCTTTGCCCTGTCGCAATTGAATTACTCAAGCCCAGGCAAGGCTCAACGTTATGCGTATCCCATCCGGGAGACGGACTCCCGGCTGCAACAGCGGATGGCGGAGGACATGAGAGGAGTCAAGTGACACCCAACCCTCGGAGGATGCCATGAGTCAGGAGTGGCTGAACATTCAGAGTTTTTTTACGGACCACGAACTGCTGGGCGCGATCAACGATCTGTCCATCGCCATCAAGCAGGAAGCGGCAGGCGTACAGGATGCCGAGCGGGAGCGCCGTGCCAAAGACGCGCGGCGTCTGTTGAAGCGATTCCTCGATCGCCTAGGTGAGGTCGAGTCCGCCGACAGTAAGGAGCTTTTGCTGGGCGTGGACGCGCGGTTCCAGAGTCTAACCGACGCCATTGCGTCGGCCCGGCAGGACGGAGACCGCTACCAATCCGTCCTGATGAAGAGCGGCGCCGCGGGTGCCTTGCCCCTGCTGGACGCGAAGTCTTCGGAGTCGCGCGCTCAGTTAGTGGAGAGCCTCGCGGAACTTCGGCGCGTGATAGAACAACACCAGCAGACCGACGCGGCCGCAATCTTCGAGGATCGCTAATGCGTACATTTCTTGAGGGGGCCAACCAAGACCTGCTGTACCAAATCGCTGTCGTCCAGAACTTGCTGGGCAAGGCCAGCGTCTGCGGCGAGCTGACCCCCTATGTCGGGCAAATCATCCAGCTATGTGAAGCGCTACGCCGTCAGGCTCAGAGGAACCTGACTGATCTAGGGTACGGGCTCGACGATACGCTGAACGACATCCTGGCCGCAACCCAGTCGCTGTCGAACGTGTTCGAGGTTGTGAACACACGACTGGCGGCTCCGGTGGTGCGTGCGAGGCCAGAAGATCGGCTCGGCCTGCTGGTGCTGAGGTTCCTTCACGACTCGAACACCAAGACTGCGAGCCTGCCGTTCGGGCTGTCGGACGGAAGCTTTGCGATCTACCCGACCGACAAGATCCCTCCCATCTACCTGGTCCCCACCTCCCGACAGACTACGCTCCTCTACTTGCCGCTGCTCTTCCACGAGTTTGGCCACCTGCTCTATGCCTGCTACAAGGCTGAGATGGACGAACTGGTCAAGGACCTCCAAAAGGTAGTGGCTTCGGCACTCGCGCCCAAATCGGTTCGCAGCCGCGCCGGGGCGAGTCGGTCGTCCTCATTCCGCAAACAGGCCGTTACGGCTTGGTACACCTGGGCGCAGGAATTCTACTGTGACGCGGTCGGGATCACGGTGGGTGGGCCGTGCTTTCTCAAGGCATTCTCACACTTCTTCCGCACTCGCTCGAACGATCAGTATTACGTGCCTCGGGACGAACAGCTTCAGCGCCGCCACCCGGTGACATGGCTGCGGACCAAAATGCTGGTGGATCGCGCTCGGAAACACGGATTGCACACTTTGGCTGACCAAGTGCACGATGTCTGGGCCCAGACCGCCCGAGTCCTGGGGATTCAAGAGGACTACGAGGGGACGTGGTCGGAGGATTTCTTCCTACCGCTCCGGCAAGTGCTCGACGACATGGTCGAGGAGTCTCAGCCTTACGCGCATCAGCCCGCCGACATGCACCTGGCATCGGGGCAGGCGAAGCCGCTGTCGCCGGTCCAACTGTGCAACGTTGCCTGGAGCAAATTCGAGGCCGACGGGAAGGGCTATCGGGCCTGGGAGAATGACGCCATCGATTCCTTCCTGCGCGGCACTTGAGCCATGCCCCGGAAACGCTCGCGGGCGATCGGTAGAGATTGTGCTTTCGATAGCACGCAATCAACCGATCAATTCCGTGTCGCGGAGCGGCTCCATGATGTCGTTCTGGAGCTTGCCTTTGTCGAATCCGTTCTACGGCTCGGTACGGATGGTCATATTTGCCTTGCCGGTTAGATCGGCGAGGTTGGCGATAGCGTTCCCGTCGTGAAAAGCCAATTCCGGTCGTCGTTGAACGCCGCGTTTACCAACCAACTGACTCTAGCCAAGCCTTTTTTGGGCTGCCGTTGCTTCGGGCCGGTAAATCTGGCATTGTCGGCGTCGCTTGGATCCACTCGACGAAGTCAGGGCCGATGAAGCGACCTCCCAGAAGGCGGGCGCTGGCTGCGTGCCATCGATAGCGACGCCCGAGGCCGTGCGGGTTCTTGGGCAACGAATGATCGCTCAGTTGGCCAAGCCGCTGGACACGACGATCCCGATCCATGACCCGCGTGTGCGACTGAAGGCATTCCAGATTCCCCTTTCGTCTCCGGACACCAGCGGACGTTGGGGGCACGAGTGGCCCGGGAGCCGCCTGACTGGCGACGACATGCGCAGGCTTGCCGTGCTGGGTAATTACGCGAAGCTGCCGACGAACGAACTCCTTCACATCGCGGTCGGCGTGCTGTACGAACATACGCGCGCCTTGATGCTGCAATTGCTGGACCGGCACGAGCAGACCGGCAGGCCCTTTGCTGAATTGCTCGACGACGTGGGCGTTTTCCAGGTAGCTCCCGGCCAGGCGGCCGCCATCGGCGGCAATGGGGACCGGGATCACGCCGGGGCTCAGCACCCGCAAGCGGATGCCAGGGCACTGCCGAACGCCGGTCACCCCACCGTCGCGATGCCCGTAACGCGGGAGCCAGCGATCATCACACATCCGGCGGTGGCCCCGGCAGACGATCACGGCTCGCTCGCTGCCGAAACGGCCCACGATGGCCCCACGTCGCTTTCCATTCCCCCACACCCTATGGCGAAACGCACCACCGCACCGGCACCTCGCGAAGGCATCACCGACGACCGCATTCAAGACCTGGAGGAGCGGATGCAGCGACTCCAGGAAACCATGGAAGTGCTGATCGGTTCGATCGACGAATTCCGCGACGATCTTGTGCATACGCTTCGCAACCTGCCCGACCAGCTTCCGCCGCCCGTTCACATTCACAGTCTGCCGCTCGATCCGACAGCTCCAGACTTCGGGGAACGCATCAACGTGATACCCCAGGAAGTCATGGCCCGATTGCGGGAGGAAGCAGCACGTGGGGGAGGCACGTCCGCTGTCGCCGCAGCCGCCGAGGGCGATCCGTCACCAGCTCCCCTGGTCGATGGAATGGCCGGAAATGGCAATCGCCCACAAACGCGGCAGGGAAAGCTGTTTGGTTGACGCCGTGCCCCCCAAGTCGCATGCCCCGCGAGCAATTTCTTTACAACGGCACCCAGCAAATATGCGACCTGCTCGACGAGGCGGGCCGCCGAGCAGGCGTGAGCCGAGGCCAAGCATTCGAGGATTTTTTGACATGCACCGTGTCCGCGTTGTCCAATCGGCAGATGGAAGACGAGTACCTGGCCATCGTGCGGAAGGGTTATGCGGACGGCGAAAAGGGGCGACGCGGCATCGACTCGCTCACTCAGGCATTCGGCACTCTGATTGACCTGATGGAACGAACTCGCAAGGACATCCTCGGCGACCTGTTCCAGGGCGGCATCACCTACGGCGAAGCCGGCCAGTTCTTGACGCCCGAACAATTGTGCGAATTCATGGCGGCGCTCTGCATCGACGAGAAGCAGCCAGGGACCGTGGCGGATCCTTGCTGCGGCAGCGGCCGAATGTTGCTCGCCTTCGCGGAACATCATCCCGGCGGCGAACTGGTGGGCCAGGACATCGACCTGCGCTGCGTCCGAATGACGAGCATCAATCTGGCCCTGCGCAATTTGTACGGGTACGTGCTGTGGGGCAACAGCCTGGCTGGCGAAGTCAAACTCGCCTACCGCACCGGAATGAACATGGAGGGCGGATTCATCCGACACGTGCGTCCCGGCGAATTAGCCGCAAAATTCGGCGAATCGGACGGCGGGGGATCGCAAGACCTTCCCGAGCCGACACGAACCGTCGTGCTGCCGACCGCCACCCAAGATGCCCCGGCCCGACAACTGCATCTGTTCTGACGCCCTCGATCTTTTTTCTGAGTAGAAGGCTTTCGGATTTGCCTGCGGCTCCGTCCGCGCGGATGGCGTCACGCGCCGGATCGCTTGCGCCCGTGGCCCAACAGCGGCAGGCTGGGTTCGTTCTGCCCTCGGTGGGTAGAGCGATAGCCTGAGTGTTTGGTCATTGGCAACGTAGCGAGAGGAGTCAGTGCCATGTATGTGGAAACGAAGGACGGCACGTGCCGGAGCTGTGGAGGGGAACTGGAAATCGTGGATGCGGACGATGCCACGATGACCGTCGAGTGTCGGGGTGAGTGCGGCGACTCGTACCAAGTTGAGCCGGACGCGTTCGGCGACGGCTGCATGACGTACTACCCCGGCTTCCTGACCCAGCGTGAGGAATCCGACGACGAGGAAGGAGGCGAGTAATGGATCCGCAAGCCGCATGGGATGATTTGCTGGAAGCGTTGGGGGAACGGGACTTGGACCGCGTCGAAAACTTGGCCGAGGGCCTGTTGCGGTGGCTGCGGGCTGGCGGATTTCCGCCGCGAGCGGTCACCGGCAACGACCTGGGCTCCGACTGGGACCGGGAGATCGCGCTCGCCGGCTGCCGGTTCGCGCTGGCCCAAGCCAGGGAGGGTGTGACCCATGTTCCATAGAAATCGTGTCTGGTGCGTCACCCCGGTGGGATCGGCCGAAGAACTGGCCCGCAAGTTGACCACGACCACCTGGACGTGCTGCACGGCATTCGAGCTCGGCGGATACCTGTGGCTGAACGACGCCACGTCACCCGATGGAGCACAAGAATTCTCGGCGGTCAAGAAGGCGGGTCCGAACAGCCGCCCGTGGCAGGTCGAAAGCATCACCGTGTCTTGGTGCGATTACGCGGAGTTGCTCGCGTACGTCGAGCGGACGCTCCGCGGCGAAGACGACCTAAGCGACTTCGCCCACGAAGTGGCACCTGCCCTTCAAACACCCGCAGAACACGGCCGCTGCTGCCACTGTGCCTGACGTTCAGCCTTTGCCCCCAAGCCGCAAGCCTGGGGGCTTTTCACGGTACGGTCACCAAGGCACATGGCAACGCCGGCCGGAAAATGTTATCACTCAAGCATGCCAGTCCCACTCACCCCAGAACAGATCGCGGAACTGGAACGCAGCGGCGGTTCGCTGTTTGTCGTGGTAAACCCTCAGACCCGGCAGGGTTACGTGCTCGTTCCCACCGACGCATACCTCCAGGCCAAGCCCTTGTTTGAGGCCATCATCGGGCGCATGCCAGGGTCAGTTTCATTGTCCGCACAAGACCAGCTTGGTCCGGTCGAGTGGAACGACGTCAAGAACGCGAGGCGGTGTGCGCTGATTGACAAGAAGCATGACGCCGGCCTGTTGCCGGCGGAGGAGACGGAACTCGATCGCCTGCAAGCGGAATTGGCCGCCCACCAGCGGCTGGTGGCCCCGCGCCCGTTGGCCATCCTCGAATTGCTGGAGGACGCCCTTCGGCAGCGGGCCGCAAATTCTACCGGCCGCGCGTGATGGTCCCCACCCGCACTGTAAACGGTCAAATTGCGCGCACAATGCAGGCGTTTTTTGAACAGGAGATAACCGAGAGAACAGAGCGTGGTTTCACCCTCCGCTGACTCTGTTTGCTCCTGTTCAAAACCCGTATGTTTGGTTTCGGCCGAAGGCCGCGCCGCGTCACTTCGATCACGTCCGAGTTTTTCGCGATCTCGTGGTACCATCGCACGGCGGTCTCGTACCGGCCTTCGCGCCGGGCTCGCGCAACCTTGCCGCCATTTTGTTCCTCCAGTTCCAAGAGTGCTTCCAGCTCGTCGCGAATCAGGCGAGCATCGTCGCCATTCTCGGCGCGTTTGCGCAACGCCCTCCCGCACCGTTAGTGTACGACCGCGTCAGCATTCCGCTGGCGTCTCGGTCTTTCACTTCAAGGGAGGTGCGTATGAACAGGCTGCCAGCATGGCACAAGGATTTTCTGCGAATGCTGCCGACCATTCGGCAGGTCGCGCACGTGAGTTTCCGTCACCTGCACGGTGACGCCTACGATGACGCAGTTGAGGAGGTGATTGCCAACGCCTGCGTCGCCTACAAGCGTCTGGTCGACCTGGGCAAGACGGATGTCGCCTACCCGACCGTCCTCGCGCGTTTTGCCGTCGCCCAACAGAATGACGGCCGGCGTGTCGGGACGCGACAGTGTGTGCGGGATGTCCTGTCTCCGCCGTCTCGGAAGAAAGAGCGGATCGTTGTCGAGCGACTGGATCGTTTTGATGACGAGGAAGGCGAATGGGTCGAGGCGGTGGTCGAGGACTACCGCACCCCCGTCGCCGAGCAGGCTGCGTTCCGATGTGACTTTCCCGCGTGGCTGGGCGGCCAACCGAAGCCGAAACGTCGCATCGCGGAAGCGCTGGCCGTCGGGCTCAGAAACCAAGAAGTCGCGAGAATGTTCCGCCTGTCCCGAGGCCGGATCAGTCAGCTTCGCCGAGAGTTCTTTGACTCTTGGCGGGAGTTTCACGGTGAAGTCGGTGCGGAAGTCGGCGCGGCGCCGTGCCGGAAACGCCAGGTGGGGGAGTACGTTCTGTCCCCTCCAGATCGGAGTACCCTGGATCGGATTCCGATGCTGGAGGGAACAGGAAACGCACCTCAACGGTGAAAGACGGCCCCTGTCCGCAAGGATAGGGGCCTTTTCGTGAACGGCCGGTGACGAGCGGGAGAATCGATCCGCTCACCAGTCCGATCTGTTTCCTGGGGGGATTTCATCGAGTACGCGGGTACGGTGTGCTTCTTGATTTTGCCGAGTCTCCGGTTGGAGTTTAGCCGCCAGACGCAAATTTTCTTGCACCGATTACGCGCCGCCCGGTCGAAGCTCGGGCAATCCGTCCGCCTGCCTCGCCAGTTGGCACTGGTCGTCGCCGGCCTGCATGGCAACACAGACGTTCGGCCGCGTGGGGTAGATGTCGCAGGTGTTGTCTTCGCGCAGAAAGGCACACGCGTCGGGGCCACCGGCGATGATCAGACACTTGCCCTCTTGTTCCAGCTCGTCCATCAGGGTCTGCCTGGTCATGTCTCGCGTCCACAACGAGATGTGCGAGTCGGCGAGCTTCGGTTCCCGCCAAACGTCCAGGTCGTACACCTCGACGAGCAAGTTGCCGCGGCAGCACGCGCCGCATTTGTCGCACTCGTAGTTCGGCATGGCTGAGCGGAAGCGTACCGCGTTCGTCTCGTCGAACGCAAATGCGGGTGAAATGGCTCAGAAGTCGAATTCCAGCTGCACGAGCCTCGGCGGCAGGTCCAGGGCTGCGCCCCGGCAGCCGCGCCAGAACTCGCCCGGCTCGACGTGCAGGATGCGTCGGATCGCCTCGGCTTGGGAATCCGTCAAGAACCGCAGGAAAATCGTCTTGGTCTGCCGTTTCGCCGTTTCCACCAGCGGCCGGTGCTGACGGCCCAGCAGTTCCTTGAGCCGCTGGCGTTGCTCGAACCTGCGGTTGTACACGCTGTTGGCGCGGTAGATGTACGTGATGCGATCAGGGAAGAACTCGTCATCTGGCTCCAACGGCATCACCCAAGGGCCATCGCCCCAGTGCTTGGATCTCGTGGCCGACAGACAACTGCCCAGGTCCCCGATGGCGATCGCTTGTTCATACTCGACGCGGACCGTGGGACTGATCCGCACGTTGTCCGCCGTATACGGCAGCGTCGGATCGGCCATGTAACGCTGCATGCAGCGGTTGCTCAGGCACGCCTCGACCAGGACCTTGGCGACGCGCAGGGCATGCTCGGCCCGTCGCCGGAAGTCGGCATCCGTCTCGCCGGGAAACCGCAGGGAATGCACGACCGCAGCTTACCAGACTAGCAGATGCCGCCGCCGGGACGTTGCGGGTGCTTGCGCCGGGTGCCACGAATCAGGCAGAGTGGGCCCCTGGCGTCGGCCTTCGATGCCAGGATCCGCCTGAGGCCCGTTCTTTCCATCACCGATGTCCACGACCAGAAAGGAGCATTGCCATGTCCCACGATCCACAGAATGCCCGGCCTGCCCGACAACCCGAAAAGAAAATCGGTCCGTTCGCAGGCGGGATTGGTGTCGCGATTTGGATCAACACCGCGGAGACCGCCGACGGCCCGCGGCCTTTCCGTTCCGTGACGGTCGCGCCACGCCGTTACTACGACCGCGAGGCAAAGGAATGGAAGGACGCCGGCTCATACAATCCCGGCGATCTTCCGGCCCTGATTTACGCCTTGCAGAAAGCGCAGGAATACGTCTTCGAGACCCCGCTGCCCGAGCAGAAGGCGGCGGAACCCGAGCACGAAGAGGGGCTTCCGTTCTGAACTGCAGCCCCAGTCCCGGACCTCAGGCAACTGCCCCGTGTCGAGCGACACGGGGCTATTTTGAACCGCCAATTCGCCGCGATCCCCGCCCAATCGTGCAGGCTTTCCGTTTCGATCAGATGGCCGGCGGGATCAAAGTGGCCCGACACTCCGTCGCGGGACTTTCGCGTCACGGAGTGACGCGTCTGCATTCGGGGAAGCCCATCTCGGCTGATTCGTTCAGCCTTTTCGGTTGCCGGATTGCCCCTGTTCGATATCCCGCCATAGCACGCTCAGCGGCACCTCCAGGGCGTCGGCCAGTTGAGCGGCGATGCGGATGCTGACCTGGACCTTGCCGAGTTCGATCGAACTCACGTACGTGCGGTGAATTCCCGCTTTGTCGGCAAAGTCCTCCTGCGAAAGGCCCATTTCCTGTCGCCGCTTCCGAACCGCATTCCCAAAAAGAATCTCGATTTTTTGCATAAAGGGCAAGATGCCCACTTGCAGACGATATGTCTACAGAGTATTTCTATACAGACGATCGTCTACAACGGTTGTGACGGTCGGCACATTCCAGGCACTCGTTTAAGGAGCATCGTCATGGCGAATGGTGGAAGCCCCCACAAACCGAAGGAAACCCCTCCCAAGGAGCAGGGGACGGGGCAAGGCCCGAAGCAGGCACCCCCGAAGTGAAAGACCGGCGGAAAGTGGCTCGGCGAATGTGCACCCGCACGGCCACTGACCACCGGTCCAAGTCGTCATCGAAGCGAGGGGACGCGCTGAGCGGCGTCCCCTCGCCGTTTCTGTCAGCCTCCAAGATACGCCCTGCCGGGAGTAATCACCACCCGCGAAACAGCCGTCGCTTCCGCCGGATCGTCAACTCGCGCCGCTGGCCGTCGATTACCGTTTCGAGGTTGTTCTGCGCCAACGCTCGCAAGCCCAAGAGCGGAAGCCGGGGCCCCAGGGGATTCCCGCGGGGATAGATGATGATGCCTTCGCGAAGGGACAACTCGTACGGATCTCCGCCACGAAAAACGTCTCGCTGCCCTGCGGCATTCAGGTGAACCGCAACGCTGGCCTCATACAGCCGCAACTCCTGCTGGTTGATCCGAGACCGCCCGAACACGCGCAGGGATTCCGGAGAAAGGTCCGTCCAGGAACGCAGGTGCTCCTCTTGCATGGCAAAGTTGAGCGAGAAGCCGGTATCCAAGATCGCGGGAAAGCGTGGCGACAGGCGACCGCGGATTTGGATGCTCACCCAGACGACCAACTGGAACGGCCGCACGAGGACGGACTGGCCGGCGACGTCCACGTGCGTCGGCACTTCAAAGAACGGGGCGCGGCGAACGATCGACATTACACCTTCTCGTACAATTCGAGTTCCTCGACTTCATACAGCGAGGGGTCGATTTCTTCGGCCTCGAGCAGACGCCGCATCGCCCGATACTGGTCTTGCCGGAGGAGGACGTAGACTTCGTGGGTATCGGGGTCGGTTACCTCCACCGGTTGCCCTTTGCCAAGTGCGTGCCGCATTTCTTCCGTCATGTTCATAGGTCTTGCCCTCGCTCCCGTTCCATTCTACACCGGACCAGCATGGGCACGCCAGCGATTGGCCGGTGTCCGCACGGAGGCTGCCCACGCGGTCGATCAGCAATCGACACGGATTTCCCATAACCGCAGGATCAACCAGGATTCGTCATGGCCCCGGCGGCTTCGCCTCGTCTGGCATAAGTTCCGCCATGGCGACCCCCAGAGCAGCAGCCAGCCGCTCGATATTCACGAGCGAGACATTTCGTTCCCCCCGTTCGATGCTGCTCACGTAGGTGCGGTGTAGGCCCGCCAGCTCGGCCAGTTTCTCTTGCGAAATGCCTCGCTGTTGGCGAACCGCCCGCAGCCTTTCACCGAATCGAACCTGGACGTGTGCCAAAGCGACCTCCCCTCGACCGCGACAAATTTTCCCCCGGTTACTTGACCGCAGTCTAGGGCTTGCATACTATACGTCTACAGACTTTAGGTTACGGTAATCTAAAGTCTACATCCGTGGTTCCAAGTCAAAGGAGCACAGTCATGGCGAATGGTGGAAGCCCCCACAAACCGAAGGAAACGCCTCCGAAGGAGCAGGGGACCGGGCAAGGCCCGAAGCAGGCACCCCCGAAGTGAAAGACCGGCGGAAAGTGGCTCGGCGAATGTGCATCCGCACGGCCACTGACCACCGGTCCAAGTCGTCATCGAAGCGGAGGACGGTCCTTAGCGGGGCCGCCCCCGCGTTTTCGCGTCTGATCGAGGAAACACATTTCGATCGATCATCGACACGGGACGCCAAGTAAATGGAAGCCGTACACGTGCCCTTCGGCGGCTACGCCAAGTTCGGCGTCTACCTTGTCTTGAAGGTAGATATTTTTCGGATATACTCAAGTCATGAGTACCAAGACAACCGGGCGCGGTAGGCCACGCAAGAGGCTAGAAAGCGTGAAAAGCGCGAGTCTCCTGCTTCGCATGGAACCGCGAGAAAAAAAGGGCTTTACAGATGCTGCCGACCTTGCCGGAGTGCCGTTGACAGTCTGGATTCGGGAACGTCTTCGGCAGGCGGCCGTCAGGGAACTCGACTCGGCAGCGAGACCAATTCCGTTCCTGGACCATTTGCAGGCAGACTGACTATGTCCGAAACAAAAGGGGCAATCGCTTCCGAACATATCGGCATCGGCAGTTCTTTGGCCAGAAATCGCTTGGTCGTTCCCGTAAACCAACGCGAGTACGCTTGGCAGAAGAAACACGTCACTGACTTGCTTCAAGACCTATCGAAGGCGATTTCATCGAACAAGTCCACGTATTTCCTTGGAACCGTCGTGCTCACCGTTGGGAGCGATGAAGTTTGGGCTGTTGCCGATGGTCAGCAGCGTCTTGCCACCATAACGATGCTCTTGGCCGCGATTCGGGACTACTATTTCACTAGGCCAGAAGACACTCTCCTTGTCGAACATATTGAGCGGAGCTACCTGTTCATAATTGATCCAGAGCAGAGAAAAATTGTTCCACGGCTGACGTTGAACGTGCAAGACAATGAGTTCTTTCGCAAACGCATCGTGGTTCGGCCCGACGACAAGGACAGAAAAATTAGGGCGTCTCACGAATCGCACGAACGAATCGAGGAGGCCGCCAAGCTCGTCGCCGCTCATGTGAAGAATCTAATCAAGCCACATCGGGAAACAGACCGCTCCGACTATCTCAACCGCTGGGTGAAGTACATTGATTCATTTGCCAAAGTCGTTTTACTAAACTGAAGTTCCCTTTTTGGTCATAGCCCTAGTTCTTGTGCAACCGCACGGAATCAGGGCTTTTTTTGTGCGCGGGAGAGAAATTCTGGTGCCGAAATGTTGGCATGTAAAATACTTCAAAATAACCTA
>Ga0209723_1002633_pt1 | contig 23595 bp, 20 predicted proteins | sample BiotimSIPDNA_2_FD_185750 | JGI IMG/M metagenome (GOLD analysis project Ga0209723, IMG submission 185750) | Anaerobic biogas reactor microbial communites from Washington, USA - Biogas_R2 time_0 SIP DNA (SPAdes) (version 2) | ecosystem: Engineered > Bioreactor > Anaerobic > Unclassified | place...
CAGATACTGTTGACTGTGTATTACCCGTTATCTCGGCGGTGCCGCTCATGGTATTTCGCTGTATTGTGCAGGTACCAGCAACCGTCAATTTCAAGAGGGCACTGTCGGTAATCAGGGAGTTCCCACCAATTGAGATTTCGGCATTAGACTCGCAGTGAACAACCTTTAGCGGTACACTACTGGTAAGCTTAGTTGATTGAAAGGTGGCATGTTGGAATTGGCTTCCACTGTCTGATTGCTGATTCCAGCCGTTGCTTACAGGTTTAAAATTAATTTCTCCGCCACTGAACTGAACCTTGTTAGTGCCTGTTCCAATCGCGGTTAGGGTGCCATTTACTTGTATGTAGTAACTGTTGATGTTAACAACTGTTCCCGCTTGAATCGTCAGGGTTACCCCGGCGTTTACCGCTAATGGACCAGTTAAAGTGTAGGGGCCTCCAGCTTGGGTCCAAATGGTGTCATGGTCGAGTATTCCAATAACACCAGTAGCCGAAACAACACTCGCTTCATTCAATGTAATAACTATTCCAGTGAGTAATAGTATCAGGAAAACTCCAAAGCCGGTTGTGCGCTTCATACTTGTCCAAGAGTTTTGATTGGAATTAAAGCGTTCTTGTACATGTTTCTTGACTAAGCTTAGTCCATCTTCCTTGACTAAACCTGCCTTTTCGGTAATTAGTCCAGTTAGGGTTTTATATGCAACAAGACGCATAAAACTGCAAAGAAGCGAATAGCCATGTCCGATACCGGTGTTACAGTTAAGAAATGCCAAGACTTCAGCGAATGGTACGTTCAAGTAGTCCTGAAAGCTGAACTGGCAGATTACGCCCCCGTAAAGGGCTGCATGATCATCCGCCCAGACGCCTACGCCGTTTGGGAAAAAATCCAGGAAATCGTAAACCAAAAAATCAAAGCAACAGGCCACAGAAACGCCTACTTCCCAATGTTCATCCCGGAAGCCTTCCTGAAAAGCGAGGCTGAGCACTTTGCAGGTTTCACTCCAGAAGTAGCATGGATCACCATGGGCGGCGACACCCCACTCGAAGAAAAACTCGCCGTCAGACCTACCAGCGAAACCATCATGTACAGTATGTACGCCAAATGGATCCGCAGCTGGCGAGACCTACCACTTAAAATTAACCAGTGGTGCAACATCGTCCGCTGGGAAACCAAAGCGACAAGGCTGTTTCTGCGCACACGCGAGTTCCTCTGGCAAGAAGGCCACACAGCCCACGCAACAGCAGAAGAAGCCGATGCCGAAGTCATGTGGGCGCTAAACATGTACAAAGACGTCGTCGAAAACTACCTCGCCATCCCAGTAGTTTTGGGCACTAAGAGTGACAGCGAAAAATTCGCAGGTGCAAACTACACCACAGCACTCGAATCAATCATGCCCGACGGCAAAGCACTCCAGATGGGCACAAGCCACAATTTAGGCCAGCACTTCGCCAAAGTCTTCGACGTCAAATACATCGGGGAAGACAAACAGGACCACTACGTCTGGCAGACAAGCTGGGGTATCACCACGCGCCTCATCGGAGCCATGATCATGGTGCATGGGGACGACAAAGGTTTAATCATGCCGCCTAAAGTCGCGCCGATCCAAGTAGTAATTGTCCCGATCCCATTCAAGGGCCTTGAGGCGGAAGCTATTGCAGCTAAAACTAAAGAAATCCAAGATTCCCTACGCGCTAAATGCATCAGCGTCACGCTTGATGACCGGACCGAGTACACTCCGGGGTGGAAATTCAACCAGTGGGAACTCAAAGGCGTCCCATTGCGTATCGAAATCGGCCCCCGTGACATCAAGAACGGACAATGCGTCATGGTACGCCGCGATAACGGCCAGAAGGCGTTTGTTAAAAACGAGGACATAATCGCCACCGCCGAGAAGCTGCTAGGGGACATTCAGGACAGCATGCTTGAGAAAGCCCGAGCGATCCTCGCCGACAAAACCACCCTCGTCGCTACCTATGACGAATTCAAGCAGGTAGTTGAAGGCAAAGGCGGCTTCATCAAGGCAGCATGGTGCAACAGCCCCGAATGCGAAGCAAAAATCAAAGAAGAAACCGGCGCAACAATCCGCATAAGACCCTTCCAGAAGGAAGAAGCACATACGGGCTGCGTCTACTGCGGCAAAGAAGCTAAAGAAGTAGTGTACTTCGCAAGATCCTACTAAGAGCAGACCTGCTCTTTTTCTTATTTTTTGTTTTCCTTGGACTTCAGCGGTTTTTATAAGCTCCCCTTTACCCTACTAGTAGTGCCCATTCTGGAGTGCTGTTCGGGCGCTAGAACGGACCTGTTCGGCGAATAGAGCTAAGAGCGGTTCCAAAGTATGAGCCTGTAGGTGAAAAAATGAAAAAATCACTGTCAATCGTTTTAATCGCGGTGTTAGCACTCGGCTTCGGCATCGCTTACGCAGCGCCAATGCTAATCGTTCCCAACAGTCAGCTTTACCCTCAGGTTATAGAGGGACCTAAAGCGAAGTTCAGCATAGAGGTAGTCTACGCAGAATTCAACCAAACCACTAATGCAAACATCTACTATGATGTTGTCCTAAACGTCACCAACACGGCAGATACACCCACAACACTCTACGACATCACATTTGCAGCCGCACAAGAAGTCACAGTACACGACTCAATACTAGGCGGAACAATATACGACAACGGACGGGCAGGCGCCTTCAAACACTTCGGCGGCGTCGTCAACGGCGTCTACCTCGACGGCGACTGGGTAAACACAACATGGATACCCAACTTTTACGATGAAATCAACGGAACACAAACTATAGTGCCATACCCACTTTGCCTCTATAGAATTACGCAAGCATCCTTGTACAGCGGCATTTCATCTGGGCCTCTAACACCGGACAACGTAGCAGCCTACAGCGCAGACCACTCAATCAACGGCACCATCCCAGAGTTACCTGCAAACGCAAACGACGCTGGCATATGGTTCGAAGGCGTCCCAATAGCAGAATACTACGATTCAGAAGGCAACCCACTGGTTACAATGATGTACATCAACGGCGCTTGGGTGGACGTGACTGGCAAAGTAACAGTTGACCACACAAAACCCATGATAACCGCATCTAACATGCTTGTAAATCAGGTACTTTCACTCGGCGAGCAACCATACCATAACATGAACTCAACCGTCGGCCCAGTAGTAGCCTTGCCAACTTGGGGTGACTGGGGAGTCGGAGGATCATATTACTGGTTCCCGTGGGACTGGGCAAGCCAACCCTTCAACAGCACCTTTGCACCGCACGAATCGCGACTAATCCGCCTCAACAACGTTCAGCAACCCGGCAGCCTTGCAGCGCTCGAATCTGGCAGCATCACTCTTTACGCTTCAGCCTCAAACTACATAATCAACAGGCCAATCAACGGTACATTCCTAAACACCGTTTCAACAACCACCCAAATCAAGCAGCTGCAGTTGCAGCAGACTAGCGGCGGATACCTATACAACGCCATCTTAGCCGACAACCAAGTCTTCCAGCAGGGCAACTCGCGATTAGAAGTAAACGTTGTACCGCGGACAGAACCGTGACCAGCAACACCGCCGAGAACCTAGAGGGCAACACACTCAACGTGTACGTCTACGCCATCTAAGAGGGCAAACCAGTCGGACCGCGTGAAGTCATGCGCGCCACCGGCTTAACCAGCCCAAGCGTCGCTCACTGGCACCTGCAGAAACTCGAAGGCCTAGGACTACTGGCAAGAACCGAATATGGAGAATACGTCGCTAAAGAGAAAGTGAACGTAAGCGGGCACCTCTGGGTCGGAAGGACTCTTGTGCCGCGGCTTATCTTCTACTCCTTCTTCTTTCTGGGCATCCTAATCATGGAAATAGCTTTGCTTGCTTTACCGTTGCTCGTTCAGGGTCAACCTGTCAACATGTACCTCTTTTATTTGATTTCGCCAACAGCGATAGCAATGGTGCTATTCCTAGCCGAAGGTATGCTGCTAAGCAAGAGAACGCGCGAAAAACGAAATAAATCCTGAAACGCTTAGTTTACCCCCTCTTTTCTAATACAACCCCAAACACCAGACAGGCGCCTGTTTTAAGCGCGTTTTCCTTGGGGAATGTTTATTTTTTGGGCTAGATACCTCTTCTGGACACAGGTAAGGGCACTTGACAACGATAAACGCAACAAAACGCGCGAGCAACATAGAGTATGCCATACGCGACGTCATCGTCCACACACAAGACCTAATCAAGAATGGACGCAAAATCTATTACCTAAACATCGGCGACCCCGCCGCATTCGACTACAAAACTCCAACATACGTCAAAGCCGCCCTCTGCAAAGCCATCGAAGAAGACAACAACTACTACTCCCCAAGCGAAGGCAGACCAGAACTACGCGAAGCCATCGCACGCAAGGAGAAGAGAGTTAACAACGTCGACATATCCGCCGACAAAGTAATCATCACCGAAGGCATCTCAGAGGGCATCGAGATGCTGATGGCCGCCATCGTAGAGAAAGGCGACGAAATACTCTTTCCTGGGCCAACTTATAGCCCATACATCGCCTACACAAAATTCTTCGAAGGCACCCCAGTCGCTTACGAAACAATCGAGAAAGAAGGCTGGGTACCCAACATCGACGACCTTCGCAAAAAAGTATCAGAGAAAACCAAAGCCATAGTTATCACTAACCCAAACAATCCCACAGGCGCGGTCTATAGCGAAAAACAATTAAAAGAAATAATAAACATTGCAGGCGAATACAACCTCCCCCTCATCTCGGATGAAATTTACGATCAACTCACCTATGAGAAAAAATTCATTAGCACCGCGGCACTCACCAACGATGTGCCCGTAATAGGACTCAACGGCTTCTCCAAAGTCTACCAGATGACTGGCTGGAGACTCGGCTACATGTACTTCAAAGGTCAAGGAAAAATCCTAGATGACCTCCGAATGGGCATCGAGAAGCAGTGCCGCATTCGCCTCTGCGCAAACACGCCGGTCCAAATCGCGGGCGCAGCAGCACTCAACGGGCCTCAGGGCTTTGTTAAAGGCATCGTGGAGAAACTGAAAGCCCGCCGAGATTACGCGTACAAGCGCCTAAACGAAATCGAAGGCGTCTCAACCACTAAACCTGAGGGTGCATTCTACATCTTCCCCAAAATCGAGGACATCGCCACCGGTAAACGCTGGCACAGCGACATGGAATTCGTTATACAGCTCCTCAAAGAAACAGGCGTCTTAATCGTCAACGGCTCAGGATTCGACCCAGTCTACGGAAAAGACCACGTCAGAATAGTGTTTCTGCCGCCGATTGAGGAGCTGGAGCAGGCGTTTGACGCTATGGAAGAATTCATGAAGAAATCTGATAAGAAGGAACGCCACAGTCACGTAGGCTACGGTTAAACCTACCTTATTTTTAATAATCGATCTTTCAGTAGATTACCGCTGTTTTAATTAGGCTTGCTTGTAGAAACCTCCACCACTGATAAGGCCTGCCAACAACTTGCCCTTTTCATCTTTGCCATTAAATTGCACTATTCAGGCAAAACCTCGAATGCAACCATTTGTCACAACAAAGCGTTGCAACATACTATTATTAGCCCATAAAGCAAAGTAAACACAAGGGCTACCCACCTAGTGGGAAATGGGCTGAAAAGACTCTGGCATACTTCAAATAGCAGTTTTATGTGTGTTCCTTTTCTCCTTAATTCCAGCCGGGTCCCAGCAAACCAAGCCCCCAAAAAACCCATTTTCTCATGTAGGCTAATTCTATATAGGACAAGAAGGTACTTCACAACTGAAGAGAGATGGCGACAGCATACCCCGACTTAGCAGTTGTAGGACACTTCTCAATTGACACCCTAAACCTGCCCACAAGAACAGCGCCATTCATAATACTTGGAGGCGCAGTCACCTACACTTCGCTCGCCGCAAAAAATCTGGATGCAAAAACCCAAATAATCTCGAGAGTCGGAGAACATTTTCCCCAAGCGTACCTCTGGTGGTTAGAGCAGGAAGACGTCAACGTGGCAGCAGTAACCCGCCACCCCGACGAAGACACAACAGGATTCGAATTAACATACACCAAAAACTTCAGCGACAGAACACTTAAGCTAAAAACCAAGGGACACACCCTCACATTACAGGATATCCCCCGTGATTTATACGCCAAAGCCGTGCATCTTGGACCCATAGCAAACGAGATCCCCATCGAAGTCGCCTGTGAACTCAAAAAACACTGCGAAGTGCTCTCGCTGGATCCTCAGGGATTAACACGAAGCTTCGGCGCTCAAGGCAACGTGTATGAGAACGCCGCTGAAGTAGACAACGACATATTCAGCCTCATAAACATCTACAAGTCCTCAAAAGACGAAATCTACGCATTAACCGGCGAGTCAGAACTCAAAGCCGCAATACGCGCAGTACATGATGTAGGCGTCGAAACTGTCATCGTAACCAACGGCGCAAAAGATGCAGTGCTCTCCGTTGAAGGCTTACAGAACAATGTGCCCGCTTTCCCCTCCGAAGTTCTAGTAGACCCCACAGGCGCAGGAGACGTCTTCATAGGCGCCTTCTTAACCGAGTACCTCAAAGGCAAAGAGTCCCTCTGGTGCGGCGCCGTCGGTTCTGCAGCTGCGTCTCTGATAGTTGAGTCAATTGGGCCAACTTACTTCGGTAAGAAAGAAGAGATTTATCGGAGAGCCAATGTACTGTATGAAAAAGAACTTAAGCAATAGAGAATATACGGATAATAAACGGATACATGGACGTGACTTGTTTGGGTCGTATCGAAAAAGGCGAAAAATGCAGCGTCAACGGCTGTAACATGGAAGCAGCCCGGTCACTTAACGCTGATAAATGTAAAGCGGCAGGGCTAAATGTTAGCTCTGCAGACAAACGCGCATACATCTGTAAGGAACACTATAAAGACTTCAAAAAGAAAACTAAAAAAGACAAGACCCTTGACAAGTGGCGCTTCGGCTAGAAGGGAGGAAACAAGCACATGCGCATTTTACAATTACACTCTAACTACATAGTCTACAAACCCGTAGAAAAAGAAATCAACATAGCCGAAGATGCAGCTAAAGAGGAGACAAAAGTAGACGAAGTTGTAGTTTTATTCACCGCCATCGAAGAAGGCGACAACGCTGCAATGGCTCAGAAAGCCATCAACGATGCCCGAGCGTTTCTCGGCAAAATTAAAGCCAACAGAATCCTTATTTACCCATTCGCTCACCTGAGCAGCAACCTATCCCAGCCCAGCCAGGCACTCGCCATAATCAAAGATATGGAGGCATACGCCAAAGAGAAGGGCATAGATACCTTCCGTGCACCATTCGGCTGGAACAAGCAATTCACAATATCCATCAAAGGCCACCCGCTCGCTGAGCAGGCGAGAAGCTACGCTCCACAAGCCGCAGCCGCCGCCCCCCAAGAAGGCGCACCTTGCGAAGCAAAGAAAGAAGAGGAGCCAGTTTCAGCCGCGCTTAAAGCAGAAGACACCATGAAATCCTACTGGCACATCCTGCAAACCGATGGCTCACTTGTACCCATTGAAGAGTACAAGTTCAAAGGAAAGAGCAACCTACAGAAATTCAGCCAGTACGAAATCAAGAAAACCCGCGCAGTAACACAGATGCCGCCCCACGTTCCACTCATGAAGCGCCTAGAAATCGCTGACTACGAACCAGGCAGCGACCCAGGCAACGTCAGATGGTACCCCAAAGGCCGCATGATAAAGTCACTGCTCGAAAGCTACGTTAGCCAACGCGTCGCACAATACGGCGGCATGGAAGTTGAAACCCCAATCATGTACGACTTCCACCACCCGAGTTTAAGCAGTTACCTTAACAGGTTCCCAGCGCGCCAGTATGTACTCAAATCAGAAGACAAAGAACTCTTCCTGCGATTTGCAGCATGCTTCGGCCAGTTCCTAATGGCACACGACGCACAATTCAGCTACAAACAGATGCCAGTTAAACTCTACGAACTCACACGCTATAGCTTCAGACGCGAGAAAAGCGGCGAAGTCGTCGGTTTAAAGCGTCTACGCGCGTTCACTATGCCTGACTGCCACGCATTCTGCGTTGACCTTGAGCAGGCAAAGAAGGAATTCAATATCCGCTTCGATCTCTGCATAAGCGTCCTAGACGACATCGGCTTAGTAAAAGACGACTATGAAATCGCCATGCGCTTCACTAAAGATTTCTACGCAGAAAACAAGGAATTCATCGCTAGTATAGTTGCGAAATTCGGTAAACCTATACTCGCGGAGGTATGGAATGAACGGTTCTTCTACTTCGCGTTGAAGTGGGACCTTAACTTTGTGGACAACCAGGACAAAGCAGCCGCGCTTTCAACAGACCAGATTGACGTTGAAAACGCTAAGCGCTACGGTATACAGTATGTTGACGAGAAAGGCGAAAAACAGTACCCGCTTATTTTGCACTGTAGCCCCAGCGGCGCACTGGAACGAGACATCTACGCGCTGCTCGAGAAGGCTTACCGTGAACAGATGAAGGGCAACTCGCCGATGCTTCCACTATGGCTCTCGCCAACTCAGGTCCGCTTGATCCCCATTAGCGACAAATTCCTCGACAAGGTTGAAGCAATAGCCCAGCAAATCTCCGCCAAATGTATCCGAGTGGACATCGACGACTCTTCAGCTACACTGCAGAAGAAAATCCGTGAAGCAGAACAGGAATGGATACCATACATTATCGTGGTAGGCGAGAAAGAGATCGAGTCAGGCACACTCTCCGTTCGTATTCGTGAATTGAAGGGTAAACAGGAAGCTATGACCGCTGAGCAACTCATCGCGGCGGTTCAGGCAAAGATTGCTGGTAAACCGTTTAAGCCGTTGCCGCTTCCGATGTATCTGTCCAAGCGCCCTGTATTCCACGGTTAAACGCTCGGGGTTTTTTTACCCGACCTTATTTTTATTTTAGATAATCGGTTCTTCGCTTTTTTTCCAGGCGGTTTGACGGGTTAAAGATTAATAAATATGGCATATAGGATTCGTATGTATCACAGGGATAACCTATATCAACGAATTGGACAATATGGAAAGGCTATCAAGAAGGAATCAACAAATGACCAACGAACTGCAAATCTACATAGACGGCAAGTACTATCCAAAGTCAGAAGCAAAAATCTCCGTCTATGACCACGGTTTCCTATACGGCGACGGCGTGTTCGAGGGAATCCGTGCATACAACGGTGTTGTGTTCAAACTCAAAGAGCACATTGACCGCCTGTACCGTGGCGCACACGCTATAATGCTAAACATCCCCATGTCTAAGGAGGAAATGGTGCAAGCCGTAGTTGAAACCTTACGTAAGAATAACATGAAGGACAGCTACATTCGCTTGGTTGTCTCTAGAGGAACAGGCGATTTAGGCTTGGACCCCCGTAAATGTCCTAAAGCCACAGTTATCATAATTGCCGATACAATTAACATTAAGGCAGGTAACGCTTCAGAAACCGGCGTTACAGCACTGATCACTTGGGTTAGAAGGAACCCAGTGGACGGAACTACAAGCGAAGTCAAATCACTCAATTACCTGAACAGCATCATGGGAAAACTAGAAGCTAACGCAGCAGGCGCAGACGAAGCCATATGCCTTGAACAAAACGGTTACATAGCAGAAGGAGTCGGCGAAAACATCTTCATCGTCAAAAATGGCGAAATCCTGACACCTCCAAGCAGTACGGGCGCACTTGAAGGCATCACCTCCGACGCAGTCCTAAAACTATGCGATAAACTCAAAATAAAAGTCACCGTAACCAACCTAACCGCATACATGCTTTTCACCGCTGATGAGGCCTTCTTTACTGGCACCGCCATGGAAGTAGTTCCAATCCGCGAAGCCAACAAGCGTGTTATCGGATCAGGCAAGCCAGGTCCAGTTACAAAGAAGCTTATGGTTGAGTTCAAGAAGGTTATTGCGGACCCAGCTAACGGCGTCCAAATCTAAACCTTCCTTTTTATTTCTCTTTGCTTTTGAAGAAGAGAATGCCACGCTGCTACTTCATCTTCCATAGCTTTTTGCAGAAACAGCTGTTTTTGGTTCAGCGTCGCTGATGGGTTGCAGATTAGTTGCGGGCTTTCTACAAGTCGCTGCAACACCGTCTTTTTAATAAGCTTTTAATATTCTACGGCACTCTCAAAAAGTGGCTATGGCATTAGCCGTGGCTTCCCGCCTAAACCGCAGCCTAACCGGATGCTGATAATGCCTACCGGGAAAATTGGAGGTATACTGTTTGAAGTGGATAGGGTTTGCTCTCTTAGCGTTAGGCGCGGTTGCTGGAGCTTTCCTCCGATACAAGATGGTGGAGTCACCCGCAACCCTGTATGGTTTGCCCGTTAACGTCTTAGCAGTCAATGCGGTGGGTAGCTTCATTTTAGGGCTATTCTCCGTCCTCTCACTTGGGTTGAACCTGAATCAAGAGTATGCGTTGTTTGCCGCTGTAGGTTTCTGCGGCTCCTTTACAACTATGTCGTCGTTTGCGTTGGAAACCACTAACCTGCTGGAGAGCAACCAATACGTGTTGATGGCGCTAAACATTCTGGCAAACGTGGGGCTCTCGCTTGGAGCAGTGATAGGCGGCAGAGCATTAGGTAATGTGTTAATGGAGCGTTTTATTAGTTGAAGCAGAAAATGTGGCAGTTAATAATTCGCATAAAGAAGAACGACGAAGTCGGCGGCAAACGGCTTCAGTCCCTAATCATGGATTGCCTTATCAAAGGGAAAGTTTCAGGTGCAACAATCTGGACAGGCGTGGATGGTTTTGGTAAGCGTGGCAAATCAACGCTTCATCTAGAGGGCGTTACTGTGAATATGCCTCTGATTATTGAGGTTGTTGATTTACAGGAGCATCTGGAGCCTTTGTTGCCCGCGCTTAAGATGATTGTGGGCGATGACGGGTTGGTTACTGTCCAAGAAACCTATGTTTTTTAGGCAGTGGATTTTTTTCAATATCTTGTGCTTTTTTATGGGTTTTTTACATTGAACTTTTAGTAACTATTCTGTTGCGTAATTGCTGGGTTTAGCGTTTGAAAGCCTTTTTTTGCTAAATATTTATATGTAAATGGCGCTCTTTAGATTGGGTAAGGCTGGCTATTTCTGCAAATCTAGCCAGTCTTATACAAAAATATTGTAAGGAGAAAAAGATAGTGAAAACTACACAAAAGTTAGCAATGGCGCTATTAGTCGTCTTTGCGATATCAGTAGTTACAGCAATTCCCTTGAATTTCGGCGCAAGCGCTGCTACAACAATGAAAACATACGCGATTTCCGACGCCATCCCTAACATACTCGGTATTGGGGAACAAACGCTTCTCAAATGCGGTATCACTGAAGCTTTAGCATCACAAGCCTACGGCTGGACAGGCATAACAATCGAGGTTACTGCGCCAGACGGAACAAAACAAACTCTTGGTCCATTCACCACTGACTCAACTGGTTCAACATACACATTATACACACCAAACCAAGTCGGCACATACACCTTAAAGACAAACTTCCCACAGCAGGAAATGCCAGTTAACACTATGGCAATTGAAAGAGGCGCAATGATCCTTAAAGGCACAGTTATGCTCGCAAGCACAGCAACAAGCACATTCCTAGTAACTGAAGAAGCATCAAAAGCTTACCCAGGTCACTCATTACCGACTGAGTACTGGAGTCGCCCAATCGACCCACAGCTCAGAGAATGGTACAGTGTTTCAGGCAACTGGGTAGCAAGACCAGACAACTCTCTTGCACTCTACAATGACGATGCACCAGAAACAGCACACGTTCTATGGGCTAATCAACTGACCACTGGCGGTTTAGCAGGCGGTTTATTGGGTGACGGAATTCCAGCAGCATCTGAAACCGGCGATGCATATGAAGGCAAATTTCCGAACTCTATTGTACTCAACGGTGTCCTATACTACAACCAGTATGATCAAGCACTTCCAAACGTTATCCACGCAGTAAACCTACACACTGGTGAAGAGCTCTGGACAAAGAACAACACTTCCGTAGCATTCGGCCAAGTACTATGGTTCGACAGCTTCAACTACGACGGTGTATTCACCTACGTATACTCAACCTCAGGTTCCTCATACATTGCCTGGGATCCATTCGACGGTAAATGGTGCTTCACCTTCAACAACGTACCATCAGGTGTCAGAACTTACGGTAAAAACGGTGAAATTCTCGTCTACGTAACCAACTACCAAGCAGGCTGGATGGCACTATGGAACTCAACTTTAGCAGGTCTACAGAACTCAGCAATCGGCACATCATCATACGGTAGCTGGGGCAGCCAAGTACAAGGAAAAACATTCGATGCATCAACACCAAAATGCTACTCATGGAACGTTACAATTCCAAAAGGATTGACAGCAAGCACATCATTCTTCGCACCGATTCTAAAAGTCTATGAAGACAGAGTTGTATCAATATTCTTCAACCAAACAAAAGTACGCGTATGGGCACTACCACTCAACAACATAACACCAACACTCACAGCAAACGTATCATCACCACAGTCAATCTCAACAATCTACGACAAATGGTGGAATGCCCCCTCAGAATGGCTTGAAGGCTCAAACACCATACACTACGTCGGCGCATCAAACAACGTAGACGGCGGCGTTATTGGCTTATGGTCAAAAGAAATAACAACCCACTACGGCTTCAGCGTTGAAACAGGAGACTACCTATGGTCAACTGACTCTGAAATATACCTTGACGCATACGGTTGGGGCAACGCAGAACACACCTGGTACTATGCCTACGATAAACTATTCTCAGTAGGTGTCGGCGGTATCCTATATGCCTACGACTTAGCTACAGGTGACACTGTATGGACCTACAACATGACCGATGCTTATGGCGAGCCAGTTACTGGCCAGAATTGGTGGGGCTGGATTACTCTGATTGCTGACGGTAAAATCTACCTCGGTACATTAGAGCACTCAGCAGAAAACCCACTGCCAAGAGGCGCACCACAAGTCTGTGTTAACGCTTCTAACGGCGCAGAAATCTGGCGTGTCGACGGCATGTTCCGTAACACTCGTTGGGGTGGTAACGGTGTCATCGGTGACAGCATCATCGCAACCATGGATACATACGACCAACGCGTCTACGCAATCGGAAAAGGCCCATCACAAACAACAGTCACAGTCGGTCCAAAGGTTACAACCCAAGGCGGCAGCATCATCATTGAAGGCACAGTCATGGACAATTCACCAGGCCTAAAAACAACCGAAATGAACCTACGCTTCCCCAACGGTGTCGCAGCAGTCTCAGATGAAAGCATGAGTGCATGGATGCTCTATGTCTACAAACAATTCGAGCAACCAGCAGCAACAGGTGTCCCAGTAGCAATCTCCGTCATCGATGCAAACGGCAACTACAGAACAATCGGCACAGCAACAAGCGACGCAAACGGCTACTACAGCTTCCAATGGTGCCCAGACATCAGCGGCAAATACACAGTCTTAGCCCAATTCGCAGGTTCAGCAGGATACTTCGGATCAATCGCTGAAACATCATTTGCAGTAGACGAAGCAGCATCAACACCAGCACCAACAGACACTCCACAGTCAGCAGCTGACTTATACTTCATCCCAGCAATCGTTGGCGTTATAATCGCCATAATTGTTGTCGGTGCAGTACTAGCACTGCTCGTATCAAAGAAGCCATAAAAAAGACAATAAGAGACCAATAGTCTCTTCCCTTTCTTTTGTTTCAAAATTTACTTTTCTATTCTACCGTTCTAGTTGTTTTATGCTTGTTTCACAGAGTGCAGATTTAACTGAAACGCCTTATCACGGATGCCTCTATACTAAGCTTTTAAAAAACAATTGATCTCTAGAGTGAAAAGGAAATGGGTTTATTCCCATTCGATAGTTGCTGGCGGTTTATGAGTAATATCATACACTACTCTGGTAACCTGCGGAACCTCGTTAGTTATCCTTGTTGAAATATGCTCAAGCACAGGGTAAGGTATCTTGGCAAAGCTGGCGGTCATTGCCTCCCTGCTTTCCATAGCACGTACCGCAACAACGTAGCCGTATGCTCTTGCATCTCCTTTGACGCCCGTAGCTTTAGTGTCGGTAACCACCGAGAAGTACTGCCATAAGCCGTCAGCGAAGTCGCATTTACTGATCTCTTCACGGATGATCTTGTCTGACTGCTTGGCGATTCTGATTTTCTCTTCGGTGAGTGGTCCGATGATGCGTACTGCCAAGCCAGGTCCCGGGAAAGGTTGTCTGTTAACTAGTTCCTTTGGTAGTTCAAGCATGCGTGCTACTTTACGTACTTCATCCTTGTATAGGTCTCGGAGTGGTTCAAGGATTTTTTTGAATTTTATCTTCTCTGGTAAGCCTGCGACGTTGTGGTGGCTCTTGATTTTATCGCTATTCTTGCTTGCTCCAGATTCGATGCGGTCGGGATAGATTGTTCCCTGTATCAGGTACTCGGCGCCTGATTGTGCTGCGATTTCCTCGAATACACGGATGAATTCTTCACCCATGATCTTACGTTTAGTTTCGGGTTCTGTTACGCCGTATAGTTTGGAGTAGAAGCGTTCGTGGGCGTCTGCGACGATGAAGTTTATGTCGAATTTTTCGAAGGTTTCACGGATTGATTCTGTTTCGCCTTCACGCATAAATCCGTGGTCAACGTATACCGCGGTTAATTTTTCGCCTAATGCTTTTGCTGCGAGTGCTGTGGCGACGCTTGAATCTATGCCGCCGCTTAATCCAATGATGGCTCGGGCGCCAGATGTTTCCGTTTGGAGTTCCTTCACCATTTTGCCAATCAGGTCTTCCATCTGCCAGTTAGCTTGAGCTTTACAAACTTGGAAAATAAAGTTCTGCAGCATCCGCATGCCGTGTTCGGTGTGGATGACTTCGGGGTGCCATTGCAAGCCGTAGATTGGTTTAGACTTATGCCGGAAGGCTGCTACTGGGCAGTTATCTGTGTGTGCGAGCGCTTCGAATTCCGGCGGCGGAGCCATGACAGTGTCGCCGTGGCTCATCCAGACCTGCTCTTTCTCGCTTAAGCCTTCTAATATACCGACTGGTTTGTCGATGGCTACTTGAGCGATGCCATATTCTTTGCATGTGGCTGGTTCAACTTTGCCGTTGACTATTTGGGCGAGGAGCTGGTGGCCGTAGCATAATCCGAGTATGGGCAGGTTGACTTCTAGGATGCGTGGGTGGAGTTTGGGTGCGTTTGGCTCGTATACGCTTGATGGTCCACCTGAGAAGATTAGACCTTTAACGTTGAATTTCCCATTTAGCGCTTTGACTTCTTCTGGTGAAATGTCATGTGGCACGATTTCTGAGTAGACACCGTGTTCTCTGATTCGTCTTCCGATCAAGTGGCAGTATTGTCCGCCGAAGTCTAAGACTAGTATGGTGTCGTATTTGGCTGGCATGTTGGCTCAGGGACTATGGCGTTTTGGGGTTAATTTAAGATTGCTCTCTTTTTTTGGCAGAAAACCAATACGCATATGTATTGTTGTTCTAAAAACCTGTGTTGAGTTCGCGTGAAAAAACTAAACTTTTATAAACTAACCCGAGTGATTATGAGAAGCATGTTTTATAAAACAGGCATATATTGAAAGAACGTGCAGGAAACATTAGCATGGAATTAAACGACACCGATGTAAAGATTCTCCAAGGTCTCCTAGAGGACGCTAGATTCTCAAGCCGCCAAATCGCCAAAAACGTCGGCGTATCAGTCGGTACAGTTCTGTCCAGAATAAAAAAGATGGAGGAAGATGGCCTAATCAAAGGCTACTCAGTTATACTCGACCACGAGAAACTAGGCTACCAGCTGACTGTAGTTACCGAAATCACCGTTTCCAAAGGCCGCCTAGTCGAGACAGAAAACGAGATCGCAAAGATTCCAAACGTTTGCGGCGTCTATGACGTAACTGGCTTAACTGACGCTGTTATAATCGCTAAATTCAAGAACCGTGAAGACCTTGGCGCGTTTACGAAGAAGATGCTTGCTTTACCCTACATTGAGCGTACCAACACGCATGTTGTGTTGACTACGGTTAAAGAGAACTTCCGCCTGCTATAGGGCAACTCGTATCTTTTTTTTAATTTACTTCAGTTATTTTAAAAAAATTATGTTGTCAACGCTACAGATGGAAAATTAAGCTAGTGGCTGTGAAAGGGTGTGCTTCATTTTCTCTGTATTTTTCGTTTTCTTGCTATCAACACAGCGGCTGTTAATGCAATAATTACCGCTAAGACCGCTACTAATGGCGGGAACGGAGACTCTATTGTATATGGTGTTGAGCTTGGCGTCTCTATGGGGCTTGAAGTAGCTGAAGCCGCAGATGTTGGACTGGGCGTTCTTGCGGGAGTAGGTGTCCCTATTGAACTGGGATTGTCTGTCGGAGCAGGCGTTGATGTTGGAAATTCAGTAATTGAACCTGTCAACGGAATTGATATGGGCTTCATCAGCGGATGATAATCCGGACTGATAACAGGCGTGCTTGATTCTAACACATAGGGTTGGTTGCCTATTCCTGTATTTCCTATTTCCGTTGCATTGGGATATCTTGTTAGATAAAATCTCCAATAGTTTCTATCTACTGTTACGTTAGAAGCCAAGAAAGCTGTTAAACCGTTTATTATGTTATTTTCAGTTATGGTGCTATGACTTCCTCCGTAATTCAGATTAATACTTGCTATGGTGCAATGGGTGATGTTGTTGTACTCCGTCCCCCATAGCTCGAGTCCATATATGTAATTGTTATAGAATGTGTGATATCCGCCGCCGTTTGCGAATATTCTTCCAGTGCTGATTATCAGGTTGCGGATTGTGACATTATAAATTAGTTCTTCTCGAGCAGACGATGTGGGAAAGTCTATTCCTGCCCCATTGATGGCGTATCCTGCTCCATCGATAACAATGTTGCTTTTCTCGACTGTAATTTTTCCAGTAGTGTTTTCGGTTAAAGTATAGGTGCTGCTGTTTTGAGTAATGGCTGTTGTTCCTGTAACAGAGCCATCAGAGCCGATTATTATATTGCCAGTTGTCTGTGACTTCGCTGGAATAGCTATTATAGTTAATGCTGAAAGCAATATTAGAATAAACGTTAATTTTATTCGTTTACTCACCATAAGTGCCATTCCTTTTTTGGTGTTATTAGTTGATGGATTATAGGTGTTTTCGTCAAGCTTTCTTGACTAACCCGAAGCTAATAGTTGGAATATAGTCAAGGCATCAGCGTCTATCCACATATACAAGCTGCTTCAGGAAGGGAGGGGGAGGTCACTGAGAGGTAGGAGTAGGCTGGTTTATCTCGCTAAAGTGTTGGTTCCTTTAGGAACACTTTTACCGATAAGCGTTGTAGATGGTATAACTTGATAGATAAGACAGGAAGCAACCTCTGGATGAAACTGGGCTTTGACATCGATGGCGTAATCGCCAACTTTACCGACGTACTACTTCAAACAATCAAACAAGCATACGGCTTAACACTCACGGAAAAAGACATTACTAGCTTCAGCTTAAGCGTCGTTTTAGGAATAACCCGCGCCGAGGAAGCTCGGCTTATAACCGACATCCTGTACAAGGACCTGCCGATTTATCCTGAGGCTAAAGAAACCCTTGAGCGGCTAAGCAGAGAAGGCCACAGCATCTACCTCTTAACAGGCAGATATGCGCCTCTAAGGGAACTGACGCAGACATGGCTAAAAGACAATGGCGTACCATACGATGAACTGCATCTGCTTGAGATGGGTAAAAAGTATCAGGCTAACATTGAAGGGTTAGATGTGATCGTTGAGGATTCACTTGAGGAAGCGCTTGAGTGGTCATCTAGAGTTAAAACAGTGCTGGTTTACGATCACCCATATAACCAATCCTTAAACGTGAAGAATCTTACTAAGCGGGTTTACAGCTGGAATGAAATTTATCTAGAAATCAGTCAGCTAGCATCCAATAAACCAACTTAACCAAAGCACGCTTAAGCCAGCGAAAAATGAAAGGCGCTAAATGTAATAATCCGGTTTCTCGGATTCAGGCACTTCATGTTCCTTCCTAACGCAGAAGGTAACGCAAAGGCTGCAGAAGTCAGGTGTTATTTCGTCTGCTTCGATCTCTTTATTGGCTAACTTTCGGGCGGTCTCTGACGCCATCGCCTGGATTTTTGGGAGATACTGCTCTACATGTTTATAGCCTTTGTAGGCGCGTTTTGAGCTAAGGTACTGGCTGACTGCTGCTTGGGTGGTTCCGAGTTTTTTGGCTGCTTCGGTTTGTGAGAGTTTGTAGTTCTGTACGAGTTCTTTTGCTAGCATTGAACGGAATATAGGTAGGACGTATTTGCCGATTATTTCGCATTGTGGATCCATTGGTACATCGTTTCCACTATAACACGCTTATACTTATAAGTCGTTTTGAATCTGCAGCTGTTTTTTGCGTTTTTGTCTTTTTGCGGTTTAACGCAGTCTATTCCTAAAAGAATATATAACAGCGTTAACTAACATTTGGGTTATGTTTCCCACATTAGAGGACATAGGCAAACGAAGAAGACAACTAGGCCTAAAACAGTCAGAACTCGCCAAAGCCGCGGGCGTAAGCCAATCCCTAATCGCCAAACTAGAAGCCGGAACCATAGACTCATCCTACACCAAAGTAAAAACAATCTTCGACGTCCTCGAACGACTAGAATTCAAATCAAAAGTCCAAGCAGAAAAACTAGTACACACCGACGTAGTAAGCGTCCAGAGAAGCCAACCTATCTCTGAAGTAGTAAAAATCATGAAGGACCACGGTTACTCCCAGATACCTGTCTTTGATGGTAAACAATCCGTGGGCAGTGTGTCGGAGAAAGCGATTCTTCGCCTTATTTTGGATGGCAAGGATTTGGAGGAGATTTCTAGGCAACCCACAGAGAGAATTATGGAGGAGGCTTTTCCTCAGATTAATGATGATGCGCCTTTGTCGTTGATTACGAGTCTTTTGCAGAATTATTCTGCTGTTTTGGTTTCTAAGAAAGGCGTTGTTATTGGTATTATTACGAAGGCGGATTTGCTGAGGATTCTCTAAGCGATTATTTTTTAGTTTGTTTTCCTTATGTGTTGTTTGGTGCTTCTTGATTTTCTGTTATTGGGGCACCAATAAGGCTTTAAGCAACTAATTATAACGGTGTTATGGAAAGTGGTTTACATGAAAATAAACAACAATGTACTAGAAACAATCGGAAAAACACCACTAATACGCTTAAACAAACTAACTGAAGGCACAAACGCCACAGTCATAGGCAAACTCGAATCCAAAAACCCAGGCGGATCAGTTAAAGACCGCATCTGCAAAGCCATGATAGAAGAAGCCGAAAAACAAGGCATCCTAAAACCCGGAGCAACACTCATCGAACCCACATCAGGCAACACCGGCATAGGACTAGCCATGGCAGTAGCCGTAAAAGGCTACAAACTAATCCTAACAATGCCAGAAACCATGAGCGTAGAGCGCCGCAACCTACTCAAAGCATACGGCGCACAACTAGTCCTCACCCCCGGACCAGACGGCATGGGCGGCGCAATCAAAAAAGCTGAACAACTCATAGCAGCCACCCCCGGCAGCTTCATGCCCCAGCAATTCAAAAACCTCGCAAACCCAAAAGTCCACCGTGAAACCACCGGACCGGAAATCTGGGAAGACACCGACGGCACAGTTGACATACTCGTTGCAGGTGTCGGAACAGGCGGAACAATAACCGGCGTCTCAGCATACATTAAATCCAAAAAGCCCTCTTTCAGAGCTGTAGCAGTTGAGCCCGCAGCTTCGCCGGTACTGAGCGGTGGAAAGAAGGGTCCACACAAGATTCAGGGTATCGGTGCAGGATTCAAGCCGGATATTCTTCAAATGGGTGTAGTTGACGAAGTCATTCAAGTTACAGACGATGATGCGCTTAAAACCGCAAGGGAACTGGCGAAACAGGAGGGTTTGCTTGTGGGTATCTCTGCAGGCGCCGCAACCTATGCAGCACTACAGGTTGCCAAGCGACCGGAGAACAAGGGCAAAGTGATCGTTGTTATACTGCCTGACACTGGGGAACGCTACCTAAGCACAGTACTGTTTACCGAGCCAACACCGCCGCCGACAATCTAAACTCCTTTTTAATTGTTTTATTACGCTTCTCTTATATTACCCCCCAACAATACTTTGGGAAAGGGACCCGGACATGACGACTAAAGCAAACCAGTCTCGCCCAAAAAACTGCAAAGAATGCCTAGAAAAAAACAAGGACATTGATTGCTGGAATCCAGACCGCATGCTAGACACACTTATGCGCAACAACCACAACGTCGAGCAAGACTGGGTTCTAAAAGGAATACCGCAGCTAGTAGATGACATGCTGGTCAGCTACGAGAAATACGGCGGCATGAACCACCTTGAAGGCCGCGACTTACCCTCTAAAAAAGTCGTCATAGACGTCCTAGAAGACCTATTCGCAGTTCTATTCCCAGGATATTTGGGAGATTCTGAACTTACAAAAGCAAACATAGGATTCAATTTAGGCAGCAAACTAAACTCGATCTATAGTAGGCTTACCGAGGAAACTGCTAAGAGCCTAAAGTACATCTGCAGAAAAATAAGCGAATGCCCCGAGGATATCTGCGAGAAACGTGCTCATATAGTTGTGCGTGAACTGCTAGAGAAGCTTCCAGAAATCAGAACTACTCTCAGCGGCGACGTTCAGGCAGCATACGAGGGCGACCCCGCAGCAGTCAGCACCGACGAAGTCATCCTCAGCTACCCATGCATACTCGCCATAACCACCTACCGCTTGGCGCATGAGCTCTATGTTGCAGGCGTGCCGCTTATTCCCCGCATAATGAGCGAGCACATGCATGCATTAACAGGCATAGACATTCATCCGGGCGCAAAAATCGGCAAAAACTTCTTCATAGACCACGGCACAGGTGTCGTCATCGGCGAAACCGCGGAAATCGGCGACAACGTTAAACTATATCAGGGAGTCACTTTGGGCGCGCTTAGCTTCCCTAAGGACGAGAAGGGTAACATCATTAAAGGCCGCAAACGTCACCCAACCATCGGCAACAACGTGGTTATCTACTCGGGCGCAACGCTGCTGGGTGCGGAGACGGTTGTCGGTGACAACTCGGTTATCGGCGGTAACGTTTGGGTTACTGGTCCTGTGGCGCCGGGTACGAAGATTACTATTGCACAGCCGGAGCAGAATTACAAGACAGAGAACCACACTCCCTAGTAATTTGGTCCCCTATTGTTTTCTGATTTTTCGATCTTTCGATATTCCTATTTGAAAGTTTTTGATGGATGCTATTCTTTTTGGAATATTACAATCAAGAACGGTTATAACGCCGTTATCGAATGCTTGTTTGAATAAAAATCAAAAGGAGCACAACCATAAATGCCAAAAAAATTAGCGACAATCGCCGTACACGCCGGCCAAGAATCACCTGACCCAGCAACCGGCGCCCGCTCTGTCCCAATCTACCAAACAGCCTCATACGTATTCAAAAGCCCCGAGCACGCAGCGAACCTGTTTGGCTTAAAAGAACTCGGCAACATTTACACTCGCTTAATGAACCCGACTACCGACGTTTTTGAACGCCGCATTGCAGCAATCGAAGGCGGCACAGGCGCACTCGCAGTCGCCTCTGGCCAAGCAGCTATCTCACTCGCACTCTTAACATTAACACAGGTCGGCGACGAAATCGTAGCGGCAAACAACCTCTACGGCGGTACCTACGAACTGTTCCACTACACCTTCCCTAAACTGGGAAGAACAGTAAAATTCGTTGACTCACAAAAGCCAGAAGAATTCAAAAAAGCCATAACCGGCAAAACCCGCGCGGTATACGCTGAAACCATCGGCAACCCCAAACTGGATGTACCCGACTTCGAAGCCTTAGCTGCAATAGCGCACGACGCAGGTATTCCATTTGTCGTGGATAACACTGTGGGCGTCGGCATAGTTGCACCCATCGAGTATGGCGCAGACATAGTCGTCCTCTCCGCAACCAAATACGTCGCCGGAAACGGCTCAAGCTTAGGCGGCGCCATCGTTGACAGCGGCAAATTCAACTGGAATAACGGCAAATTCCCAGAATTCACAGAACCAGACCCAGCCTACCATGGAGTCAAATACTGGGAGGCATTCGGCAACTTCCCCGGTTTGGGCAACGTAGCGTTAGTCTTCAAAGCACGCGTCCAGCTTGGGCGAGACGTCGGGCCCACGCTGAGTCCATTTAACGCTTGGCTATTCATACAGGGACTAGAAACCCTACCGCTTCGCCAACGCAAACACAGCGAAAACGCACAGAAAGTCGCAGAGTACCTAAGCAGCCACCCGCTCGTCAACTGGGTAACATATCCGGGCCTGCCAAGCAACCCCAACCACAAAACAGCCGAGAAGTACCTGCAGGGCCAATACGGTGGATTAGTTGGTTTCGGCGTCAAAGGCGGCTTGGAAGCAGGTAAAAAAGTAATCCGAAACGTCAAGCTGTTCTCGCACCTTGCGAACATTGGTGATGCTAAGAGCCTAATTATCCACCCAGCTTCGACAACACATCAGCAGCTAACAGAGCAAGAGCAGAAAGCAACAGGCGTAACAGCTGACTTCATCCGATTATCCATCGGTATAGAAGATGCAGAGGACATAATCGCAGACTTAGATCAGGCGCTAAAAGCCTCACAGCAATAAACCCCTTTATTTTTTGTCAGGAGGAAACAAGACTAATCTCAAATAAAGAAACCCATCAGTTCACCTTCAGCGAGCTAACGTTGGAGTCAGGCGAAAAACTATCACCTGTCACGCTTGCATATGAGACCTACGGCACGCTAAACGCCGAAAAATCCAACGCGATACTGATAGCGCATGCGTTTAGCGGCGACGCGCATGTCTCAGGCGAAGGCGGCTGGTGGAACGGCATCGTCGGAGGCGGCAAAGGCATCGACACAGACAAGTACTTTGTCATTTGCAGTAACGTCGTCGGCGGCTGCCAAGGCTCCATAGGTCCATCCTCAACTAACCCTAAAACTGGGAAGCCCTATGGAACCGATTTTCCAATAGTGACCATCGGTGACATGGTTAATGCGCAGCGCCACCTAATCGACCACCTTGGCATCGAGCGGTTGCTTTCAATCGTCGGCGGCTCAATGGGCGGCATGCAGGTGCTGCAGTGGATGGCTGCTTACCAAAACCGTATCCGTTCGGCTATTCCGATTGCAACGACACTCAAGCATACGCCGCAGCAGATCGCATTTAATGAAGTCGGACGCCAAGCAATAATGGCTGACCCCGACTGGCAAAACGGCAACTACTACGACTCAGCCGGCCCAGCCAAAGGCTTAGCAATAGCCAGAATGATCGGCCACATAACCTACATGAGCGACACCTCAATGGCTGAGAAGTTCGGACGCAGATTCAGAGCCGACTGCGCCCCCAAGTTCGGCGCAGACTTCGAAGTCGAAGGCTACCTCCACCACAGAGGCGACAGCTTCGTCAAACGCTTCGACGCAAACAGCTATCTCTACATAACCAAAGCCATCGACTACTTCAACCTCTTAAACGGACACAGCCTCGGAAGCA
>Ga0209723_1002635_pt1 | contig 23581 bp, 25 predicted proteins | sample BiotimSIPDNA_2_FD_185750 | JGI IMG/M metagenome (GOLD analysis project Ga0209723, IMG submission 185750) | Anaerobic biogas reactor microbial communites from Washington, USA - Biogas_R2 time_0 SIP DNA (SPAdes) (version 2) | ecosystem: Engineered > Bioreactor > Anaerobic > Unclassified | place...
TTGTTTTGCTTATACTACTCCTCAAATTAGTTCCGACTCAGTGATAGTTATAGATGAATCTAATGGAAATATTATTTATGAAAAAAATGCTGATGTTGTTAGACCTATCGCTAGTTTAACAAAAATATTTTCTGTTTATAATTTTTTAAATATTAATCAAAATCAAACTCGTTTAGATGAAATTACTACCTATAGTGAACAAGATGAAAAATATAATTTAAATTATGGAGCTAAATGGGAATTAGCTTTAATAAATTTAGCTGATGGTGATTTATTATCCATTAAAGATTTAATTTATTCAGCCATGGTTAGATCAGCTAATAATGCCGTGGAAACTTTAGCTAGAGTGAGTGGTTTAAATCGTTCTGATTTTATTACTAAAGTAAATTCTTGGGCCAAAGAAAATGGAGCTGATTCTTTTAATATTAAAGAACCAACCGGATTAGATAAAAACAATGTAAGTTCGGCTAGAGATTTAGCAAAATTAGCTACTATTGTTTTTAAAAATTCCATAATTAGTCAATCAACTATTACTAAAAATTATTCCTTTAAAACTAGAAATGACAACTCTTTAAAATTGCGTTATAATAGTAGTGATTTAGTTTTAAATAATAATTATAGACACTTTGAAATTACTGGATCTAAAACTGGATATTTAGATGAATCCGGTTATTGTCTGGTTACCGAAGCTGAAGTTAATGGAAAAAAAATTATAGTAGTTATTTTAGATGCCGAGTCTCGAGCTAAAAGTTTTAGTGAAACAATTGATTTATTAAATTATACTTTTTATAAAAATAAATAAATTTTTATGATAAAATTAATTAATGTTAATAAGGCCTATAAAAATAAAATAAAAGTTTTAGATGATGTAAACATAAATATTGAAGCTGGAGAATTTGTTTCTATTGTGGGACAATCAGGTGCTGGAAAAACTACTTTAGTTAGAATTTTAATTGGAGAAGAATTAGTTTCTTCAGGACAAGTTTTTGTTGGTGATTGGGATATAACAAAAATTGGACAAAGCGAAGTACCTTTTTTGAGACGACAGATCGGAGTTATTTTTCAAGATTTTAAATTATTACCCAAAAAAACTTTAAGAGAAAATGTAGCCTTTGCTTTAGAAGTTTGCGGTAAAAATAAAGTTAAGATAGAAAAAACAGTTGATAGTGTTATGAAAATTGTTGGTTTATACAATAAAATGGATCGTTATCCTCATGAAGTTTCAGGAGGAGAAAAACAACGAACAGCTATTGCTCGAGCCTTAGTTCATCAACCAAAAATATTGTTAGCCGATGAGCCAACTGGAAATTTAGATGCTATTAATGCTAATGATGTAATTGATTTGCTTTTAAAAATAAATAATTTTGGTACCACCGTTATTTTAGTTACTCATAATAGAGAAATAGTAAATAATTTAAAAAAGAGGGTTATTACTATGGAAGATGGTCGAATAATAAATGATCAACAACACGGTAAATATATTATTTAATTTAAAAATATGTTTTCATCTTTTTTAAGAATTTTAAAATTTAGTGTACAAGATATAAGTAGAAATATTTGGTTATCAGTTATCACTGTTACTATTTTGATATTAGCTATGTTTTCTATAAATACTTTAATTCTTACTAAAACAATAAGTGCTAGTGCTATTGATGCTATAAAAAATAAAATTAATATTAGTCTTTATTTAACTTCCAATGCTTCCGAGGCAGAAATTTTCTATTTGAAAGATAAAGTTATGGCCATGGATAGGGTAAAAGATGTCAAATATGTTTCCAAACAAGAAGCTTTAGATTCTTTTAGGGCTAATAATGAAAATAATGAAGAAATTTTACAGGCCTTAACTGAATTAGGTCAAAATCCTTTATCACCTAGTTTAATTATAAGTCCCAAGAATGCTGATGAAGTGGCCGATTTGATAGAAGAATTAAAAGTTTTGGATAGTGAAATAATAGAATCTAGAGATTTTGCTGATAATAGTTTAATTTTAGAAAGAATAAATAATATTACTAATAGAATAAATGATATTGCTATAATTATTATTGCCGTTTTTATCATAACTAGTTTGTTGGTTATATATAATTCAATTAAAGTAGCCATCTATACTCATAAAAAAGAAATAGAAATTATGCGTTTAGTGGGAGCTTCAAATGTTTTTATACATGCTCCATATTTAATATCATCTTTAGTATATACCTTAGTAGCTTCATTAATAATAATAGGTATAACTTTCCCTTTATTAAGTATAGCTCAACCATATTTAGAAGTATTCTTTGTTGGTTATAATATAAATGTAGTAAAATATTTTTATTCCAATTTTTTATTAATATTTGGTCTTCAATTTTTAAGTATAGCAATTATTAATATGGTAGCTAGTTATTTAGCAGTTAGAAAATATTCTAAAATTTAGATTGACTTTTTTAAGATATTTGTTAGAATTACTTTGTTATAAAAAATTCGAGGATCGTCTAACGGTAGGACTCCAGGTTTTGGTCCTGGCTATCGGGGTTCGAATCCCTGTCCTCGAGCATAAAAAGAAATAGACTAATTTAGTCTATTTTTTCGTAATAAAATTGACAAATAAATTTATTTATAATATAAACAAATAAGAACCTTAAAATTTTAAAAATGGAATTAAAACGATCACATCTTTATTTTTTCTTTATTGGAATAATCATTGGTCGAATCTTCGATTGGATTTTTATTCCCATTCCAAAAATTGCATCAATAGGTATTGGTGTAAATATTTTATCATTAACACTAATAATAGTTATTTTTGTTTTATTTATTTCTTTTATCTATGAAAAAATGAATAAAAAAAATAAAAAAACTATTATTGATAGATTTAATTCCATTTTATTCTTGATAATATCAATTATCTTAGGATATGGAGTATCAGTTGTTTTATTATTTTCTTAACAATAGTGTTTTTCTTTGACACTATTTTTTTTATCCATTTTTTGCTATTATATATAAAAATAATTATATATAAATCTATGAAAAAATCTAAAAAAATTTTAATTTGTGTTTTTATCTTTTTAATTGCTTTTATTATTCTCATAATGATTATTAATATTTCATCTAAAAATAATCAAGAAATAGATAATAGTAATGAGAATAAAATTGAATTTAATGAAGAGATATTTACTATTTCAGGAGAATTTATTTGTCTGCCAGTAAAAGATGAAAATAAACCCCATAATGATTTGTGTGCTTTTGGAATAAAAACTGATAATAATGAATATTATCGCCTACAATCAATAAGTGATGATAAATTTAATTTAATAGCCCAATTAAATAATGGTCAAAGAGTAGAAATTAGTGGATTATTGATAAAAGAAAAAAGTGATGTTTATAAAAGTCTGGGCACTGTTGAGGTGAATACAGTAAAAATTTTAAATAATGAACAAAATACAAATTTACCTAATAGTTTTAAGGCTGATTATATTTCTTTTCAAGATTATAATTTAAAAATATTTAATATTGAAGATTATAATTCAACAGAATTTGAAATAAAAGACAATGAAATAGAATGTACAGAAACTGATTTAAGTTTAAGTTTGCCTTTTAGTATAAGTAAAAGAGAAATAAATAATAAAAAATATTGTATTAGTGCTTCTAGCGAAGGAGCAGCCGGATCAGTCTATACTGAATATTCTTATGCCACAGTAATAGAAAACAAAGTTTATTCAATAAAATTTATTGCTCATTACCCGCAATGTGATAATTATCCAGAAGAAGAAAGTGCTAAATGTAAAAAAGAAAGAGAATCTTTTAATTTAAATGGTTTAATAGATAAAGAAATAGAGCTGATAAAAGGTAATATTGAATAATGATTAATATAATGATATAATTTTATAAGGAAAGATCAAAAACAATTTAATACATATACATGGATAAAAATAAAAATTATTTTTATTATTATAATAATAATGACGATAATGACAACGATGTTATTATCAGTAACACAGATTCTTCTACCATTTCTGATGAAAACGATGATATTTACTAAAATCAGAAATGAGTAAAATATCATCTACGGTATATGTAAAAAAATAAAACTACTAAGATGGTTAATTAAAACAACCATCTTTTAATTTTGTAAAAATTTATTAAAATGATATAATCTCATTACTAATATAATTAATTTAAAAATTATGCCTATAGTTTTAAATGATAATAACTTTGATGAAGAGATTAATAAAACAGATAAGTTAGCTTTAGTTGATTTTTATGCCACTTGGTGCGGACCATGTTCAGCTCTGGCCCCTATTTTAGAAGAAATTGAAAAAAAATTTTCTGAAAAATTAGTATTATTAAAAGCTAATGTTGATGAAAATAGAATTAATTCTGGAAAATTTAAGATAGATTTAATTCCTTCAATAATGTTGTTTAAAAACGGACAAATAGTAGATTCTTTTACCGGTTTTAAATCAGAATTAGATATTGAAGATTGGTTAAAAAAACATATTTAATAAAATAAATAAAATTATGGAAGATTTAATAAAGGAATATTTAATTTATGCTCAAGAAAATGGTTTTCATTTAAACCCCGATAGAGCTACCGTGGAAAGAATAATGAATGGATTATTAATGAATGAAGAACAAAAAGGTAAAAGATATTGCCCTTGTCGAAGAGTAAGTGGAAATGAAGAAGAGGATAATAAAAAAGTTTGTCCTTGTGCTTATCATAAAGATGAAATAGCTGAAGGTGGTCAATGTTTCTGTGGGTTGTTTGTCAAATAACATATTTTTTCTATTGACATAATTTTTTTATTATAATATTATATAGTTAGAAATATATAACATTATAATTAATAAAAAATTATGACTTTAAAAAATTATAAAATTTTTCGTTTAATAATTATAGTAGTATTAAGTGCTTCTATAAGTATTTCTATTACACTTAATAATTATTATCTACCCATTGTTTTTGTAATTAGTTCTTGGGCGGCTATGTATTATTGTCGCAAACAATTAAAGACAACTGCTGTTTTAGTTGATGAAAGAGATTATCAAGTAGCTGGAAAAGCCTCTCGTTATACTCTAGCTATCTATGGTTGGATAGGGGCTTTTGGAACTTTTATTTTCTTAGCTTTATCGAAAAACAATCCGTTTTTTTATGATCTAAGCCAATACTTAGCTTATAGTGTTTGTTTTATTATGCTTTTAAACTCTTTTTTATTTAAATATTTTAGTAAAAGAAAATAGTTTATGAATAATAAAATAAAGGAAAATAGACAAAAATTAGGTTTAACTCAAGAAGAATTAGCTTTCTTAGTTCAAGTAAGACGAGAAACTATAGTTTTTTTAGAACAAGGAAAATATAATCCATCTTTAAAATTAGCTATGGATATAGCTAAAGTTTTTAAAATTAAGGTTGATGATTTGTTCAAATAAAAAATTTTGTGTTATAATTTTATATAATCTAAAGATTAATTATAAAATATGACCGATAAAAAATATTGGCATAATATTACAATTGAAAAAATAGTAAAATTGTTGAAATCTGATATTGAAAATGGATTAAATGATGAAGAAATTATTTCTCGTCAAGAAAGATTTGGAAAAAATAAATTACCACAAGAAAAACCATTATCTAAATTTAAAATATTTCTGGAACAATTCAAAAGTCCGATGGTTTATATATTACTATTAGCTGGAATAGTTACTTTACTTCTTAAAGAGTATACTGATTTTATTGTAATTTCAGTTGCGGTTGTTTTAAATACTATTATTGGATATATACAAGAAAGTAAATCTTCTAAAGCTTTAAGTGAATTAAAAAAAGTTTTAAGTATTAAATCTATTGTTATAAGGAATGGACAAGAAAAAGAAATTTTATCTGAAAATTTGGTACCGGGAGATATAGTTATTCTTAGACCGGGCGATAAAGTATCGGCTGATGGTAGAATAATAGAAAGCCATGATTTAAAAATTAATGAAGCAGCCTTAACCGGAGAGTGGTTAGCGGCCTCTAAAAATAATAAAATATTATCAATAGATACCCCTTTGGCTGATAGAGATAATCAAGTATATATGGGTACAGTAGTTGAAGAAGGAAGTGCTAAAATAATAATTATTGGTACTGGAATTGAAACAGAAATAGGACATATAACTAAATTAGTTAAAGATACCAAAGAAGAAAAAACTCCTTATCAAAAAAAATTAGCCAATTTTTCTAAAATTTTAGGTTTAGTTATTACTTCTATTTGTTTAATTATTTTTATAGAAGGTATTTTAACTGGAGGTAAATTTATAGAAATATTTACTACTGCTGTAGCTGTAGCTGTAGCTTCTATTCCAGAAGGATTACCTATGGCCATGACCGTTATTTTAGCTTTGGGAATGCAAAAGATTTTAAAGAAAAAGGGATTGGTTAGAAAATTATCAGCCGCTGAAACTTTGGGTAGTACTTCTATTATAGCTACTGATAAAACTGGGACTCTTACTCAAGGAATAATGACTTTAGCTGGAATATTTACTCTAGATAATAAAGAAGAATCTAATAGAGAAGTTTTAAGAGAAGTTATTTTAAATTGTGAAGCTTTTATCAAGAATCCAAATGATAAAGAAGAAAATTGGGAAGCAGGAGGAAATTTTACAGAAAGAGCTTTAGTTTTAGCCGGTGCTAAAAATGGTTTTTTAAAAAATAAATTAGAAGAAATTGAACCGGAAATAGATAAAATAATTTTTAGTTCTAAGTATAAATATTCAGTTAGCTTAAGACAAAGAAATAATGATTATAAAATATATATAAAGGGTGCTCCCGAAATTATACTAAGTAAAAGTAAATATATAAGAATAAATAATAAGAATATTAATTTAGACGAACAACGACATTCATTACTTATTTCTAAATATGAAGAATTGGCTAGTAAGGGATACCGTATTTTAGCTGTAGCTACAAAAAATATTAATAAAGCAGATGATTTTAAAATTGATAACGAGATTAAAGATTTAATTTTTACTGGATTTGTTTTTTTAGAAGATCCGATTCGTGAAGAAGTTAAAAATGCTATTCAAACTTGTTATAAAGCTGGAATGAAACCAATTATTATAACCGGAGATCATCGATTAACTGCTAAGGCTGTAGCTAGTCAATTAGGGTTTAAAGTTGAAGATAAAAATATTTTAGAAGGAAAAGAATTAGAAAAAATGTCAGAAAAAGAATTTGCTAAAATATTAAAAAATATACAAATTTATGCTCGAGTTGAACCTAAACATAAGTTAAGGATCATAAAAGCTTGGCAAAAGAGAGGTGAAGTAATAGCTATGACTGGAGATGGAATTAATGATGCTCCAGCCTTAAAACAGGCTGATATTGGGGTAGCTTTAGGTTCAGGAACTGAAGTAGCTAAAGAGGTTTCGGATTTAGTTTTACTATCAGATGATTTTTCTATAATCGTAGCTGCCGTGGAAGAAGGACGAGCTATTTTGGATAATATTAGAAAGGTGATTACCTATTTATTATCAGATAGTTTTACAGAAATAATTTTAATTAGTATAAGTTTATTAGCTGGATTTCCTTTACCAATTACGGCTGTTCAAATTTTATGGATTAATCTTATTGAAGATGGTCTTCCTAATATTGCTTTAGCTTTTGAGCCGAAAGAAAAAGACTTAATGGATCAAAAACCACAAAAAAGAAATGTTCCTTTATTAACCAAAGAAATGAAAGTAATAATTTTTATTATTGGTATAGTAACTGATATTTTTCTTCTATTAATTTTCTTCTGGTTAAATAATTATAACAGTCATGATTTACAATATATTAGAACTATTATTTTTGCTTGTTTGGCGATTGATTCTATTTTTTATGTTTTCTGTTGCAAAAGTCTACGTCAAAATATTTGGCATATTAATATTTTCAACAATAAATTACTTCTTATTTCAGCCTTAATTGGATTTGTTGGAATAGTAGCAGCTATCTATGTTCCTTTCTTAAATACATTATTAGGAACAGTGTCCTTACATCTTTCAGCTTGGTATATTATTTTAGGAGTAGCTGTTTTAAATATTGTTTTAATTGAAACAGCTAAACATTATTTTATAGTTAGACGTAATACTGAAAGATAAAAATATGAAAATTTCATTAAAAAAAGGTTTAAATTTTGGTTTAACTTCAGCTGTTATAACCACCCTAGGTTTAATAACTGGTTTAAATTCAAGTACGGGATCTAAAATGATAATTATTAGCGGAATTTTAATAATTGCCATAGCTGATTCTTTTTCTGATGCTTTAGGAATACATATTTCTACCGAATCAGAAGGTAATTATACTAATAAAGAAGTTTGGCAAGCCACTGTAGCTACCTTTCTGTCTAAATTTATTTTTGCCTTAACCTTTTTAATCCCATATTTATTTTTAAATTTAAATCTAGCTTTTTGGATTGATATTATTTGGGGAGGATTTATCCTTGTTTTTGTAAGTTATCGTTTAGCTAAACAACAAAATTTAAAACCTCAAGGAATAATTTTTGAACATCTTTTTATTTCAGTAGTTGTTTTATTCTTGGGTTACTATATAGGAAAAATGATAAATCAATATATTAAATAATAATATTTGATTTTATTTTAATAATTAGTTAGAATTACTTAATCTTAATATTAATAAAATTAGTATGGCTAAAAGAGAAACTGGAGTGGGAAAAAGAAAAAGATCTCATTCTCATAAAACACAAAAAAGATTAGAAATTAAAAAAACTATGTTAGAAGCTAAGGCTAAAAAACGTGGAGTTAGTAAAAAGAAATAATAAAAAAAGGGTTCTGATTACAGAACCCTTTTTGGTATTTTTGGATAAAGTATATTTTTTAATTTTTTTAAAATTCTTATTTTAATTCTTATTTTATTAAAAAACATAATTATTTTCCGTCTGTATCGGGAATATAGAAATCCTCCTAAGAAACAAACGGTTATGGCTAAAAATAATGATATTACTATTTTTGACCAATGGATTACATCAATGTTCATTCCTAATTTTTGGAGTAAGGGAATAAATAATGTATTAGCAGTTGATATTTTAATGACGTAAACAACGGGAAATTGTATTCCCATTTTTACTCCAGCCAGTAAATGATTTTTTAATTTATTATTCTCTGCTTTTTCATTCCAAATAAATTTGGTATTAAAAAAGAAAAACAACATTATTAAATCTGTAAAACTAGTAAATATTCTACAAACCAATGATTGTTCTACTGTTAAACCTACCAAAAAAATTTCATAAATCATCAATGAGTAGTTTATTATTTCCATGGCAATATAGGTGAACGCTCTTTCTCTTATCTTTTCTTTCATTTTGTGTATTATGTAAAGTTTTTTTTGTTAAAGATCCTTTATTTGGTTAATTCTATCTTATCAACAGAATAAAGTCAATAAAATTAGCTTTGACTTTTAACGAGTTTAATGGTAATATAGACAAAACCTATAATTAATTTTTTAATAAATATGAGTATAAAAGAAATGCCGGTAATTAATAATCCGGAAAAACAAAAAAATGAAAAAGGACAATATGAAATAGATTTTTCTGAGGATTCAGTTGATAATAATCCAGTCGATAATAACAAAGCGAAAGATGTTTTTAAGGACAAAGAATTTAAGGACAAAGACCCCCTTCTTTATCGGTTAGAAGAAATAAAACCACAGACAGGGGTAAAGTTTAATCAAAATTATATAGAGAAAATTTTATCAGAAGAAAGAAATGAAGAACCAGAACCAGATGACAATATTAGAGAGATTCATAAAGATGATTGGTTGGAAAAAGAAATAAAGGATATAGAAAAAAGTAGTTCTGAAAAAACAAATAGCATAGAAGAAAGTAATTTGGAAGAAAAAAAACGTGTACAAAGAATTAAAAACAATAAAGTTTTTAGGGATTTAGCCGGAAAAGATCTTTCTTATGAAGATAAAGAAAAAATTGTTCAGGTTCATGAAAAAATATCAAATTTAAAAAGTTCTATAAAACGTATTATTTTTGAAATATTTGAAGAATTATATCATGACAAATCAATAGATATGAGTACTATTGATATTAAATATATTTGGGATATAGTTTCAGAAACTAGAAAAACTTCTCCTAAATATGTTCAAGAAATTATGGAATATTTAAATGCTAATAAAATTTTAGGATGTTGTATAAAGAAATTAAGAGATGGACAACTAAAAGAAGTTTATGAAAAACTTAAAAGTTTATATCGTAGTGGTCATAATAGTCATGAAATTGTTACTAATTATAGAGAATACGAAGAAATGTTAAAAATACTAGAATCTTAAATATATAAATTTATTATATAAAAACCTCATGATTGAGGTTTTTTTGTTTTTTTTGCTTAAAATATGGCATAATTTAAATATGAAAAAAGTAAGATATTTCTTATATGGGTTTTTAGTGTTTATTGTCATTTTGTTGGCTGTTTTTTATATTGTTCCAACTGGAAAAATAACCTATAAACAAGATTTAAGTAAAAAATATTTTAATTTCTTGGGTGGACGAGGTTTTTTACATAAAATAAGTCCTGAAGAAAGATTATTAGAAGATAATAAGATTATTGGTGACCCAGTATATTTTAATTTTAGAACTTCACGCAATTTTTCTAAAGTTAAAATGACTTTAAAGTATAAATTAAGTTCAGCTGTTCTAGGAAATAATGAATATCTTAATATAGAAACTGGAGTTTTAATGGATAAAGCTAATTGGCGCTATAATTTATACCCCGTTTTTAATAAAAAAATGAATGAGGTTTTAAATGAATGGAATATAATAAAAAATGAACAAACAGTTTTAGCCCAAAAAGACAAAAATTATTCTAGTCTAGAAGATTTTTTAAATCAAAAAAATTTTTCATCAACAGTACTATATAATTATAATTTAAATTATGATTATATTTTACCAGATTATGAAGTTGATGATAAAATTGTTGATGTCTATAATCTAAAGGGTTCATATTCTTTCTATACTTATATAAAAAACGAAGATTTGAAGATTGACTTCTCTTTTTTAAACGAAAAAGTAAGTGCTAATAACCAACCAAGTATATTTGTTTATTATCAAAATCAATTAATATTTGAAGATGCTTTATCAATTAAAGATTCTTTAGGCAATTTCAATTTATTTTTGTCAGATTTACCAGAAGGAGTATATAAAGTGGAAATTAAAGTTGATGATGATTGGTTAACTAAAAAATTATCATCTCATAATTCAAAAATGGTTTTTATTAATAAAGTATGGTTAAATGATTTATCAACCGGTTTAAAGATTTGGTCTAATAAGAATAATTTTAAAATAAAAAGTTTTTCAGCTCAGTGTTTATCAGATGTTAAAATAAATAATGAAACTTTTTTAGTAGATGAAATATATAAACAATTTGATTTTTCTATTGAAGATATAAAAAAAGAGGCTTTAAATGAAATCTCCTCTGATTCTTGTGGTCTACTAATTGAAACTAATGGTTTATTTGCTTTTTCTGAGGATTCCTTTTTCAACCCAATTATTAGTAAATTAAACGAAGAAAGTGATTGGAATAATATTAATACAATAATAGCTAATTATGAACCTCCCAAACAAGAAAATGATTACTATATTTCTGAAATAGAAATGGATTTACATTCAGCTGTTAGAGATAAGGATGGTTATCGTTTTTTAATTTCAGCTCCTTTTTTAAAAAAATCAAATAATAATGAATATATAGAATTAAAAGAAATTAATATGGAATTTGAAGGAAGTAATTTAATTAATAAAATAAGTTCAATAATTAATAAGGAATAAAATTATGATAGGAGATAAAATAATAAAATATAATCAAGAATTATTTTATTTTTTTAGCCTAGCTATTGTAGTGTTTTTTTTATTAGAAATTTTTTTTCCAGGAATAGTTTTAGCTTATTTTAATGTTAATATTTTATTAGTCTTATGGTTAATTAATTTTATCTTTTTTGTTTTTAACAAAAAAGATTAATATGATATAATTATTTTATAATTTAATAATATGATTTTAAATAATTTTTTAAATCCAAAATATGTAGCTGTTGTTGGTGCCTCTAGTGATCCTAATAAGGTTGGTAGAAAAGTTTTTGATAATATTAGGGTTGATTATAAATCAAGAGTTTTTCCGATAAATAAAAATGATAAAAAAATTGCTGGAATTAAGGCCTATGTTGATATTTCTTTGATTCCAATAAAAAATTGGTCAGAAGTATTAGTGATGATAGTTATACCAGCCAAATTTGTTTTAAATGAAATAGAAAAATGTGCTAAATTAGGTATTAAAAATGCGATAATAATTAGTGCTGGTTTTAAAGAAGTAAATTTGGAAGGTAAAAAAATAGAAGAAGATATAAAAAAAGTGGCCAATAAATATAAAATGAATATTTTAGGACCAAATTGTTTAGGATTTATAAATACCATTAACCCTTTAAATGCTACTTTTTCTGATTATAAAATTAAAAATAAAAAAAATAATATTGCTTTTTTATCACAATCAGGGGCTATTGGTAGCGCCGTCTTAGATTGGTTGGTTGATAAAAATATTGGGCTAGCCTATTTTATAAGTTTAGGTAATAAAGCTGTTTTAAATGAAAATGATTTTTTTAATTTTTTTAACCATGACAAAAAAACTGATTTAATTATCGCTTATTTAGAAGAAATTTCTCAGGGTCAAAAATTTTTAGAGTTAGTTTCTAAATTATCTAAAATAAAACCAGTAGCTATATTAAAATCTGGTCGAACTATTATTGGTAGTCAAATGGCCTCATCTCATACCGGTTCTCTAGCCGGTTCTTATGATATCACTCTAACTGCTCTTCGTCGTTGCGGAGCTATTATTTTAGATAATATTAATGAAATATATAATTTAATGCGTTTAATTGATAAACCAGTAAATAATATTAATATTGAAGGTGATTTAGTAATAGTTTCTAATGCTGGGGGTTTATCAGTTATAGCGGCCGATGCAGTTTTTGATAAAAAAGTTGATTTAACAAATTTATCTAAAAATATTACTAATCAATTACAGAAAGTTTTACCTAATTTTGCTTGTATAAAAAATCCTTTAGATATTTTAGGTGATGCTGATCCCGATCGTTATAAAAAAACCTTAGAGATAGTTTTAAATGATAAAAAAGTTTCATCAGTTTTAGTACTACTTACTCCTCAAAGTATGACTAATGTTAAAGAAACAGCTAAGGTTATAGTTGAACTTAAGAAAAAATTTTCCAATAAAATAATCACAACTTGTTTTTTGGGAGGAACTGAAGTTTTAATTGGTAAAAAAATCTTAAACGAAAATTCTATTGCTAGTTTTGAATCAGTAGAAGAATCTGTAATTATTTTATCTAAATTTTTAAAGTATTTAAAAAATAGAAAAAATATTAAACCTTTTATTCCTTTTAAAGAAGAAATTACTTTATCAAATAATACTTCAAAATTAATGGATTATATAGAAGCATTTAAACTTTTAAAAAAATTTAACATTGATTGTATTATTCCTAAGAAAATAATGGCTAATAATATAAAGTCAATAAAATATCCCATAGCTGTTAAATTTGTAGGACCTGATTTTATTCATAAAACTGATAAAAAAGCTATCTTTTTGAATGTAAAAAATGAAGTTGAATTAAAAAAGATAATAAGTATTTTTAATTCTAATAAAAAGGGAATTAATAACTATATTATTTATCAACCGATGTTAAAAGTTGATATAGAATTAATTTTAGGATTAAAACGAGATCCTGTTTTTGGTCCAGTTATTTTATTAGGTTTAGGTGGTATTTATACTGAAGTTTATAAAGATTCAGTTTTAGAATTAGCTGATTTAACAAAAGAACGAGCTTTAAAGATGATAAAAAAATTAAAAGTTTATCCTATTTTGGCCGGAACTAGAAATAATATTGGTATTGATTTAAATAATTTATCTGATATTATTTTAAAGTTTGCTAAGTTGATAAAAGAAAATAAAAATATTTTAGAAATTGATATCAATCCTTTGTCAGTTGATAGTAAAAAAATTACTGCTATTGATGTTAGGGTTATTAAAAAATAATGTTATCAAAATTAAAACAATTATTTCAATCTAAAACAACCGGTATTACGGCTGCGGCTATTTTAATAGCTGTCTTTTCTTTAATTTCCAGATTATTAGGAATTTTTAGAGATAGAATATTGGCTGGTCAATTTGGAGCTGGGGATATTTTAGATGCTTATTATTCAGCTTTTCGTATTCCTGATTTAATTTATAATCTGCTTATTTTAGGAGCTTTATCAGCTGGTTTTATTCCTATTTTTTCTTCTTTAATAAAAAAAATGAAGAGTTTTGATAATAAAGGTAGTTTTTTTAATTATTCTAAAGAAGAAAATAAAGAAGCTTGGAATTTAGTAAGCAATCTTTTAAATGTTTTAATTATAGTATTGTTATTTTTTTCTTTAATAGGATTTATTTTTGCTCCTCAGCTTATTAATTTAATAACCCCTGGTTTTTCTTCTGATTTAAAAGATACAACTATTACTTTAACTAGAATTATGTTTTTTTCTCCTTTATTTTTAGGAATTTCTAGTTTATTAGGAGGAGTATTACAATCTTTTAAAAATTTTTTTATTTTTTCCTTAGCCCCTATTTTTTATAATCTAGGTATAATAGCCGGAGCTTTATGGTTAGTACCAATTATGGGTGTGGCTGGTTTAGCTTGGGGAGTTGTTTTTGGAGCTTTTTTGCATATGGTTATTCAAATTCCGACAGTTAGATCTTTGGGTTTTCGTTGGCGATTATTTTATTTAAATTTAAGAGAAAATAATTTTAGAGAAATAGTAAAAATGATGATTCCTCGTACTTTAAGTTTAGCTATTACTCAAATTAATTTATTAGTTATAACCATCATAGCTTCTACTTTGGATAGCGGTTCTTTAACTGTTTTTAATTTTGCTAATAATCTTCAATCTTTTCCAATTGGAATATTTGGTATTTCTTTTGCTGTAGCTGTTTTTCCTACTTTGTCAGTAGCTGCTTTTGATAATGAAAAATTAATAAAAAATTTTTCTTATACTCTTCGTCAAATTTTGTTTTTTATAATTCCTTCCACTATATTGTTTATTACCTTAAGAGCTCAGATTATTCGTGTTATTTATGGTACAGGAGAATTTTCTTGGCAGGATACAATATTGACTATTGATGCTTTAGGTTTTTTTGCCTTAAGTTTGTTTGCTCAAGCTACTATTCCTTTATTAACTAGAGTTTTTTATGCTCGGCATAATTCTAGAACTCCATTTTTTGTTGGTTTAATTTCCGTAGTAATAAATATTTTTTTATCAATGTTTTTTAGTAAAAGAATGGGAGTTTCTGGTTTAGCTTTAGCTTTTTCTTTATCTAGTATTCTAAATTTTATGATCTTATGGATGTGGTTATATTTTGAAATAGGAGAATTAGATCAAAGAAAAATTATAAAAGCAGTAGTAAAGTTTTCTATTGCTGGTTTAGGAGCAGGATTATTTATTCAATTAGGTAAACTTATAATTTGGCCGTTTATAGATATGACTAGATTTTTGGGAGTCTTATCTCAAGGTTTATTTGCCGGATTATTTGGTTTACTTATTTATTGTCTATTATGTTATTTAATGAAAAGTGAAGAAATGTTAGAAATTATTGAAGTTATAAAAAGAAAAATGCCTTTTAGTCGTCGGATTAAAAAAGACCCTGATTTAGGGGACCAAAGTGAGGCTAGAGGGATATAAGCCTTGTCTTGTTTTTATTTATAATTTAGAATATATAGGCCGTATTTACGGATGAAATTATTATTAATATTTATGGAAAAAATTAGAAATTTTTGTATTATAGCCCATATTGATCATGGTAAATCAACTTTAGCTGATAGAATGTTAGAAATTACCAATACAGTAGATAAAAGAAAAATGAAAGATCAAATTCTTGATGGTATGGATATTGAGAGAGAGCGAGGTATAACTATAAAATTACAACCAGTTACTATGAATTATAAAGGGTATCAAATAAATTTGATTGATACTCCGGGTCATGTAGATTTTTCTTATGAAGTTTCTAGATCTTTAGCTGCTGTTGAAACAGCTGTTCTTTTAGTTGATTGTACTCAAGGAATACAAGCTCAAACTTTAGCTAATCTATATTTAGCTTTAGAACAAGATTTAACTATTATTCCAGTGGTCAATAAAATTGATTTGCCAGCTGCTAATCCAGAAAAAGTAAAAAAAGAAATTGTGAAATTATTAGGTTGTAAAGAAGAGGAAATATTAGCTGCTTCTGGTAAAACTGGTGAAGGGGTTGAAAATATTCTTCAAGCAGTAATTGATCAGGGGAAAACTCCTCAAGATTTTAAAAAAAATATTTGTCGAGCTTTAATTTTTGATTCTAAATATGATGAGTATAAAGGGGTGGTAGCTTATGTTAGAATTTTTGATGGACAAATAAAAAAAGGAGATAAAATAAAACTATTAGCCACTAAAGCTGAAAGTGAAGTTTTAGATATTGGAGTTTTTAAACCTAATTATTTATCAACTGGTATTTTATCAAATGGTTCCATAGGTTATATAGTCACTGGGTTTAAAGAAGTTGGTGAATGTCGAGTGGGAGATACAGTTACTTTATCATCGTCTTCTAATACTGAAGCTTTATCAGGGTATAAAGAAGTAAAACCCATGGTTTTTGCTGGTATTTTTCCACGAGAAGGAGATGATTTAGAAGATTTAAGAGAAGCTATGGATAAATTAAAACTAAACGATAGTGCTTTAGTTTTTGAACCAGAAAGATCTGATGCTCTGGGCTTTGGTTTTCGTTGTGGTTTTTTAGGATTATTACACTTAGAAATTTTTCAAGAAAGATTACGTCGAGAATACAATTTAGATTTAATTGTGACCATTCCTAGTGTTGCCTATAAAGTGTATAAAAATAATGGTGAAGAAATAATAATAAGAACTCCGCAAAAATTACCAGAACCAAATGATGTATCAAAAATAGAAGAACCTTGGGTATCACTGGATATTATTAGCCCTAAAGATTATATTGGTAATATAATGAAGTTAGCTCAAGAAAAAAGAGGTGTCTATAAAAATACTCAATTCATATCCTCAGAAACAGAAGAACAAAGAGTTATTCTCCATTATGAAATTCCCATGTCAGCTATTTTAACTGATTTCTATGATAAGATAAAAAGTATTAGCTCTGGTTATGCTTCAATAAATTATGAATATTTAGATTATAGATTAGCTGATGTTGTTAAAATGGATATTTTAGTGGCTGAAGAAGCAGTTGAATCTCTAGCCACCATAGTTTATCGTGACGAAGCTTTTCGTCGAGGTAAAGAAATAGTAAATGTTTTAAAAGAATCTTTGCCGAAACAAATGTTTGTTTTAAAAATTCAAGCGGCTATCGGAGCTAAAATTATTGCTGCCGAAAGGTTATCAGCTATGAGAAAAGATGTTACTGCTAAATTATACGGAGGAGATGTTTCCAGAAAAAGAAAATTATTAGAAAAACAAAAGAAGGGAAAAAAGAAAATGATGATGGCTGGTAAGGGTAGTGTTGATATTCCTCCAGATACTTTTGTTAAAATATTAAAAAAATAGTAACTTATATTTAATTTACATAAGGTATGAGAAAAAGAACTAAGAAAAAAATAATTAAAATAGCTTGGATAATTTTAGCAACTATCGTTATTTTTTCTATGGTTGCTTGGACTATTATGATTTCTTTTGTTTAGTTGTTTATAACTAATTTTAAAATATGGAAAAGATTTGGCAATTATATCCCAAAATGCCGGTTGATTTTCAGGAAGAGAATGAAAACTATAATCGTTTTATACTACAATTATTATTTAATCGTGGGATAAAGACTCAAGAAGATTTGAAATGGTTTTTAAATTCGGAACCAATGGGGTTTTTAGATCCTTTTCTTTTTAAGGATATGTTAGCCGCTATTGACTTAATAATCTCTCATATCAAAAAAAGAAATAAAATAATGATTTATGGAGATTATGATGCTGATGGTATTACTTCTTCAGCTTTACTTTATGATATTTTTAAAATATTTAAAGCTGAAGTTGATTTCTATTTACCGGATAGAGTAAGTGAAGGTTATGGTTTGAATAAAACAGCTATTGATGAAATTAAAAGTAATAATTTTTCTTTAATTATTACAGTTGATAATGGAATAAGGAGTAAGGAAGAAATTATTTACGCTCAAAGTTTAGGTTTAGATGTTATTATTACTGATCATCATGCCTATCCCGAACAAAAAGAAAATTGGCCTCAGTGTTTATTAATAAATCCAGCTGATAATTCTTCGGGATATCCTTTTAAATTTTTAGCTGGAGTAGGAGTAGCTTTTAAATTAGCTTCAGCTTTAATAAAAAAATCAAAATTAGAAGATGATTACAAAGAAATGCTAATTTCTCGTAGTTTAGATTTAGCAGTTATTGGCACCATAACTGATATGGTTTCTTTGACCGGAGAGAACCGTTTAATAGCTCAGAGAGGTTTAGAAATTTTAAATAATACTAAACGATTAGGATTATTGGAACTTATTAAAGTATCTGGCCTAAATGTTCCATTGAATTCTTTTAATGTTGGTTTCCAATTAGGACCTAGATTAAATGCCGCTAGTCGTATTCAACATGCCAATTCAGCTTTAAAATTATTAATTAGTCAAGATAAAGACGAAGCTGAGAAATTAGCTAATGAATTAAATGAAAAAAATATTGAACGACAAAGAATAACTGAAGAGGTTTTAGTTTCAGCTGAAGAACAGATTGATAAAGATAATTTACCTAAAATAATTATTGTTAAAAATTTTTCTAATAATCCTTGGAGTGAGGGAGTGATAGGTTTAGTAGCCGGAAAATTAACTGAAAAATATTATCGGCCAGTTTTAATTATAGTAAAAACAGAAGAAAAAGCTGTTGACGATAATGGTCAAGAATATTTTTTATACAAAGGTAGTGGTCGGAGTATTGAAGAATTTAATTTAGTTGAGGCCTTAGAAGATGGTAAAGAATATCTATATAAATATGGTGGGCATCCAATGGCTGGCGGATTATCTATTTTAGGCGAAAATAAAACTTTAAAGTTTATAGAATATATTCAATCTTTAGGAGAAAAAAAATTAGCCGCTACTTCTTTATTACCTAAAATAAAAGTAGATTGTGAATTAAATTTTTCTGATATTGATGAAGAATTAGTTGATAGCATAGGTAGATTAAGTCCTTTTGGACAAAGCAATCCTAGTCCAAAATTTGTTAGTTTTAATGTTAAAATAATAGATGTAAATAAAATGGGTTTTGAAGGACAACATATAAAATTAAAATTATTAAATCATAACGATAAGGATATGAAAGTTTTTTGGGGAATATCTTTTAGTGGTAGTGAGAAATATGATTATCTACAAATTGGTGATAATATTGATATTGTTTATTCTTTAGAATTTAATTTTTTTAATGGATCCAAAGATATTCAATTTAAAATTATAGACATAAAAAAACATTCAAAGTAATTTATAAAATATGAATAAAAAAATAATAATTTTTAGTGATGGCGGAGCCAGAGGTAATCCCGGTCCAGCTGGAATAGGGGCTGTTCTTTATGACAGTAAAAAACAAGTATTAGCAAAAATTTCTAAGTATATAGGGGAAGCAACTAATAATCAAGCCGAGTATCAAGCATTAATTACTGCTTTAAAAAAAGCTAAGGAATTAGGTGGTCAAGAATTAGATGTTTTTTTAGATAGTGAATTAGTAGTAAAACAATTAAATCGTGAATATAAAGTAAAAAACAAGGAATTGGCTCCCTTGTTTCTTGAGGTATATAATTTATCTTTAAATTTTTCTAAAATAACTTTTACTCATGTTTATCGGGAAAATAACAAAGAAGCTGACAGGTTGGTTAACGAAGCGCTAGATAAAAAATAATTAACGTCCGGTTGGAGACCAATGCCAAGGTTCGTTATATTTTCCCGAGGTAAGGTTGGCATATAATCCTTGAGCATTCATACATTCTTTTAAACCTGATGATTCATTATATGACCAACTCATTTTTACTCCATCTAATCTACTTAAATCCATAGCTTGACCCGAACCATGGTTAGAACAACAAGGAACTGCTGCAGGTAATTTTCTCTCGGTGTAGCTTATTTGAGTAGCGGCTGATCGCCAAGCTTCGTTTATATAAAATAAATATTTACCGTTTTTTTGTTTTACACATTCCATTGCCGCTTCATATTTTTTTAAAACATCAATATTAATTCTTTTCCCTTTATAAGCGGTTAATCCGGAAGGTTCGGCATTCCCGTATGCTTTACAAATTGAATAATCGCCTTTTTTGGCGGCCAAGCAACCTTCCATATAAGGACTCTTACCGCCAATAACTGTTATATCAGCATCAGCTAATGGAGTAACAGTTCTTAATTCAATATAAACTGTATCAACTAAATTAGGATTTATTTGATACAATAAAACATAAGAAGTTAAAAGAATTAATAAACCGGTTAAACTTCCAGTAATCCAACTTTTAGCTGTTGCTATTCTGCTAGCATTTCCAGCTGATACTAACCAAATAACTCCTCCTATCATTATAGTAACCACTGCTAATACACCACCGATAGCCAACATATAATTGTAAATAGCATAAATATAAATTGCTATCCAAGGAATTTCACAATTTTCAGTTTCTCCTATAGTGTTACATCTAATTGGATATTTATCAGCTAATTCTTTTACTCCTGGAATTTCTATTTTTAAATTTCCTAAAGGATTTAAATCGGCTGTTTTTTTAAATTCTTTTGTACTACTAGTAGTACTAGTAGTATTAGTGTTACTAAAACATACTCCGTTATAACCTTCCACAAAATCACCAGATCTACAGAAAGCTCCAGAAATACCTAATTCTTTTTCTATTTTTGCACAATCACTATTTTGATTACAACCTCCTCCTATTTTAGGATAACATCCTCTAGAGGTCATAGAGGTATTGATGCACATATAATTAGCAGGGCAATCTTGAAAAGTAGTACAAGATTCTCCTACAGCCTTAACAGGATTATATGAATAGAAAAATAAAAATAAACAAACAAAAATAAATAAAATATTTTTTAAAATAGAATATTTATTTTTGTTTGTTTTTTTAATCATAGATTTTAAATCGTAGAATTAAAATAAATGTTTAAATCTTTTTTGTTTTAATTTATATTCTTTTTGGAGTTCAATATGATTATTGGCTAAAGGACTTTGATTAATAAGTTGTCCATTTTCATATTCTAATAAAGGATATATTCCACTTTGAACAGCTAACTTTCCCATATAGACAGCCTCATCACTTTTTATTCCCCAACCGGGAATACAAGGAGCCAATATTTGTATATATCCTGGTCCTTTAATTTCTAATCCTTTCTTAACTTTATTATATATATCATCGGGATAACCAGCTGTGCTTTGAGCTACATAAGGAATATTATGAGCCAAAGCTATTTTTATCATATCTTTTTTTTGTAAATTATTTCCTCCTGCTGGGCAATTTTTTTTATTTTGACATTCGCCATCAGGAGAAGTACTGGTTGATGCTCCATAAGGAGTAGCTCCTGAAGCCTGATAGCCAGTATTAGAATATGATTCAGTATCAAAACAAATGTATAAAACATTATCTTTTCTTTCCCACATTCCACTTATGATACCAAGACCAATATCAAAAGTTCCACCATCTCCAGCCAAAACAAGAACTTTGGTATTTTTATTTTTTTGTTGTTTTAAAGCAGCACTTATTCCACTGGCTACAGCTGAAGAGTTTTCAAAAAGAGAATGAATCCATGGAAGATTCCAGGCACTTTGAGGATAGGGAGTAGTAGTTACTTCTAAACAACCAGTAGCGTTAGTAATAATAACATCTTTATTAAGTGCTCTCATAACTGATTGAACAGCCGATAATTGTCCGCAACCAGCACAAGCATTGTGACCGGATGATATAAATTTTTTATTCATATTTTTTATTACTTTAATTTGGAAAACAACATCTATATCCAGTTATACAACTTCTGGTATCACTGGTGCCATCATGACTATATCCACTAGGACAAGATAGAGATCCTTCCATACATTTTGATTTGCTGTATATTCCGCATTCTTCTCCCAGTCCGCCTTTGCCGATTTTAGGTTTGCCGTTAAAACAATAACAATCATCTTCGTTTTTACATTTTCCTCCATAACTTACTCCTTCACAAACCGAATCGTCTATTGTTCTTATAGCTGAGCTTAAACAACAAGTTTGGCCGGAATAACAACTGACTCCGCCGTTATCTCTATTTTCACAACGATCTTTGGCTACACAGCGACTATTATAATCATTACCGCACGGATCACCCAATCTGGCATATTCTCCGTCTCTATAATAATAAGCCTGCTCATTGAAACATTTGCATTTAACATAACCTTCATTTGTCCAATCTCCACTTTCACAATTTTCTCCCCAATCTTTACCGCTACAATAAACTTTGTTTTTAGCAATCTCTTCTTCAGTTAATTTTATGCATTTCAAATCTTTTATTATATATCCGGCAAAAAATTTTCCAGTAAGATTAAGATATTTTGCATAACTTCCTTCGTATTTTTCATCAAGTACTTCATCCGAAACAGTTGCAATTTCTCCATTTGTTACTAATGTTTCATAACAACTGACGGAAGTTGTAAGTAAAGCCTTATCTTGACTTTTTTCGGAAACGCAACATCCTGATTCTATTGGCCTAATCGTTTCTATTTCCGTAATTCTAAAATCAACCAAATTTGGATTTATGATTCTTAATAATAAGAAAGAAGTTAGAGCTAAAATCAAACCGACCAAACTTCCGGTAATCCAACTTTTGGCTTGAGAAATTCTTTCTGTATTTCCGGCGGCTGTCAACCAAACAACGCCGCCTATCATTATAACGACAGCAGCCAATAATCCAACTACTGCCAACATATAATTATATACAGCTTTTATGTATTCAGCCAAAGTTTTAGTACTAGGACTCATTTTCACAGTTTGTCCTTTTATAAAATCTGAACCAGGAATGGTGATTTGAGGAATAAAGCCATCCACCTCTTCTTCTATTTCTTCTACTTCTTTAGCACAACAACAAATCCAAATTCTTCTTTGATATTCATCAATATAAGTGTCATAAAAATTAGGAGTAGGATTAGTAGCTTCTTCTTGACACTGGCTAGTGGCTGATTCAACATCGCCAATATTACAAGAAACAACTCTACCATTACCCAAAGATCCACCAGAACGCTCTACACCTTCTACCCATTGGCACTCTGCTTTAACTGTATTGGTTAATAGGAAAAAGATAAAACAAAAAACAAGCAGAAATAATGATTTATTTATTATTTTTATCATATTTTTATTTTTAATATATTTAACTTATCTTTACCAATATCAAAAGCATTATTAATTGCATTAAAAAAATAATAAAAAACATCATGATAAAAGCATAGGGATAACCAGTAATTTTGTGTTCACAGGCTCGTTTAAAAGCTTTTTTTATGGAATTGCAAATAGTTTTGCGAAATGATTTTTTTTCATAAATTAAATAAAATTTATTT
>Ga0209723_1002637_pt1 | contig 23562 bp, 21 predicted proteins | sample BiotimSIPDNA_2_FD_185750 | JGI IMG/M metagenome (GOLD analysis project Ga0209723, IMG submission 185750) | Anaerobic biogas reactor microbial communites from Washington, USA - Biogas_R2 time_0 SIP DNA (SPAdes) (version 2) | ecosystem: Engineered > Bioreactor > Anaerobic > Unclassified | place...
GTCTTGACATCAATACTACCGTCTCAACATGAAACGTTCGGCAAAACAGGTCAGGCACCGGATGCAGGGCGTGATCTCCTCGTCCCTGCCGAGAACGGCTTTGCGCGGCAGATAGGGGTCTGCCTGGAGGGCCCTCGCCATGGCGATGGCGTCCGCCTTACCCGATGCGATGATATCCTCCATCATCACGGGGTCCGATATAGCCCCAATGGTCACGACCGGGATCTTGACGTGCTTCTTCATCTCGGCCGCGTAGACGACGTTGCATCCGCGCTCTTCGAACATCGTCGGATGGGTCCTGTTAAAGTTGAAGTTCAGGTTTCCCGTGGAGACGTGCAGCAGGTCGATCCTGCTCTCGATCAGCTTCGCAAACTCTACCGCTTCCGTGATATCGTAACCGCCTTCGATATATTCTTCGGCGCTCATCCGGAATTCTATCGGGAACGAGGGGCCGACCGCGCCGCGGACGCTGTCCAGTATCTCAAGTGCGAGCCGCGCCCTGTTCTCAAGACTGCCGCCGTATTTATCCGACCTCTTGTTTGTGTACGGGGATAGGAACTGGTTGATCAGCCACCCGTGTCCCCCGTGCACCATTACCATGTCGAAGCCCGCGCGTTTGCAGAGCGCCGCCCCTTCGCCGAAGGACTTCACTATCTCACGGATGACGTCGACCGGCATCTCACGCACTTCTTTTCCGTCCGGCAGGATCGTGTCGCTGGGGCCGTACTTGATCTCCCCGCTCGACGAGTTCTTTTCGGCGGAGTCGACGTTTGAACGGTATCCGCCGTGGGACAGCTCTATGCTGGCAGCGGCTCCGTGGCGCTTGATGGCCCTTGCCGTCTCCGACAACCCGAGGATCGCGTAGTCCGCGTTCAGGTTGACATTCCTGTCATGGCTCTTGCCCGTCCTGAAATGGGTTATGGCCTCGCTGACGGTCACGACGGCTGCGCCCCCCCTCGCGCGGAGCTCGTAGTATGCCGTCATCTGCGGCGTTATCAGGCCCTCCGGCGTTATATTCGGGTGCGACATGGGGGCGGAAAACATCCTGTTTCGCAAGATGATATTCCCGACTTGAAGAGGAGCGCTCAGATGCGGAAATTTTCTGTACATATCGGTCCTCCTTTTTCCTGTTTGCATTTCTGTGATCATAGATGTCCGGTGTAACGAGCTTTTGTAATACCGCTGCGCCGCTCACGCAGGTAAAGATATAAGCGGGTTCTGCAAAAACGGCAGCCTCAAAGGTTCGGGCGGAATACTGCTCTATTGAGCACAATATTACACGAATCCGGGGCTCACCGGAAGATAACAATTTATTTCACAGGTGTTACGATTGCCTACGTTTCACGCCCCCTGGTGTAAACAGCTGCCGTGAAAAATTGTTTCGGCCCTTCGGAACGGAATTTTCTTCTCAACATGGGGACTTTTGTAATATAATCAGTGTAACTGAGGCCCGGGGGCTGCCGGAGCGGCGCGTTCTTTCCGTTTTTTGTACGCAGCTGTGCAAAGTGCGCCGTATATACATCTATTAAATCAGGGAGGTTGATCAGATGATCTCGGAAAAAGAAAATTTCCTTCTGCTGCTTCGCGGGCAGATGCCGGAGTTCATACCCACCTACAGAAGAGAAAAATGGCTGATCTCCGGCGGCCCGTACAAATTCGGGGACACAAAAAACGATGAGGGCTATCCGGTCGACGAATACGGCGTCGTTTATACCACGACCGAGGAATCGATGGGCGGGATCATGCCCCTGCCCGGGCGTGTCCTGCTGGACGATATCACGCGCTGGCGCGACGTCATCAGGAACCCGGACCTGAGCTCGGTGGACTGGGAGAAATACGCTGCGGAGACTCTGGCGAGCAGGGACACGGCAAACGACCCCGTCATCGTCTATCACGGCCATTTTTTTATTAAGCTTGTGAATTTCATGAGCTTCTCGGAGGCCCTTATAGTTTTGCTTGAGGAGCCTGAGGAGTGCTGCGCGCTGATGGAGTATCTGTGCGACTACCACGTAGAGCTTTTCAAAAAGCAGATCCGTTACCTGAAACCGGACATATTGGCCCTCTCGGACGACATTTCTTCCGACAGGTCGCCTTTCATCAGCCTGGATATATATCGCAGGATCATAAAACCCCACCATAAGCGGCTGGCGGACATTGCGCTCGATAATAACATGTGCGTTATGATGCACTGCTGCGGCAATGCCGAGCCCTTCCTTGATGATTTTGTTGACATCGGCGTCAGCGGCTGGGAGCCCGCCCAGGCGGGCAACGATTTCCCGACGATAAAGAAAAAATTCGGGAGGAAGCTTGCCATCATGGGGGGCTGGGACAACACCGGCCGCTTCTCGCTGCCCGGAACGAGCGATGAGGAACTGCGCGCGGCCCTCATCGAATACGTGGACACCTTCGCCCCCGGCGGCGGATTTGCCTACATGGGCAGAGTGGCAAGGAGCTTCGATGAGGAGGATTACAAGCGAAAGAGCGCCATCTGCGAGGAAGTGTACGAGACCTACGCCCGCGACTGGTACAAGACACACAGCTGAGGCATACAGCGCAATCAAGGAGGCCGCATAATGTTCGATAAGTATCTGATCGATATGAAAAACCCCGACGACGCACTTGTCTGGCGGCATAACAAGGTCACCCTGTCGGTGATGTCCAAGTTTACCCCGGCCTTCGGGCCCGAACAGAAGGACGAGATCGGCGGGATAGCCATGCGCTGCACGGCGCCGGAGAAAGAATTCACAGGCAAATCGACCGAGATCTTCTATCATGAGCACCTGCAGGGCTGCGAGACCTTCTTCATCGCAGAGGGCGAATGGGAATTCATCTCCCTCGGCCGCAAGCTCACGCTCCGCCCGGGCGACCTGCTGCACGTGCAGCCCTTTCAGGGGCACGCATTCCGCCCTCTGAGCTCAAACAGCCGCCTGATAGTCATGTTCCAGGGCATGGACATGCGCTACGCGAAGGAGCGCAGCGACTATATGCAGGCGCATTTCCCCGAGATCGCCGGGACGCCGGAATTCAAAAATCAGATGCAGCTCCACACCCACGCCCAGCCACGCGACAATTCTTACTATTACGATATCGCTCCCGAGGGCGATTCTCCCGCGCACCGCCGCTTCGGAGAGGGTATCCGCTCGCACGCCCTGCCCGGCATGACGCTGAACCTGATCATCGCCCGTTACGAGACGCACGGCGTCAAGGAGGTCTGGGAAGCCTGCATGAAGAGCGGCCTGCGGATGGAGTTCGCGACCCCCCGCTACGACCACCGCCTGTTCTGGGTCAGGGAGGGGAAAATCAAGTTCAATATTGACGGCACGGAATTTGCAGCCGGGCCCGACATGCTCGTCTATGTGCCGCCTTTCCACACCTTCACCCTGGAGACCGTGGAGGATTCAGACATGGTCGACCTGTCCTGCCCCTACCTGCTGCAGGATCTTCTGGAGGAGCTGCACCTCACGAGAGCAAAGCGCCCCGAAAAGCTCGGCGACCCGGAATTTATGGCAGGTCTCCTCGCCGATTTCAGAGCCGAGCCCGTAAAGTACACGTATGACGGCAGGCCCGGCATCATTTGATCATAAATTAACGGCCGGCACGTGAATGAGCGGATAAAAACAGGGAACGCCCCGATCAGAGGCGTTCCCTTTGAGCATCAGGCGCATACGCCGCCGTACCGCAAAAGGACTGCGGTCTCAATATCCCGCTTTTTTGCAGCCTGCCTTTGTCTGATCCCGCGGTGCCCGGGCCGGTCACCATGGCTCGGGCATTTCGACCTCGCCGGCTTCGACGTTCAGATTTTTCAGGTCCTGGCCTTCTCTTCTGTTTATTGGCCCCGTTGCAAGGCCCGCGCTGTGCCAGATGTTGTGCTTATCCACCTTGTTTACGACAATGGGACAATGAGGGACGTATGCCGGCATGAAGACGACCGTGGGTTTTGTGAACGTCAGCAGCTGCCCGTTTACTCCGTGCACGTATTCGCCGCCGAGTTCATAGGGATTCCACGGGTCGGCCCCGTAATAGGCCAGGATCTCGGGTGAACTGTGCAGATGGGCGCTCTCCACATAGGTCCATCCGTCCGTCCCGAAGAAACGGCGGAGGGAACTGCAGATCTCTCCTTTCATGGTCTTGTTCGGGATACACTTCATGATCCACTTCTGATTTATGCCCTCGTGTTCATCCTTCGCGTCGCCGCAGTTATAGTAGATGATCATCTCTTCCAGAGGGAGGACGTCCTGCGGCCGCCAGTTTTCCTTCGGCAGGCTGCCGTGCTCGAGCCCCATCCCCGTGCAGTATGAGAAGATCGGTTCGGCCATATCGGTGATCTCGATGGGGCCGTGAGGTACGAACGCCGGCACCTGGATCATGCAGCAGCGGTCGGTGACGATCTTCCTGTCCGCGATCTGAAAGCTGACGACGGCGCCGAGATTTATATCGTCGCCCGTCGTGCTGAGAAAGCAGAAGAGTTCGTCGTAAGGCAGAGCATACTCTTTATCGCAGATGACGCAGGGACGGCGGTAGAACGCGCTCTCATAGAAGAAACTCATGACCGGGTTGTCTTTGGAGCGGATCAGATCCACTTTCGCGTCGGCGTCCGTGACAGGCCGCTCGATGGGATGGATCAGATACTTTTCAAATTGCCTGCTCATTTTTACCTCCTCACAAAACAAACATAAGATCAGATTTTCAGGCCCGTTCCTCCCGCGGCATCCTCCGCTCATGTGCGGCGTAATAGGCCCGTTTGTGCTCCGGCATCCTCTCATCGGCCTCGTGCGCTGTCCGGTCGGCCCCGATCCCGTTTTCACGGTGCGCTATGCCGTAGGAGATGTGATAGCCCCGGGACTTGACCTGCCGCCCTGCGCGCAAGACTGTCATCCATCTGTTTTGCCCCTGAGCATTTTTATGACTTTTTTCAGCCCGGGAGGGTTGCCCCTGAAGAACACGAGCAGGACGTACGTTTTCCCGGCGACAACGGTCACGAACCAGGCGCACACCGCGATGATGAGCAGCGAAACGACGCCCAGCCACACGGGGATCGTACCCGCCAGTACCGCCGCCGGCGTAACGAGCACGGCTGACAACGGATATATGTACATCCAGACCGGCAGATCTGTATTGCCGCTCACCGCTCCCGTGAAGACCGCCATCAGATAGCCCGACAGGAGCAGCAGAGTAAACAGCATATTGGCGGAGCCCAGATCCTCGGGCCTTGACGCCATCGAGCCGCCGAAAGCGGCGAGGGAGCAGTATAACAGGAACCCCGCGACGACCGCAAGCAAGGCCGTGATCACCCCCGCGACGCTGAACATACCTCCCGCCAGTGCTCCGAACGTCTTGAACAATACTACGATGCCGAGAGGATCCTCGGGGTAGACCGCCCGGGCTATCAGCGCGCCGACGCGCAGCCCCAGAGCCGCGGCAGCGGCCCACACGAAAAGCTGCAGGAGCCCCGACGCGGCTATCGCAAGGACCTTCCCCATCACCAGGCTGCGCGGCCTGACCGAGACAAGGAACGTGTCCATAAGCCCCGTCACTTTCTCGTCCATTGTGCTCCTGGCCGTCTGCTGACCGTATATCAGTATCAAAAAGTACAGCAGCACGACCGTGGCGTAAGTGAGCACCATGACGGCTATCGCTTTCGTATTCTCCTCTCCGTCTGAGTAATACATGTCCTCGGGATCTTTTGCCCCCTCGATCCGCGTATTGACGGGATAACCCAGATCCGGGCCGGCAGCCCCGTCAAATCCCGCACGGCCCATTATCACGATGGGGAAGCTTGACTGCAGAAAATCGGCGAAGTCCTGCGCGCTGCCCCTGTTGAGGGCGGTACCCTCAGGAAGCAGCACGTCGGCGGTCAGGGAGCCGCCCTGATCGTTGAGGATGACAATAAGCGAGGTGTCCCGTCCGGCGCAGAGCCGGGCTGCCTCCTCGATATCCCCGGCGACTTCGTACTCTATGCCGGAAAATTCCGTCCCGCCGAGGTTCTTCAGCATGTTCCAGTCGTAGCCCACCCCGGAAGGCGCTTCCACCGCGGCGACAAAAGTGACCGGTGAAAAAGCGGACTGCGCATCTTTTTTCTTATTGTTCGCGGCGACCGCCATTACGGCCGGGATGACCACGATCATCAGCAGGGCTATAAGTACGGTGAACACGCGGTAGCCTCTGCTCCTGACGTTCTGTGAGAACGTGAATGAGAAGATCTTTCTCATCTGGCCGGGCGCGTATCCGTTCATGAAACGAGCCCCCCTTTCCCCGTTCCCCGCAGCGAGAGCAGCTGCGTAAGGCCGATGCGCTTTCCCCTGTGCAAAAGCAGAGACTCGTATACTCCCGCCGCCAGGCGCGCCGTCACGCCGAGCGCCGCGAGGGATATGAGCCATGACAGAGCGAGCATACCGAAACCGATCTCGCCGTCGGCGTAGGCTATGGGCGCGCAGAATGACGACAGCAGCGGGGAAAGCGCCCCGATAAGGCGCATCGGGCGGTTTGAGGATATGGTGCTGATCATGGAGTAGAAGTATCCCACCATTACGAAGATCATTATTCCGAATATGGCAGATCCCTCGTCCTCCATGTTTCCGCAGCCCGCGCCCAGAAGGCCCCCCAGAAGCGCGAAGAACATATAGGCCGTCACAAGCGAGAAAAGGACGGCGGCTATCAGCGAAAAGCCCGGCCCGGCCCCTCCCGTAAAGCCCGCGCGGCTCAGGTAGTCTGCTATAAATGACACGTCAAGGAACGAGCGCGTGACGAAATATGACAGGGACGCAAGGGCCGCCATCCCTATAAGAGTCGAAAAAGCGGTGACAGCCATCGCCAGGATCTTCCCGAGGATCAGCGCAAGAGGCCTCACGCTCAGCATGAGGACCTCCACGAGCTTTGAAGCTTTCTCCTCCACGACCGAGCGGACTATGAAGGAGCTTGAGAACACGCACAGAAACATCACGGCCATCGTGTAGGCGTATGTCACGGCCATTCTGGACTCCATGTCCTCCCCGCTGCGGCCGTATTCCTCCCAGCCGTAGACCCGCGTCGTAAAACCGCCCTCGAGGGCCCCCAGTGCCGAGGAATCCACGCCCGAGGCCTCGAGCCTCGCGGTGCCGAAGGCGGCCGACGCGGCGGCGGCAAGAGCGCTCAGATCGCCGTCGCCGAGCTCGCTGTCGGGAGAGCGGTATACCGTGATCTCGAAGGCGTCTCCATCTCCGCCGGGCGCGATATGCAGCAGGGCGTCGCGTCTGCCGAGGAACTCAACGGTCTCCTCGACGCCCAGGTCCGTAGAGATGAATTCGGCTCCGCCGAGGCGCTCGTCGCGGCGGGCGATGGCCTCCGTGTCGGGCTCATAGGGCGTGTCGTTTTTTATGTAAACCAGTCCGAACTCCGTCCCGCTCCGCCCGGCGCCCGTCACGAGCGCCGCGACGGGTATGGCGGCGAGGGAGATCACCGCAAGGATCAAAAGCAGTATCTTCGTTGAGATGCTGCTCAGGTGCTGCCTCAGCGTGAACCTGAAAACGAGCCCCGTACCGGTGAAATCGTTTTTATTCATCCGCCGCGTCGCCTACCTTCCCGACGAATATCTCGTGCAGCGACGGCTCCCTGAGGTCAAAGCGGATGATGGTCGCTTTTTCCTCGATCAGCACCCCGAGAAGAGCGTTCGCCTGCTCCTCTCCCGTGACCTTTATCATGTACTCGTTCTCTTTTTTGTGCACTATCCGGGCGCCTGAGCGGGCTATGCAGGCGGAGATATCCCCCTCGGCCTTCAGGCTGAGGTTGATCCTGCCGTAGCCGCGCTTAATCTCGTTCAGGTTTCCCTGCAGCACCGTTTTGCTCCTGTGAAGTATCGTGATGTCCGTACAGAACTCTTCAACAGTCGCCATCTGGTGCGAGGACATTATCAGGTATTTCCCCCGTTCAATCTGCTCGTTTATCACGCTCTTGAAAAGATCCGTGTTGACGGGGTCGAGGCCCGACATGGGCTCGTCGAGCACGATGAGCTCCGGGTCGGATATCAGGGCCGCCATAAATTGTATCTTCTGCTGGTTGCCCTTTGACAGCTGCTCGGCCTTCTTTGAGGGCAGCTTCACGGTCCCCGTGCCGCCGCCCCCCCGCCCGAACGCGAAACCCTTTTTCGCGACGGATTTTTGCGGGTACAGGTATTCCCCCAGATCGAGCTTGTCCGACCACTCCTTTATCCTCCGCCGCGCCTCGGCGCGGGACACTCCGCGCAGCTCGGCGAAATATATCAGCTGATCCATCAGCGTATACTTTGGGTACAGCCCCCTCTCCTCGGCCAGGTACCCGACGTTGCATTCGGAGACCTCGAGAGGCTTTCCTTTCCACAGCACGCTGCCCGAATCCTTTGAGAGAATGCCCAGGATCATGCGCAGCGACGTCGTCTTCCCCGCTCCGTTCGTCCCGAGCAGGGCGTATACGCCCGGCTTCGGCATCGTGAAGCTGAGATCGTCAACAACTGTTTTATCCCCGAATTTCTTCATAAGGCGGTGAACTTCAAGGCTCATATGTAATTACTACTCCCCTTCGCAAGGTTACGGTGCCACAGGCCTCCGGGCCGGGGCACGGAGGCAGGCTCTATTCATTATATCCCCCCGTGAGCGCCGCTTCAAGCCTGTAATTATTCAATAATTGCCTTTATAACCCACGGTTACGCCCCCCTCAGCACCGGAAACAGCAAAAAAATTCGTCCTGAACAAAATGTCCGGCCAGCCCGGATTGTTAAAAAATCGGAATACTTCGAACACAGTCCTTTCGCCGTACGAAAGAAATTTCAAAATTGTGTTGCGTATGCGTGACCGATTTTGAAATTTGTGCGATAATAAGGGATTTGTCGATATGTGCGTCGAATCCCTTTCCTTTCGAGCCGCCGAAGCGGCGAGGTCTTTCCACCGGCCGTTTCAAAGAACACTTGTTCTTTGAAACGCTCTTTGCGGGCCGGAACGAGGTGTTGCGGCCCGCCCACACTGTCATAAACTGTTATACTCTCGCGCTCTCCCTGCGTGTCCGCAGCGCCGTGATCGCCGCGATGCAGGCGGCTATCAGAAGCGCCGCTATGCCGACGAACCTGTAGCGGAAAGCGGTGCTCTCCCCCCCGATAGCCGTCGTCAGATTCGTGATGATGACGGGGGACAGGAACGCTCCTATGCTCGGCGCGATGCACGTCACGAGCGATGTCGCGATAGCCGAGCTGTCCGCGTCCACCAGCGTGGAGACAGCGAAGACGCAGCGCGGCATGGCGAGGCTTATGGACATCCCCACGACGAAGACCGCAACGAACGTAGCCGCCACGGAGCGCTCGAAGAGACTGAGGACCATGAAACCGAGGAATATCAGGCACATGGCGATGGCGATAAGGTGGTCGCGGAATTTCGCCGAGAGCTTGCCGAAAAACAGCCCGGAGACCACGCCGCCCGCCATCTGGACGGCCGTGGCGGCGCCCGCGAGGGCGGTCGAGGTGATAAACTTCCCTGCGACCGTGAAATCTCCCATGCCGCCCGAGCTTATATGTGTCGAGATATTGCTCCCCCCGGCGTTGTAGCAGAGCATGAAGAAGAACACTATGCCGCAGTAGTAGAACACCCTTGGGTCGAGCTTCAGACCGCCCCTCCTGCCGCCGCGGGTTCCGGCGGCGGGGGCCCGGTAGTTCGGAACGGCGATAAATACGAGCGCGGCCACGATAAAGCCGCCCGCCAGCAGCAGATAGCCGCCGTACCAGAACGCGGAGCCGAGCAGGCCGCCGCATACGCTAAGAACGATGCCCCCGAGATTGACGCAGGACGTCTGGTAGCCCGCGAGCGTCTGCCTCTCGCCCGGTTCAAAGTTATCGAACAGCAGCCCGAAAGCGTTCGGCACGAAAAGCCCCATCCCTATTCCCATGACGGCGCTCGCGAAATACAGCTGCCAGAAGCTCTCGTGCATTATGACGACGCTGACGGCGGAGAGTCCGAGGCACGTAAGGCCCGCCCAGACGGCCGTCTTTTTGGTTATTACACCGCGGTTTATAAGGAAAGCCCCGAGCAGCGACACCACGGGCATGACAAAATTCGCGAAAGCGAACGCCGTCTGCACCTCCGCGAGAGTGCGGTCCGTGAACACCGACTCCACGACGGTGTTTATCACCGGCATCAGGGCATTCAGGGGCATCTGATAAAACGCTATCGCCAGTATCGCTATACTGAGCAGTCTTTTTTTTCCGGCAGTAAGACTCAATTCGTTAACCTCCCGCAGCCGGCATTATACCGGCCAAGCAATTATACAAAGCTCCGCCCGGGTATAGCAACACGCAATTGAACGGGCGGCCGTATTAATATATATTCTTTTTATGTAATCTCCTCCCGTGCGCGGCAAGGGGCAGTGATTTTAAGGGGGCGCAGCCATGTCATACGAAAAGCAATTCTGCCTCGCGGGCGAAAAAGCCGGGGCCGACGCACGCTTTGACCCCCCGGGCTCGAAGATTACTACCCTCCGCCTTGACGGGGAAAAAGTACCCGGGTGCATATACTGCGAAACCGGCTGGTACCTGCGGCCCTGTACCTGCCCCGGCCTCGTGAGCCACGAGTCCGATGAGCTGCTCGTATTCGTCGGGTCCGACGAGCACGACCCCGAAAACCTGAACGCCGAGGTCGAACTGCAGATAGAAAACGACAGGCTCATATTGCACGAGACCTGCGCCGTATTCGTGCCCGCGGGGGCGGCCCACGGGAACATAGCGGTACGGGCATTAAAAAGACCCGTTCTGTTCTTTGCCGTACAGCCCGGGGCGAGCTCCTTCTCCGAAAAGCCTGCCCGCGCCTCGGCGGCGCCCGGCACTTACTCGGGGTACCATGTAGAGCGGTACGAGCCGGCAGACGGCGTTCTGCCCGAGGCTCCGGAGGGCTTTTTGACGAGGCTGCTGTGGATAGACGGAAAAAAGCTGCGCGGAGCACCGTATCTTGAGGCCGTGTGGTTCCTGGGGACGAACGACACCGGCCCCGCGGCGCACACCCACGATTTTGACGAGGTTATCGGCTTCCTCGGTACGGACCCCGATGACCCCGGCGCTCTGGGGGCGGCCGTGACGTTCGAGGTGGAGGGTCAAACGGTGGCGTTCGACAGGAGCTGCGTCATATATATACCGCGCGGCATGCGCCACAGCCCGATACTCGTACCGGCCCTCGAGCGCCCGATAATCCATTTCACCGGGGGCAGCGGCGGCGACTACGCGACGAAATGAGGGCCGCTCAGCTGAAATAGCGGCCCGTCAGCTCCGACGTCTTTGCGGCGTCGACAACGAAATATGAGCCGCCGTTGATGGTCTTCGGCATGCCGGGCAGCGTGTAGTTGCCGGCGCTCTCCACGTCGAGCAGCAGCGGCAGCCTCAGCAGCCACAATATGTTGCGCGGGGACAGATCCGTCAGGACGTCCCTTTTTATTATGGATATGAGCCGCGGGAGCCTGAGCAGGTTCTTCGGAGAGCTCCACTGCTTAAGCGCGGCTTTCATGAAATCGCGCTGCACCTCGACACGCCTGAGGTCCGCCATCGCGTAGCCCGACCTGAAGCGCACGAGTCCCAGGGCGTCCTCGCCGTCAAGCAGCCGGAAACCGGCTTTGAGTGCGATCGTCAGGTCCTGGTAAGGGTCTTCATAGTACATGTCCTGCGGGACGTCGAAATACACGCCCCCCATTGCGTCGACAATATCCGCGAACGCCCTCAGGTTCACGAGGGCGTATCCGTCCGGCCTGAAGCCGACGACCTCCTCGATCCTGTCGCAGAGCTCCTCCATGCCTTTTTCGCCCCCGCCGGCCCAGCCGTAGGCAGAGTTGATCTTTGGCACGGAGTATGGGGCGCTCACGTAAGTGTCGCGTGGTATGCTCAGGAACGTGATCCCGCGCCCGGCCGTATCCGCGCTCACAAGCATTATCGTGTCTGTCCTCGTGCCGTCGCCGTCGACCCCTGCGAGGAGTATCGTGACGCTGCCGCGGCTCGAGGCCGGGCCGCCCGGCCTCTCCCCGAGGGCGATGAACGCCGCCGCCGGCACAAGGACAAGGATCAGTATTATAATTATGAGATTCCGCAGCACGTGCCGCTTTTTCCTCGCCGGCTGCGGCTCGCGGCCCGGGTATTCGGGAGCGCTCACGGGCTGCGGCGGCGCTTCGAAAAACCTGACAGGTATCTCGGGCAGCTCGCCCGTATCCTGCCTGTCCCCTCTTTTGCTCAAAGGTCTTCCCACCCTCCGTTGTGCGCGCACTTCGCGCTGCGAGAATCGGAGCCGGGGCGCGGCGCGAAAAAGCTCGAGCTCCGGCGGTCAACGCGGCTATTATACCACGCAGAGTCAACATTTGTTATATCGGATCGGGGAAAGACCTTGCCGACGCTGATGAGGTACTGCCTTCCATACCGATTACACCGCCTCATCCGCCTCGCTGTGCTCGGCACCTTCTCCTCGAGGAGAAGGCCAGGGTGCAGGCGGCTGTTACGCAGGTTTTTTCGGCGTCTGGCGGCCCTCGTGGTCTATCGTGTAGTCGCCCTCCAGCAGCAGCTCGCTGATGGCCACAGGTTCGAAATCGTTCTTTTGCAGCCAGAGCAGGATGTCCTCAAGCGCCTCCGTGGTGTGGAGCGCCGCATTGTGGAACAGCACTATGCTCCCCGGCTTTATTCGGGATGTGACCCTGTCGTATATCTCTTTTGCCGACAGGTCTTTCCAGTCAAGGGAGTCCACGTCCCACTGCACGCACGTCATACCCTGGTCCCGCACGGCGGATATGACCCTGTTGTCGTACTCTCCGAAGGGCACACGCATCAGCGTAGGGCTGACGCCGGTGACGCTCTTTATGGCAGCGTTGCACTCCGTTATCTCTTTTTTCAGCTCGGCGTCCGACAGCGCCGTCATATGGGGGTGCGTGTTCGAGTGGTTCATAACCTCGTGTCCCGCTTCGTGCAGCGCCCGGACCGACTCGGGATATTTTCTCGCCCAGTTCCCGACTACGAAAAACGTAACGCGGACGTTGTATTTCGCGAGGGTGTCGATGAGCGTCTGAGTGTCCTCGTTGCCCCAGGCCGCGTCGAAAGAGAGCGACATCTTTCTGTCCGTGCGCGCTACGCAGTATACCGGCAGCAGCCTCCCGCTTGCGGACACGGGCCTCACGAACAGACAGCACAGCAAAAATACCGCTGCGCGCTTAAAAAAACCGCGCATAATAATCCTCCGTTCAATTTGAGTCTTACGGTAGTATTCCGGGCTGCCGGACATGATTTTCCAGGTATTTATTGGTATTCAGAGGCAGGATTTAAAAATTGTCAAAGAAATGCGGCTTTATTTCCATTGAAAATCAGGAATTTCCTTGTTATTATATCAGAGTGGCTTAATCTAAAATTCATCTCTTTTCACCGGCAAACACGACCCCCAGCAATTTTATTTTGAGCCGCCGGACAGTCAAATTTTTAATCTGCCCGTCCCGCGCGATATCATCGGTACACAGCGCAGTATTAAATGACCTGCTCGTTCAGGTATCAGTCCATGGTGTTACACAATGCACTGATAAGGAGGAATGCAAAAACCGGTTTGCGTGCGATCTGACTCGATTAAATGCAACAAATAAAACGGGAGGTATATTAATGTCAAGAAAATCATTAGCCAGAATGTCCATCGCGTTGCTGCTGGCGGTCATGCTGGTCATCGGCCTTATTTCGGGCTGCGCCGGCAAGACCGATACGGGCAAACCCTCGGAATCAAATAAACCCGCAGAATCAGGCAAACCCGCGGAAACACAGTCCGGCGAATACCCCGACAAAGACCCGAACAAGACGCACATCAAGATCAGCGCTGTTCGCCCGCTCTCCGGCGCGAACGTATCATTCGAGTATTATAACTACGGACCCGTCTACAGAATGTGGGTGGACGAGGTCAACGCGGCTGGCGGCATCCGTGTCAAGGAGTACGGCAACCGCAAGCTGCTCATCGACCTCGTAGTTTACGACGATACCTCCGACGTCGGCGTCATGACCGACCTTCTCATCAAGACCATGACCCAGGACAACGTCGACTTCGTGCTCTCGCCCTGCTCCACAGCGAGTCTCCAGGCTGCGGCCCCCATCTTTGACCAGTACGGTTATCTGATGATCGGCGCCGAGGGCGGCGGGACCGACACGAGACCGCTCTATGACCAGTACGAGAACATATTCTTTACGACCTCTTTCTCCGTACACCAGGTTCCCAAGATGGCCGAGATATTCAACGAGCTCGGCGTGAAGAAAGTGTTCATCACCTACATGCAGGATGCCCACGGCCTCGAGTATCTGGGAACGACCGAGGAAGAATTCCCGAAATACGACCTCGAGTTTGAAGCCGTCGCGGCCCCCTGGGATTTTGCCGACATGACCCCGATCATCACCCAGGCCATGGAGTCGGGTGCGGACGCTTTCGTTGCTTACTGCTATCCCCCCTGGAACTCGAGCCTTATCAGCACCGCCATCTCGATGGGTTACAACCCCGACGTGTTCCTCGTCGGCCCCGGCGGCAGCCAGCAGTCTTTCTATGATGAAGCGGGCGGAGACGCCATCAACGGCCTGATGTTCGAGGGCGCCTGGTCCGTAAACAGCGGCCCGGCATTCAAGGATTTTGCCGAGAGGATCGCCGAGTATTACAAAGACGACCCCAACTGGGGACCCGAGTGGTGGGGCACCGCCGGCTACTGGGGAGCGATGGAGATGCTCCAGATAGCCATTGAGGAGACAGGCACGCTCGACAACGACGTTATCGCGGAATACCTGCATAACAACGCGATCGAGACCTCGCTCGGCACGATGCGGTTTGAAAACCATGAGCTGACGGTCGATTCCTGGGCGGGAATGATTGGCCAGTATATTGACGGCGTAGCCGAGGTCATCGACGTCGGCCCCAAGAGAACGCACGACCCGCTCTATCCGAAGCCCGCCTGGCCCGCAAAATAAAGCGACACGTATCAAGTGCAGGAACAGGCTGTCTGAGCCTTTACAGGGGTACAAGACAGCCTGTCTTGTTAAAGAATCCCGATTTCTACAGATAGGAGCATCTGCATGTCAACTGTAGTGAATATCGTGATCTACGGCATCATAATGGGCGGGGTGTACGGGCTTATCTCAATGGGCCTTACTCTGCAGTACGGAGTGGGAAAGATACTCAACGTCTCGCACGGCGAATTCCTGATGCTCTCGGCAATGACGTCGTGCGTGCTGGTCAAGGCGGGTGTCCATCCGCTGCTCACGTTCGTGATCTGTCTGCCCGCAGCGTTTATTGTCGGGTTTATACTCAATATGACTCTCTACAGGTGGCTGAGAAATTTTTCAAAGGATGAGGCCACTTTCGAATCAAACGCCATGCTGATGTCGTTCGGACTCTATTTCATACTGGCAAACATCGGACTTAAGATCTGGGGCATACTGTCCAAGAGCTATCAGTTTTACAGCTACCCGGTCAAGATCCTGGGGGCTACCATCATCGTGAACAGGCTGATCGGCCTCGGCATCGCGATAGTTTTCATAATCGCGTTCTTCATCTTCCTGAATAAGACAAGACTGGGCAAAGCCATCAGGGCGACGAGCCAGAGCACCACGGCGGCCGCCATGATGGGCGTAAGGATAAACAAGACGATGGCGATATGCTTCGGCACCGGCGGGCTGCTTGCCGCCGCAGCCGGCATCCTGATAGGCATGTCGTTCTCGCCGACGGCCCAGATAGGGCTCACGAACACCGTTATAGCCCTGATAGTTGTCGTTCTGGGCGGCATGGGCAGCATACCGGGGGCCGTCCTCGGCGGGCTGCTGATAGGCCTCGTCGGGCAGGCAGTCAGCTTTTTCGACACGAGCCTCGTCACCGTCGCGTATTACCTGATGATAATCATTCTGCTGCTGATCAGGCCCAAGGGCCTGCTGGGGAGGTGACGGCGATGAAGTGGTCAGGTCTGAAAAAAGAGTTTCAGTACATAATCGTCGCCATAATCGTAATATTCTTCGCGTTCGTGCCGCTGTTCGGCTCGACGTACGCGATCACGCTGTCCTCCACGATAATGATGTATATCGTGATGGCCTCGTGCTGGAACATGTTCTCGGGGCCCGCGGGATACATATCCCTGGCGTCCGGCGCTTTCGTGGGCCTGGGGTTTTATGCCTCGGGGTTCCTGAGCACCCGCTTCCCTCTTCCCGTGCTCATGCTGGCGGGCGGCCTGGCGAGCCTTGTGCTCGCGGTCATAATCGGCTCGATAACGCTGCGCCTGAGAGGCGTGTACTTCACGATATTCACGTTCTGCCTCGTGGAGCTCGTCAAAGCCGTCATGACGTGGTACGAGATAATGGTCGTCAGAAAGCGCGGGCTCAACGTGCGCAACTTCGGCCCGAACGCGGCCTTCTACGCAATGCTCGTGATGGTCGTCATCGCGCTGGCCGTCGTGGTCATAGTCAGGAAGACGCGATTCGGAATGGCGCTCACGGGCATCGGTGAATCCGAGGACGCGGCAGCGCATATCGGCATAAATACGACAGCTTACAAGGTCTCGGGCTTCGCCGTCACCGCGTTTATGATGGGCACCGTAGGAGCCGTCAGGGCTACGATGCTCAACCACATAGACCCCACGAGCGCGTTCAACATGATGTTCTCTTTCCTGCCGGTGCTGATGTGCGTGTTCGGCGGCATGAACACGTTCCTCGGCCCGATCATCGGCGCCATCGTCTTCGCTGCGCTGCAGTACAATCTGATAACGAAAATACCGCAGATATACATGATCATATTCGGCGCCATCATGATACTGTCGATCCTGTTCATGCCTACGGGGATAGTCGGCGTCTATGAGAGAGTCAGGAAAGCTATAGAGAACAGGAAAATCCAGAAAGTTGGGGGGCACCTATGATGTCGATGCTTGAAGCAACCGGGGTTTCCAAGTCGTTCGGCGGCCTGAAAGCCGTTTTAAACGTCGACCTCTCCGTCAACAAGGGCGAGATTTTCGGCCTCATCGGCCCGAACGGGGCCGGTAAGTCCACATTTTTCAACATGATCTCTGGCGCTATCCCGATCGATTCCGGCACGGTCATTTTCGACGGGATAAAGATCAGCGGCATGAAGCCCGACAGGATCTGCAGGCTCGGCCTGGGCCGGTCGTTCCAGGCGGCCAAAAACTTTGCGGGGATGCCCGTGTGGCAGAACGTCCTGATGGGCGCCCTGTTCGGTCAGAAGGGGCAGTCCTACGCGCAGGCGATGAGCGCCGTCGACGAGGTTCTCGATTTCGTCGGCCTGAACGATCTGCGCGACAAGATGGTGCCGGATATCCCGCTCGCGTACCAGAAAAGGCTCGAGATGGCCAGATCCCTCGCGACGCGGCCCAAACTGCTGATGCTCGACGAGATAATGGCGGGGCTCAACCCCTCCGAGGTCGGCGAGGCCATGGAGCTCATCACCAAGACGAGAGATTCGGGCATCACGATAATCATGATAGAGCACGTAATGAAAGCCATTATGAACATATGCGACCGCATAGCCGTGCTTCATCACGGGGCCAAGATAGCCGAGGGGACGCCGGAGGAGATAGCCGCAAGCAAGACGGTCATCGAAGTTTACTTGGGGGAGAGTTGACATGGCTATGCTTGAGATCAATAACATCAATTGCTTTTACGGCAACGTACAGGCGCTGTGGGACGTGTCGATGAACGTCGGCGAGGGCGAGATCGTCGCCCTGCTGGGCGCCAACGGCGCCGGGAAGACGACGCTGCTCAACACGGTGACCGGGCTCGTGAAGCCCGCCTCCGGGCACGTGAGCTTTATGGGGAAGTCCCTGGACGGTGTCCCGGTCCACAGCATCATGGAGATGGGCATAGCCTATCTGCCCGAGGGCGGCCGCACGTTCCCCGACATGTCCATAAGAGAGAACCTGGAGATGGGCGCGTACCCCAGGAGCATGTGGAAGACGAGAAAAGCCGGGATAGACCGCATGTTCGAGCTGTTTCCAAGGCTCAAAGAACGCAGCAAACAGATGGCGTCCACGCTGAGCGGCGGCGAAAAGCAGATGCTCGCGATGGCGCGCGGCCTGATGTCAAACCCTAAGCTCTGCCTGTTCGACGAGCTGTCCTACGGCCTTGCGCCGATCATGGTGACGGAAGTGTTCAGGATCGTACAGTCCCTGCGCGAGGACGGCATCACGGTGCTGCTCGTTGAGCAGAACGTCAAGCAGTCGATGGAGATAGCCGACCGCGCTTACGTGCTGGAGAACGGCCATATCGCCCTCGAAGGCCCCTGCTGCGACCTGATGGACAACAGCTACGTCAAAAAGGCGTACCTCGGCCTTTAGCGCGGCCCGGGTACGGAGCAACCAATAAACCCGAATGCGAAACACTTTTTATGTGTTTGCATTCGGGTTTTAAGTAAGAAGCCGGGCGCGGGATGCTTTGCTGCCCGCTGTTTAATGATCGGAAGCGTCCGATCCCGGGATCTACGGATTCTGTGATGCGATCAAGGCATCAAAAGAGGAAGTCAGCGGGCGAAAGACTAAATATTGACGGATGTTGACGGTTATATGCGGAACATCTCACTTGACTGTCATAAGAAAAATAGTATAATATGAGATTGGCACTTCCCGAAGCGATCGCAGAACCAGTGGAGACCATGTAAGGTATCACAAATATTTCGAGCATACTTCGCTGATTTCAACAAATTTTGAAAGGGAATAAAACTATGAAGAAGAATCTGAAACGAAGCATAATCCTCGTGACGGCGATCATTACGGTTTTTTCGCTGCTGCTCACGAGCTGCGGCACAAAACCGGCAGAACCCGGCAAAACCAGCGAACCCAACGGATCCCCCTCGGCAAAGTCATATAAGATAGGCGTTAACACATGGGGCTCCGGCGTCCCCGTTCTTGACGCATTCGGAGACAACGCAACCTATGTGGCCGAGCTCTTCGGCTGCACCATCATGCGGGCAAGCGACGACTTCACACCCGACAAAGAGACCGAGAACGTCCAGAACTTCGTCTCCGCGGGAGTTGACGGCGTAGCTCTTCAGGCCGCCGGCGTCACCAACCTGCCCAGGATGGCAGAGATCCTTCAGAACGGCAAGACTCCTTTTGTTCTCTTCACATTTATCGGCGCCGCTGACGTGCGCGCGCAGCTCGCAGAGTCTAACCCCTATTATGTGGGCAGCGTCGACAACGACCTGATCGGCGACGGCAGGGTCGTAGCCCAGATGGCCCTTGACGCAGGCCGCAGGAACGCCGTTATCATCGGCGGCAACATCGGCGACAGCACACAGGATCTGCGTGTCCAGGGCTTCACGGAGGTCTTTGAAGCAGGCGGCGGAAAGGTCCTCAGCGTAGCCCGCTGCACAGACGCTTCCGAAGCTCCCACAAAGGCTCAGGATATGCTCTCTGCCAACAAAAACGCCGACTGCATGTTCGCCATGGTCGGTGACTATGTCCCCGCTTCGGTCTCCGCTCTAGAAGCGCTCGGAATGACGGAACAGGTCAACCTCTATATGTCCGGCGTGGACAAGCATTCTGCCGAATATATCAAGAACGGCTCCGTTATTGCCGGTGCGGACGGCCTCTTCCTGGCCTCGTTCATCGCCCCGACGCTCCTTCTGAACTATCTGGACGGACATCCCATCAAGGATGAGAACGGCAAAGCGCCCGAGCTGCTCACAAAACCCTTCGAAGTAAATGCCAGCAACGTCGACGCTTATATCTCCATCTTCGGGACCGACGGCGTATCGCCGATCGCCGACGAGACGCTGAAGAACCTGTGCTGGCGCAATAACCCGGACGTCTCCTATCAGGACTACGTCGATCTGATCGAAAACGGTCTCTCGCTCAACGCGCTTCTGAAAGCACACGGCCTGCCCGAGGTGGATTGATCGACTTAAGCGAATTTTTCGAATATGACTATCACCGAAACAGCCTGCCCCTCACGGCGGGCTGTTTCGGGTAAAGGGTAAGTAAGGCAAATAACAACAGATCAGCCAAAATCAGCAGCCTGCTTTCCGTGTCGCATTATCAGACATTCTCTGTAAAAAGAGGTATCGCAATATGCAGAAACTACGATCAAAACAGAATCCTCCGCAGGAAAAGCATAATAATCAGGCTGTCTTTGCTCTGTTATTGGTTGCGGTCATCGTCGTCATCTCGGTGATCTTCAACTTCATTTCCGGCGGCAAATTCCTCGACGGGACAAACGTAGTAATCATCATCTCACACATCGTATGGCCGACATTCGTCGCCTGGGGGTTTTGCTTCCTGTTCGCCTGCGGATATACCGACCTGTCCGTCGGCGCGATCCTGGTCCTCGGCTCATTCGCGACGGCTATATTCGGCAGCCTTCTGGGTTATCCCGGTGTCATCCTCGGAGGTCTCATCGTAGGCGTCCTGCTGACATTTCTAAACTTCAATATCTTCGCATTCACAAAGATACCGTCATGGATCGCCGGTATCAGCCTTGCGATGATCTATGAAGCCGTTGCGGTATTCTTTAAGGTCAATAAAGCGACCGAGACTCTGATATATACGGTTATGGACAAGAGGCTCAGGATCCTCGGCGAGCTCCCCTGGAGCATCATCATACTCGCCGCCGGGTTTGTGATCTCCTACATAATCTACAACAAGACGACCGTCGGCCTGAACATCCGCGCCCTCGGCGGAAACAAAGCGGTCGCCAAGGCCCTCGGTATCAATATAACAAAAACGCTTCTGATGGTCGGACTGATCTGCGGGCTGTTTATCGGCCTGGCGGCGATCATTCAGCAGAGTATCGCGGGCAGGACGTTGGTCAAGACCGGTCTGACGAGCATCAACATGGTTTTTCAGCCTCTGGCGATAGTTCTGCTGGCGCAGGTGCTGCAGAAACGGCTCAATATCATCATCGCGGTCCCTCTGTGCTCAATCATTATCTTTGCTATTTTTAATCTGATGACGATCATGGGCGTGCCTTCGGGTACCCTCCAGGAGGCCTTCCTGGGCGCTTTCCTGATCGGGTTCGGTATCATCGGCCAGAGAGGCTACAAGGGGGTCGTGAAATGAATCAGGAAAACATGCTTGAGATCAGAGGACTCAACAAATATTTCGGTCCGACTCACGCCAATAAAAATCTGAATTTTTCTGTGAAAAAAGGTGAGATAAAAGGGCTGATCGGGGAAAACGGCTCCGGCAAGTCCACACTTATATCACAGATCGCCGGCTTATACCCCAGCGATTCCGGAGAGATCCTGCTCGACGGAAAGCCCTACACCCCCCGGAGCCCCATCGATGCCAACGAACTGGGGATCTCAATAGTCATGCAGGAGCTGGGCGTCATAGGCAGCCTTCCGGCAGGCGTGAACGTATTCCTGGGCAGGACCAGACAGTTCACGAAAAACGGCGTCGTCAGTCTGAAGGCTCTGAACAAGGCCGCCGCGGATGTGTTTGAAAAGTGGGAACTGCCGAAGGTCCCGCTGAACAAACTGACCGACGGCATGATGATCGAGACGCGGAAGATAATCGAGCTGGCGCGCGCTCTGTCTGTCGAGCCCCGCCTTCTGCTGCTTGACGAGATCACGCAGTCGCTCTCAATGAACAACCGCAATAAGCTGTACGAGCTGATCAACAAGCTCAAATCCATGGGGTGCTCCGTTATCGTCATCACTCATGACGTCGAAGAACTGATCAGGATCACCGACACGATCACCGTCCTGCGGGACGGCGAAGTTGTGGGCGACCTCGTCTCGGCGAACACGACGCCCGACGAGATCAAGCACATGATGGTGGGGCGCGAGATCAGCGGCGAATATTACAGGGCCGATATGGTCCCGGATTACGGGGACGACATCGTGCTCAGCGTCAGTGATCTGACGGTCCCCGGCGAGATCGAAGACGTCACTTTTGACGTGCACGAACGTGAGATCCTGGGTTTTTGCGGCCTGTCCGACTCGGGGATCCACACGGTGGGAAAGGCCGTATACGGCTTGCTGAAGCCCTCGCGCGGCCGGGTCCGCCTGAATACCCGGGACCTGACGGTGAAAAGCGCCTCCCAGGCCCTTCAGAACAGCATGGCCTACGTCCCGAAGGACAGGGACAACGAAGCCCTGATGATCCATGCGAGCATCCACGACAACTTTGTCCTGCCCTCCCTTACGGAGCTTCAGGCCGGCGTCGGTTATCTTGCGCCCGGCAAACTCAGGAAGCTGGCGCAGGAGATGACGGACAAACTTTCGGTCAAATGCACGGATATCTACCAGGCTATGGACGCGCTCTCCGGCGGCAACAAACAGAAGGTCAATCTGGGCCGCTGGCTCGCGAAGGACATCAAGCTTCTCATACTCGACTGCCCGACGCGCGGCGTCGACGTCGGCGTCAAAGCTTATATATACTCCCTGATGAAGGAAGCCAAGAAGAACGGCGTGGCTACCATCCTGATCTCCGACGAACTTACGGAGGTGCTCGGGATGTCGGACCGTCTTATCGTCATGAAAGACGGCAGGATAGCCGACGTCATCGGCCGTGATGAGGACTTTACGGAGCAATCCGTTATAAGGGTGATGATATGATGAAAAAATTGAGGATAACTCTGCAGGATGTCGTGCCCTTCGCGGCCTTTATCGTGATCTTTCTGTTCTTTACCATAATGAGCAAGGGCAGGATGCTCTCCGCTTTCAACCTCAGCATCCTTCTGGATCAGTCCGTTATGACGATCGTTGTAGGCTGCGGCGCTCTCTTTGTCGTGGCGCAGGGCAGCATCGACCTGTCGGTCGGCGTAAATCTGGCGCTGACAAGCGTCATCGCCACCTGGGCCGCCAACGCCTGGGGCGACTGGCTGCTGATACCCGTCGCTCTGATAGTCGGAACACTTGTGGGCATTTTCAGCGGCATAGTCGTCAGCAGATTCAAGGTCCCGTCATTCATGCTGACAATAGCAATGCTCATCGGTATACGCGGTATAGTCAACTTCATACAATCCTTCATCCATACCCAGGCCATACCCAAATCCATGGGCATTCTGAGCGCGCCTTACATCAAGTATCCGGCTTTCGTAATTATCATAATCGCCCTGGGGTATGTATTTGAGTTTACGAAAGTCGGCAAATACTGCAAAGCGATCGGTGAGAACGAAACTACGGCCCGTTATGTCGGCGTTCCGGTTTCTCTGATGAAGGTCGTTGCCTTCGCGATCTGCGGCCTGACTGTCGGCTTCGGGGCACTCTTTTCACTCAGCTCAAACGGCGGCACCAGCCAGCAGATAGGTCTGTTCTTTGAAATGAGGGTCGCGATGGCCGTCTTCCTCGGCGGCGTGCTGGTCACCGGCGGGACCTCGGCCAAACTCTATAAGGTCCTGCTCGGCTCCTTCTCCATAACGATCATCGTCAACGGGCTGTCTCTCATCGGCCTGTCGCAAACGCAGTATTCGCAGTCTATCCAGGGCCTTCTGCTGCTCCTCATCCTGGGAGTCACGATACTTGCCAGCAAAAAGATCGGAAAGAGCGCTGCTCCGGCCGACGATGAGGAGATCGCCGGGCATTCGGAGGATCAGACGGCCAAAGCTTAAATGCCCGGGACTTCGTGAGGCCATACCGGAAATACCTCAGGTGATACGCG
>Ga0209723_1002639_pt1 | contig 23547 bp, 18 predicted proteins | sample BiotimSIPDNA_2_FD_185750 | JGI IMG/M metagenome (GOLD analysis project Ga0209723, IMG submission 185750) | Anaerobic biogas reactor microbial communites from Washington, USA - Biogas_R2 time_0 SIP DNA (SPAdes) (version 2) | ecosystem: Engineered > Bioreactor > Anaerobic > Unclassified | place...
CCGATAGCACAGATGAAAGGATTCCATAAACGAGTCCCCAAACAAGCGCTTGGACATTATGTGCCTTTATAAATGGGCGGTCCTTTTTATCTTCTAAAAGAAGGATAATAATTGGAACAATTGGGGTCAGAAGGTAGGCAAGCAATACCCATAATTTATCATCACTAGTTATATTAGGATCAATAATTTTTTCTTCAGTCATTTTTTCCTCCGTGGAATATAAACTAACTCTTTATTAAATTGTACTCGAAAATTGCTTGCAGACAAGCAGTTGTAATGTGTTTGCATGCTCTTGTGATAAAATTTTGCACATGGATACAAATATTGTATTTATGGGATCTCCCGATTTTGCCTTACCAATTCTTGAAGAATTACATAAAGTTTACCCAGTTGTAGGTGTTGTAACCCAGCCTGATCGGCCTTCTGGTAGAGGACGCAAGCTACAAACGCCTGTAGTAAAGACATTAGCCAATCATTTAGGCATACCTGTTTTCCAGCCTGAATCCCTGCGGGAAAAAGCAGCCTTTTCTGCTCTTTCTGACTTTAAGCCTGATTTGATTGTGGTGGCTGCATTTGGCCAAATATTAAAACCTGATGTTTTGGAGTTGCCAAAGTTTGGATGTGTCAATGTCCATGCTTCTTTGCTTCCTCGCTGGCGTGGTGCAGCACCTATCCAGGCTGCCATCTTAGCAGGTGATGCCAGGACCGGTGTGACCATAATGCGCATGGGGCCAGGGCTTGATGATGGGCCGATCCTGGCTCAGCGGGATGTTCCCTTGCGCCCGGGTACAACAGGGGGTGAACTGTCCGATCAACTTTCTTATTTAGGAGCAATGACCCTGATCGAGATTCTGCCTTCGTACTTAAAAGGCCTTTTGGCACCTATGCCCCAGGATGACTCCCTGTCAACATATGCGCCGCGTTTGCAAAAATTGGATGGCATGATAGATTTGACTTGGCCTGCTGAGAAGATTGTGAGGCAGGTTTTGGCTTATAACCCTTGGCCAGGCAGTTTTTACGAAGTGGCTGGAACGAGATTAAAAGTGCATGCAGCCCATGCTCACGACACATTCCAAAGCGAGTTAGGGGCTCATTACATTGTCAATGGTCTGCCCGCCTTGGGGACCGCCGAAGGTCTATTAGTCCTAGAAATGGTACAACCTGCCGGGAAAAAAGTTATGCCTGGGGATGCTTATTTGAATGGCTTGGTTAATTGGCTGTAAATGGAGGAATAATGGCTAAAGTTGTAATGGCAATTGATCAGGGAACAACAAGTACACGAGCAATCTTATTTAATCATGAAGGCCTGATTGTCAGCTCTGCTCAGAAAGAACACCGACAATATTATCCGAAACCAGGTTGGGTCGAACATGACCCGCTTGAAATTTGGCAGGCGGTCCAAACGGTTATGCAGGAGGCTCTTAATAAAAGCGGCCATTCTGTTAATGATATTGCTGCCATTGGCATTACTAACCAACGCGAGACTACACTTATTTGGGATAGAAACACTGGAAAGCCTTTTCACCCTGCGGTTGTATGGCAGGATACCCGCACTGACCAGATTTGCGATGAATTAGTTGAAGATGGGGGGCAGGATCGATTTCGTGAAAAGACAGGTCTGCCTATCGCAACTTATTTTTCAGGTCCGAAAATTAAATGGCTGCTTGAGAATGTGCCCGGATTAAGACAGGCTGCGATAGATGGGCAAGCACTATTTGGTAATATCGACACCTGGATTTTGTGGAACCTGACCGGTGGTGTCAATGGTGGCTTGCACCTGACTGATGTCACAAATGCTTCTCGGACCTTGTTGATGAACCTGGGCACCCTTGACTGGGATGATGAGATCATTTCAACCTTGGGCATTCCAAAACAAGTGTTGCCGGAAATTAGGCCTTCTTCCAGTATTTTGGGTTTTGCTATAGGTGCATGGAAAGGCATTCCTATTGCCGGCATTTTAGGCGATCAGCAAGCAGCATTGTTTGGACAAACTTGTTTTGAAGCCGGAGAAGCGAAAAACACATACGGTACTGGTTGCTTCATGTTGATTAACACGGGTGAAAAGATTGTCCAAAGCAAAAGCGGTTTGTTAACGACAGTAGGGTACAAGATTGGTGAACTCCCAGCAGTTTTCTGCCTTGAAGGCTCAATTGCTATTACAGGTGCTTTGGTGCAGTGGCTGCGGGATAACCTGCAAATGATTCAGTCAGCTCCAGACATTGAAGAACTGGCAAAATCTGTAGCGGATTCAGGCGGTATTTACATCGTACCAGCTTTTTCTGGTCTGTTTGCCCCTTACTGGCGCAGCGATGCGCGTGGTGTAATTGTTGGTCTTACGCGATTTATCAACCGGGGACATTTAGCGCGGGCAGTCTTAGAAGCAACTGCCTATCAGACTCGGGAAGTATTGGATGCCATGGAAAGGGATTCAGGCGTCAACCTTAAAGCTTTGAAAGTGGATGGGGGCATGGTGCACAATGACCTCCTCATGCAATTCCAAGCAGATATCACTGACGTCCCAGTTGTTCGTCCAATTGTGGCAGAAACTACAGCGTTAGGAGCTGCCTATGCTGCTGGTTTGGCGGTCGGTTTTTGGAATGATACTGAAGAACTAAAAGTAAATTGGCAACAGGATAAAGTATGGCTGCCCAAGATGGACTCTGAAACACGGTCACATTTGTATGCAGGCTGGAAAAAAGCAGTTGTCCGGACCTTTGATTGGATTGAATGAGGATGGGCAATTCAGTTTATGAAATTACCTTTTTGAGACATGGCGAGTCCCAGGCAAACTTGGCAGGTTACTTTCAGGGTCAAAGTGATACAAGTTTGACAGATAAGGGTATCGCTCAGGTGCAATCGCTTATACAACGCTGGCTATCTGAGCAAATCCAATTTGACCAGCTTATAAGCAGCCCTTTACTACGTGCAAAACAGACTGCGGAAATGATTTCCCTGGCATTTAACACACCCTTAGAAGTAAACGACCTATGGTTAGAGCGTGATACAGGTGAATTGACTGGGGTTGATCGAAAAGAAGCTACAATGCTGGACTATTTCAAGGATTTCTACACTCCATTTGACTTGATGGGCAGGACTGGTGAAGGTGATTGGGCTCTCTTTTTACGAGCAGGTCAAGCCTTGGCAGATATTTTCAAACGTGACCCAGGAAAATATCTTGTTGTATCTCACGGTGGAATAATGAACCAGGCCTTGCGAGCAATTTCAGGGGTTTTACCCCAAGCAAATTCTATGGGTGTGCAATACAGCTTTGTGAATACTTCTTTTGCTACGGTGCATTATTATCCAGACAACTACCGCTGGCAGATCCTTGGCATAAATGATCACAGCCATGTTAAGTCCTTATAATTTTATTAAATTGAAAAAAGAAGTAAAAACCAGATTATCTAATTACTCTGAGTCAGAAAAATAGCGTTTGCGCCATTCGTAAAGCAAGTTTAATGCCTGGATAGGGGTCAATGAATTGATATCCAATTCTTTAAATGCTTCAATAAGCGGGTTGTTTTCAGGAAATAAGCGCAATTGTGAGTTATTGATTTGATCTTCAGGCAAGGTAGTGCCAGAGGAAGATTCCAATTGCTTCAAAATCTCGTTTGCCCTTTGGATAACTGGCGTTGGCAATCCAGCTAATTGAGCGACATGAATACCATAAGATCGATCTGTGCCCCCTGGAATAATTTTATGCAAGAATATCACACGTCCATCTGATTCTGTCACTGCGACATTATAATTGCGCACGCCCGGAAAAAGCTCAGCTAACTGGGTCAGTTCATGGTAATGTGTGGCAAACAGCGTATATGCTTTTAGCTTGGGATGACTGTGAATGTATTCAATTATTGCCCAGGCAATTGATAACCCATCATAAGTGCTTGTTCCACGGCCAATTTCGTCAAGAATCAGCAGACTCCTGGCACTGGCATTGTGCAGAATATTGGCAGTTTCAATCATTTCCACCATGAATGTTGATTGACCTGCGTGAATTTCATCCTGGGCACCAATCCTGGTAAAGATGCGGTCAACAAGCCCTATCTTGGCTGATTTTGCTGGCACATAACTGCCCATCTGCGCCATTAGTACAATCAACGCCACCTGGCGCAAAAAAGTAGATTTTCCACTCATGTTTGGCCCAGTAATGATCCTGATGATTTCACCATCTTCAAACGTGCTTTCATTAGCAATAAACCGCTCATCAGTTTTTACTTTTTCAACAACTGGGTGACGTCCCTCTTCAATTTCTAAGCATTTATCTTCGCTGAGAATTGGCCTTGAATAGTTATTAAGCGCTGCAGTTGTTGCCAGTGAGCATAAACAGTCAATTTCAGCCAGGAAATGTGCAGTTTCTAAGATCATTGGTGCAACAACAGAAAGCTGCTCGCAAATGGACTTAAACACCCTGACTTCTATTTCGTGGATTTGGTCTTCAGCATTAAGAACAAGGGTTTCATACTCTTTCAGATCTGGTGTGATGAAGCGTTCTGAATTCACCAGGGTTTGCTTTCGAATATAATTTTCCGGCACTGTGTCCGAATGTGCCCTAGTTACCTCGATGAAATAGCCAAAAACCTTGTTATAACCCACTCTCAAAGTCTTTATCCCTGTTCGCTGTCTTTCTTCTGATTCAAGGTTATTAATCCACTCCCTGGCATGGCTTGAAGAGCTTAAAATACTGTCAAGTTCTGCTGAATAGCCAGGTCGAATGATGCCGGTATTAGCTAAGGTCGCAGGCGGGTCATCTTCAATTGCTGATTTGAGTAATTCCAAATGCTGAGGAAGCGTATGGCATTCCCTTTTAAGCTTGCTGAGACTTGGATCATCACCTGGAATTTGTTCAAGAAGCTGCGGTAATAAAGCCAAGTCTTCACGTATGGCAACTAAATCAGGGGGGCGGGCACTCCCCGAGACTACCCGGTTGATCAATCGCTCAAGATCATGAAAATCTTTCAACCCATCAAGTATTGAAGCCCTAACCATGCCATTTTTGTTTAAATATTCAACCAGGTCAAGCCTTTTATTTATCGCATTGACACTTAATAAAGGCATATTAACCCAACTTCTCAACAGGCGCTTTCCCATAGGGGTAACAGTCTGATCTAACACCGAGAGGAGTGATCCTTCAACCTTGCCATTCCGTATGGTCTCTGTCAATTCCAAGTTTCGTCTTGTCTCTGAGTCTAAAACCATAAAGTCTGATGTGCTATAAGTGTTTAAAGTAGTTAGCAACTTTAGAGAATTTTTTTGTGTATCTTGAAGATACTGGAGAATGGCACCTGTAGTCCGGATAGCCAAGTGTTTTCCTCTTAAACCAAATCCATCCAGGCTGGAAACTTTAAAATGATCTTTTAGAAGATCCTGGCAGCGCCCTAATTCAAAGTGCCAGGATGGGTAGGATGTGATAGAGCCCGGCAATCCCTCTGGTTCTGGTTGCGAATCCTGCCAGAGTAACTCTGCAGGTCTTAACCTGACCAACTCACTCCGTACATGATTGATGATGTCACGACCTTCAATTTCCGTTACAGCAAATTCACCTGTGCTGATATCAGCATAAGCAACACTGGCACGTTGGTCTTGAATTATTACAGCGGACAGGTAATTGTTCTTAGCAGCAGGCAAAATTTCCGCTTCTATTACGGTGCCTGGCGTAATGACCCTGACTACCTCACGAGGGAATATCCCTTTGCTGGGCTGTTCCCCAACCTGTTCACAGATAGCCACATGATAGCCTTTTTCAATTAACCTTGCCAGGTAATTATCGACTGCATGATAAGGAATGCCTGCTAAAGGAACACGGACGCCTTTGGCAACTGGCCTGGAAGTCAGGACGATATCTAATTCCCTTGAAGTTATTCGGGCATCATCGTCAAAGGTTTCGTAAAAATCCCCCAATCGAAAGAACAAGATCGTATCCGGGTATTGACGTTTAATATCTAAGTATTGCTGCCTGAGCGGTGTAATATCTTGCGGCATTAGGTTTCTTTGTTGTTAACCTTCCTTCAAATTGGCTTTAATATATGGAACGACTTTATCAAGCGCTTCTGACATCCTTTTTGGGTTTTTACCGCCAGCCTGGGCCATTTCAGGCTTGCCACCGCCGCTCCCATCCACCTCGGCTGCTACAACCTTGATTAATTGTCCAGCATGCAAACCTCGCTTGTTGAGGTCAGGCGTGATGGCTGCTACAAAAAGCGGTTTTTCTTCCAAAACACTGCCTAAGACAACCACACCACTGGCAAATTTTTGCTTAAACATGTCTGTTAATGAACGTAGGGTGTCACTATCTGCATCAGGCAAATTGGTAGCGATTACTGAAATATCAGAAACAATTATCGGATTTTGTAAGGCAGTGGTAAACTTATCCTTGGATAATTGATTCCTAAGGTTCTTTATCTCTTTTTGCAGCTCATTTTGGTGATTAATTAATGTTTCGATCTTATTAGTGGCTTCATTTGATGCACAGGTTAGCGCTTGCGCAACTTGATCAAGCGTATTCATGCGCTGACGGGCAATTTCATAAGCCCTAAATCCTGTCACGGCCTCAATGCGGCGCACACCAGCGGCGATGCTGCCCTCGTAGGTGATTAAAAACAGGCCGATATCTCCTGTTTCTTCAACGTGCGTACCGCCGCATAGCTCATAGGATAATCCTTCATCTTCTCCGATGGTGATTGTTCTTACAGTTGAGCTATATTTTTCACCGAAGAGTGCCATAGCGCCTTCATTGATGGCTTGTTGCAGTGGTTTTATAGCAATGTTAAGCCGATAATTTGACAGGATTGCCTTATTGACCAGCTTTTCAATTTCAAGCAGTTCAGTTTGGGTGATCGGTTTAGGATGATTGAAATCAAACCTCAAGCGGTCAGGTGCTACTAAAGACCCAGCTTGACGGGCATGCTCACCTAATACTTTATGCAGTTCAGCATGAAGTAAGTGGGTGGCAGTATGGTTGCGCATGATGTCGATTCGGCGGAGCGCATCTACTTCCGCTTTAGCGCTTTCATTAATCTCTGGAGAGCCCTCAATGACTTCGCCGATGTGGATGATGACCCCAGCGGCAGGTTTGACCACATCATTAATTTTTATTTTCCATTTACCTTGCTCAGCAGACCTTATCAACCCTGTATCTGATACCTGCCCACCAGATTCAATGTAGAAGCAAGTCTCAGGCAGCAAGATTTCAACTTTATCGTTTGGATAGGCCTTTACAACAGGTTGACCATCTTTAATCATCGCTAATACCGATCCGCTGACAGATAATCGTGTGTACGGATCGTACAGTACGCCTTCTGTAGGTAACTTGCCAGCACTCTCTAATTCATTAAAGATGGATTGGTATACTTCCGGGTCTGTTTTTAGATTCTCCCCAAAGGCTTTACTTGCACCAGAGGCAATGCGATGTTGTTCGAGGGCGTTCTTAAATCCTACTTCGTCAACGTCGATGTTACTTTCTCGTGCAATATCTCGTGTGATTTCCAACGGCATGCCCAATGTGGCATAAAGCTCAAAAGCAGCTTCTCCGTTGATGATCCCTTTGGATTTAACTTCATCATCTTCTAAAATCAGGTTTAACTGGGTAGTGGCTGAATCTAGGGTCTCAGAAAAGCGTTTTTCTTCCCGTGTAATTGTCTCTAATATCGTGTTGCGGTTTCGCTTCAACTCTGGATATGCCTCACCGTAGTTTTCAACGACCACTTCAGCAACTTTTGCCATGAACGGTTCAACAAGGTTCAGTTTCCTAGCAAAACGGGCTGCCCTGCGAATAATCATGCGGCAGACATAATTACGACCGATATTCCCAGGAATTACCCCGTCTGAAATCAAGAAAGAGGCAGCACGCACGTGATCTGCGATAACACGGTATGGGGTGAGGTTGTCCGCACGCTCACTATCGTTCTGTCCAGCTAATTCTTGTACGCAATCAAGCAGTGGTGAGAGCAAATCAGTCTCATAATTACCCTTTACGCCCTGGATAACAGAGACAACGCGCTCTAATCCCATGCCTGTATCAACATGTTTTTGGGGTAAGGGTACAAGCTTGTCTGCTGACAGGCGGTTGTATTGAATGAAAACATTATTGCCTAATTCAGTCCAGCGACCGCACCCAGCATTAACATGACAGACATGGTTTGGATCATCCTTCAAGCGACATGCATCTGGGCCAAAATCATAATGAACCTCGCTGCATGGTCCGCAAGGACCTGTCTCAGCCATCTCCCAGAAGTTATCTTTTCGTCCATAGCCAATCAAATGATCTGGATTAAAGCCAGGTTGAGCAAGCCATGTTTCCTTTGCCTCGTTATCATCTGGAATGGTATTCAGCTCATCTTTAAAATATGTAGCCCACAGACGGTCTTTTGGAAGTTTCCAAACTTCCGTCAATAATTCCCAGTACCAAGCTAATGCTTCTTGTTTGTAATAATCACCAAAAGACCAGTTTCCCAGCATTTCAAAAAAAGTGTGGTGCGTATTATCGCGTCCGACTTCATCCAAATCGTTGTGTTTACCAGAGACTCTCATGCACTTTTGAGAATTAACAGCCCGAGAGTAAGGCCGTTTATCAGTTCCAAGGAAAACGTCTTTAAATTGCACCATACCAGCATTGGTGAACAACAAGGTCGCATCACCGCCAGGAACAAGCGGCGCAGATGGCACAATAGTGTGTCCCCTTTCTACAAAAAAATCGATGAATGATTGCCGTATTTGGGCACCAGTTAATCTCATAAAGTACTCCTTTAGAATCGGAAAGGATTCCGTAAGAAAAATTATACTTTAAAAGCCACGAGATAATCATTTACTTAAAAATCCCGGTATAGAAATAATATGAATAATAAATCCAGGTTAGCTATTTCAAGTTAGGTCTATTATTCCCTTAACAATAAGGCAACCTCAAAGTGAGGTGCTTAAACAATAGATTTTCTGGAAACAAATTTATTAATTTGTCCAAAATTTTCTTTTTGACTTTTCGAGTTTAAAAGATGATGTAATTTTAATTAGTTTGTTTAAAAATTAGGCAAATATGATATAACAATACTATAAGCAGCTTAATGAGATATTTTTGCGGAAACTCACCATAGCTTATTCCGCTTCTTTCAAATGAATTCGCACGGCCTATTATTGGTAATTTAATATGAAATATGTGAACCTATTAAAACTGTAGTCCAAAGTGATTAAAGTTTGTTGTTCGCCATTATCAAAGGAATCATTGTTTACCTATCTCATCCATAACAAATTATGTAAAAGGAGAACCAATGTCTGAAGAAAGAAAAAAAATGAGCTTGCCAGGGTTGTTCAAGAAGATGGCAGATGGGAAACCAATCACTTGGTTGACCTGTTATGACTACCCAACCGCCTACTTCCAGGACCAGGCTGGTGTTGATATGATCTTAGTTGGGGATAGTTTGGGCATGACTATGCTGGGGTATGACAGCACGCTACCAGTCACCATGGATGATATGATCCGCCATTCCGCGGCAGTCAGGCGAGGCGCACCGCATGTTTGGTTAATCGGTGATATGCCGTATATGAGCTATCAGCCATCTGTGGAAATTGCTATTAAAAATGCTGGTCGTTTTATGGCAGAGGCGGGTTGTGACTCAATCAAGCTTGAGGGCGGCGCAGAGATGGCTGATCGGGTCAGGGGCATTGTCAATGCAGGCATCCCCACGGTTGGGCACCTGGGTTTGACGCCTCAGAGTGCCAGCTTGTTGGGTGGTTTTCGCTTACAGGGTAAAAGCGCAGCAACAGCAAAGAAAATTGTTGATGACGCCAAAGCGCTTGAAGAAGCAGGTGTGTATATGATACTTCTGGAGTTAGTTCCCGACCGACTTTGTAAACTCATTACGGAAAGAGCTAAGAACTGTATCATCATGTCCCTTGGTTCAGGTCTGCATGCCCATGGCCAGTTGTTGATTTACCATGACGCTTTTGCGCTGTATCCGAAGTTTAAACCGCGTATGGCAAAGGTCTTTGCGGATGCCGGTGCAGCCATTAGTGAGGGATTGCATAAGTATGTGCAAGAAGTGACAGAAAAAACTTTCCCAACCCCTGAAAATTGGTTTGGAATGCCTGATGAGGAATATGAAGAGCTCTTAAAAATGCTTTAACGCAAATATCCAAGGATTTTGTAGATTAACTAGGTTTTTTTGAATATTTACGAAAGGACTAGGTATGACTGAAATGCAAGATTTACTGAAAATCCCTCACCAACAGTTAGAGTCACTTAATGATGTCCTGCTGGATGGTAATAGCGCGGTAATGAATGAATTCCTGGCTGTCGTTGCGAAGTATGGCACCCCAGATGAAATTAATCTGAAGCACAGAGAATCACGGACTTTGGAATCTCTCTTCAGCAAAATCAAAAAGAAAGCGCCTAGCTATATTGATGATCTAAAATGGCTGATTGAGCAGCGCGATAGAAATGCATTCATTTCAATATCAGATTATCGCCATAATGTTTTAGGGGCTGCTGCTAAAACAACAGATTTCAAAGATGATTGCGCAGTTACGCTGGAAGTCTCTGCGCTTCAATATTTCCCCTGGGTGCGCGTAGTTATGGAGAAGGCGATTGCAAACCAGACTCTAATACCCGGAAGATTTATCGCAGTGCGCAAGATGAAAGAGTCAGAAGAAGATGGCGATTTACCAGCCATTGTAGCAGCCTTAGATATTATCGGGGCTTCTTTTGTGGAGACACTGGATACTAAGGGCACTGATGGTTCCAATCCGCATCTAGGGGGACCAGCAACCATAACCGGCTACTTTGGTGGTATTGGTCAACCGAATGAACATGCATTATTGTGGTTGGATGAATTTCTATACTACTACACCAACTTTGGCGTACAGCATGTCCTCAATTTCAATGCTGGCACTATTTTGCTTGGCTTCATGCTTTATAAATTAGGTGTGGATATCCAGTTCAAAATTTCGGTCTTTTTCGGCTCTGATAATCCCTATCATGCCTTGTGGATCATGATGATGGCAAAGTTATTCAGCCGCGAAGATGGCACCTCTCCCTTGATTGGCTTCAATTGGTCTAATTCAATCAATAATCGCACGATGGAATTGACAGCTGATTTTCGTAAGGCCCTTGGTTTTGAGCAGGTCATCCGCTTTGAGCACCACATCACTGAAACTCAAAAGAGCATTGTCCTTCAGCCCTACAACCGACGGGACGATTTGGTTGAAATTGCTGACCATGTAGCCAATATTGCTGCAAAACATGAAGGCGGTGAATTGGAAATTGATGCAAATAGAGCTCATCCTTCGGATCTGCTGGATTATTTCCGTGCTAAGGATGAGGTGATTTCAAGCGGCGATTGGGATAATCTGCTGATAAATTTCTTGGACAAAGTTGAATCCTGCAACATCACTGCCCATGCGCTGACGCAGATGGGACTCAGTTTTGTGGCCGCTAAACACCTACATCATAAATAATGCAAGAATTATTGAAAACAAAAAATTTAAAACTTTGACTTGCCGAATTTTTGAATCTACAAATCACAGCTGCAAAATCATTTGAAGCTGTGATTATTGATTAAGGTAATCTGACACTTTTCCCCAAGTTTCAATGCGCTCAAGAGCTTTCTGCCCGGCATGGAAATGAACTAAAACGGCTGCGTTTAGCAGGTCTTCCTGGGCAGTTATGAACTCGCGATCTCCAAAACAAATCGCACTGAGTGCCATAGGTAAGTGGTGCTTAAAAATTGAGTTCCGCCACTTAGCCGGACCAAAAACAAATCCACCACTAACGTGGCAATGGGTGATTAAGTGATAATTCATATCATAAATCCATTCACCCAATACCTCATCTCTCATGAGTTTTGTGTAAAACTTATTAATTTCATTAAAATCATACTCAGGTCCCACGCTCAGAAAAAGATCCCCAGTAAAATCAGAGTGTGTAAGGGTATATTTTCTTGGTATAACACTTTTTAGACTGGGTAAACAGGGAGAAATTTTTGTGTGTAGTTTCTTGGGGTCAAATTCAGACATATTATTCTCCAATAAATCTCGTGAACCCTTTCTTATGGAGCTAAATCTAAGTCACTTATCGATAATTATAAATGAACAACTAATTAAATACTGATTTACTTGGCTAAAAATTTCTAGCAAGTATAATAAAAACTCAATCAAAGTTAAAGCATTAAGAGGTGAAATTTATGATTGATAATTTGCAGTACCTAATCGACCAATTGACCTTAGAAGAAAAGGCTAGCCTATGTTCTGGCTTGGATTTTTGGCATACAAAGCCAATTGAAAGGTTGGGCATCCCTTCAGTAATGATGACTGATGGGCCACACGGCTTACGAAAGGTAAAGGAATCTCAAAATCAGATTGACATCGGTCGAAGTGAACCAGCAACTTGTTTCCCAACTGCATCAAGCACCTCCTGTTCCTTTGACAGAGAACTGCTTTTTGAATTAGGCAGGTCTATCGCTGAAGAAATGCTGCAAGAGAATATTTCAATTGTGCTTGGGCCAGGTGTCAATATCAAACGTTCACCTTTGTGCGGTAGAAATTTTGAATATTTTTCCGAGGATCCTTTATTGGCAGGAGAGTTAGGTGCTGCATTAATTAACGGGGTTCAAAGCCTTGGTCTGGGCACCAGTCTGAAGCATTTTGTCGCTAATAACCAGGAGACTGCCCGGATGATCAATGATTCCATAGTCGATGAGCGCGCACTCAGGGAAATTTACTTGCTGCCCTTTGAAATTGCAGTTAAAAAAGGAAAACCCTGGACAATTATGTGTTCTTATAACAAGGTTAATGGCACATATATGTGCGAAAATGAAGCGCTCCTCACAAGTGTGACCCGCTCAGAGTGGGCCTTTGAAGGATTATTCATAACGGATTGGGGTGCTATGGATGACCGCATTTGGGCGCTTAAGGCTGGGATGGATCTTGAAATGCCGTATTCAGGACCGACAAGAGATGAGCAGATTGTTTCTGCTGTTCGAAGTAATGCTTTGAGTGAGACGGTATTAAATAAGACCGTATTGCGTTTGCTATCATTAATAAAAAAATACCAGGCAAGTGACCGCATTGGAGAGCATTACGACATTGCCACACATGACTCATTTGCCAGGAAAGCTGCCTCAGAATCAGCAGTGCTGCTAAAGAATCAAGGAATTTTGCCCTTGCAAGAAAATGCCTCCCTAGCAGTTATTGGTGAATTTGCTAAAACACCTCGCTATCAAGGTGCTGGCAGCAGCAAAATTAACCCCCATAAGATCACCAGCGCACTTGAGACGCTTGATGAGCTTGCGATTGATTATGAATATGCATGCGGTTATGATCTCACCGGAAAAATTGACCCGGGTAATTTGATACAAGCAGCTGCTGAAATTGCTGCACAGAAGGAAATTGTCTTGGTTTTTGCTGGATTACCAGATGCATCCGAATCAGAAGGCTTCGATCGAACTGACATTGATCTGCCAAAAGAGCAAAACGATCTCATTCAAAAACTTGCAGGTGTAAATCCTAATCTTGTTGTCATTTTACACACTGGCAGCGCTGTGCGTATGCCCTGGTTAGACCAGGTAAAAGCGGTATTACTGATGGGCTTGGGTGGTCAGTGTGTTGGCGCTGCAGCGGTAGACCTACTCTTTGGAAAGGTCAATCCTTCTGGGAAACTCAGCGAAACTTACCCGCTTGCATTAAGTGATATCCCCGCATACCAGTATTTCGGGCACCGTTTGAAAACAGAATACCGTGAAAGTATTTACGTCGGTTACCGTTATTATGAAAAAGCTGCTAAAAATGTACGCTTCCCCTTTGGTTATGGGCTCTCATACACGCGATTTGATTATAGCGATCTCAGCCTCTCACGCAGCACCATGCAGGATGACCAGTTACTTGAAGTAAAGCTGAAAGTTAAAAACACGGGTGAGTCTGATGGTAAGGAGGTTGTGCAGGTTTATGTTGCCGCACCACCTTCCCGTATTTTTAAGCCAATCAAAGAATTGCGTGAATTTGCCAAAATCTCCCTAAAAGCAGGCCAAGAAATGGAAGTTGTTTTTGAACTTGGGAAACGTGCTTTTGCCTATTGGAACGTGAATCTGAAAGATTGGCATGTAGAAAGTGGCGTTTACCAAATTTTGGTTGGTAGTTCATCTCAGGATATCCATCTGCAGGCTGAAGTCGAAGTTCTATCCACAACACCAGAAGTGAATGTACCCAATTACCTAGCTGAAGCCCCGGCTTATTACAACTTGGCAGGGGAAATACTTGATATTCCTCCCACTCAATTTGAAGCGCTTTATGGAGGGGCAGTTCCCAATCAAGAAAGGCTTACATCTTTTACATCAAACAGCACTTTAAAGGACACGCGCGGCACCTGTGTGGGCAAATTACTTTTAAAAATATTTAACAAAAAGATTAAAGAAATGACTCGTGCAGAAGACTCGCAGGATGAAAGCATGCAGCGAATGATCATCGCGATGGTATATGACATGCCTTTCAGGTCCTTCAGCATGTCAGGCATGTCACATCCAATGATAGAAAGCATTATTAATCTGCTGAATAAGAAGTTTATTAAGGGTCTCTTGGGATTGGGTAAAGCTTTACGGTTGGACAAGGTAAAACAAAGCAACTCGTAATTCTACACAGCCCTTAATTAAGATGCAGGTATCAAATATTGTTAAGTTCAAGTTTGCAAGGAATGCATTTTGAGACTGTTTTTAATTTTTAAGGTCGCAATGGCAAAAGTATAAAAAGTAATTAATGGGCATTATAATTTACTGGCAATTCTAAGATCGATTCTAATCAATAATGTCAATAACCCTTGGAGCCATTTATGAAGTATCACTATGCAAATCGAATGGAATTAGTAAAACCTTCAGCAATTCGTGAGCTGTTAAAATTAGGCGCAGATCCTGATGTTATTTCCTTTGGTGGTGGATTCCCAGATCCTGATATTTTCCCAGTCGAGCAACTTCGGCATGTTTATGATTATGTTTTGCTAAAGGAAGGTAAATTAGCGCTGCAATACACAACGTCAGAGGGTTTGCCTGCGTTAAGGCAGAAAATAATCGATCGCAAAAATGCAGAAGGTATTTCCTGTAGCATGGATAACGTTTTCATGATTCAAGGCGCACAGCAAGGTCTTGATATTGTAGCGAAAATGTTTATAGACAAAGGTGACATCATCATAACCGAAAATCCAACCTTTGTAGGGGCCTTGATAGCCTTCAATCCTTATGAGCCGCAATATGTTGCCATACCGATGGATGTGGATGGCATGCTGATGGATGCTTTAGAACATGCCCTGCAAGCCAATCCGAAGGCAAAGCTAATCTATACAATCCCAGATTTCCAAAATCCTACCGGGATCAGCATGAGTCTCGAACGTCGCAAGCGGCTGATTGCATTAGCAAACCAGTACGATATTATTGTCTTAGAAGACAGCCCATATCGTGAGATTCGTTTTGAAGGTGAATCGATTCCTTCTTTAAAAAGCCTTGATACACAGGGAAGGGTTATTCAACTGGGAACATTTTCAAAAATCCTATGTCCTGGCATCCGGCTTGGTTGGGTGATTGCAGAGAAAGAATTAGCCGAAAAGTTATGCCTACTTAAGATGGCTGGTGATACGCAAAATTCAACCATTAACATGTATGCAGTTAACCGCTTTCTAGAAGTGTATGACATTGACGAACAAATCCAACTTATCCGCGATGTATATAAAAAGAAAAAAGATTTAATGCTTGATGCCATCCAGGAGACTTTTCCAACAAACATCACCTTTACAAATCCACAAGGCGGTCTATTCACCTGGTTAACACTCCCTGGGCATGTTGATGCTACTGCTTTAATGCGCGAAAAAACGCTTCCGCAGGCAAAAGTAGCTTATGTGCCTGGTGCTTCATTCTACCCGGTCAATGAAGAGAAGAATCACTGCCGGATTAATTATTCTTGTATGTCAGAAGCAAAAATTATTGAAGGGATATCTCTGCTGGGAAGGATACTAAAAGAGAATATCTAAATCTACAGCTGTAAAGACGGTATAGAGAAATAACTCAATCCATCTCTTGCCGGCCAGCTAAGGCTCTCAGAAGGGTATTTTGGTCTGCGTATTCAACATCTCCGCCGACAGGTAGACCTCGGGCTAACCTCGTCACTCGAATACCCAAAGGCTGAATTTTTTGATGCAGGTAAAGCGCTGTCGCATCACCTTCCATGCTTGGGTTGGTCGCCAAAATAACTTCTTTGACTAATCCAGTCTTTAATCTTTCCATCAATTCAAAGATTTTTAGGCCATCAGGGCCAATACCTTCAATGGGGGAGAGGACTCCGTGCAGCACGTGGTATCGTCCAAAAAATGCATTTGTCCGCTCTAAAGCTAAGACGTCCAAAGGCTCTTCCACGACGCAAATCAGGCTTTCATCCCGATCACTCGACGCGCAGATTTCGCATAGCTTATTTTCTGCTTGTGTGATATTAAAACAGACCTCACAGGTACCCGTAGCGCTTTTTATGGCTAATAGTGCATTCGCGAGGGTAGATGATAATTCATCAGGGGCTCGTAAAAGGTAAAATGCCAGGCGAGAGGCTGATTTAGGTCCAATGCCGGGCAAGCGCGCGAACGCATCGATGACATCTTGAACTGATGCTGGCAGGGATTGCATTAAGTGTTTATCTCCCCATGCCCATACCGCTCAAAATATTGGTAAAAGGAGCCATCTTTTGTTCAGATAAAGCTTTTGAACTATCCATTGCTTTATTAATGCCGCTGATGATCAGGTCCTGCAGCATTTCAACATCGCCGTCTTTAATCACATCAGGGTCAATTCTGATCGCTTTGCATTGTTGATCGCCGCTCATAACCACAGTAACTGCCCCGCCGCCAACGGTCTCACTGACCGTTTCCTCGGCTAGTTCCTCTTGGGCTTGGGCCATTTGTTCCTGAAGTTTTGCGATTTGTGACATGACATTTCCAGCACCTCGCGCTGATTGTGGTTGTTTGAACCCTTTTGCCATAATTACTCCTTAACTAATCTCTATTAACTAAAACTAATCAACTTCTACGATTTCAGCACCCAGGTCTCGGGTTGCAGTACCCACCATGCCATCGCTGCTGAAATCAAAATTCTGTTTATTGTCTATCTTTGACTGGTTGCCGACCATACACTCCAAGCGTAAATCTTTGCCAAAAACCTGTTTCATCACCTTTGTTGTCAAATTTATGTTCTTTCCAGCCATCATCTTGTCTTTAAGCAGGTCACTGCTAAAGCTAATAATCAAGCTGTCATTGTGCAGTCCCAATAACCTGGATGAATTAAGCAATGCTTCAGTTATTGGGTTTTCCTTCTTCACCGTTTCTTTAACTAACATCCATTTTTCTTGTATGGCTTTTAAATTCATACTTTCACTATTAGAAGGATTGACATTATTAATTGGCTTATCAGCTTTTGGGTGATCATTCTCTTCGATTGGTTTTGATTGCGCCTGAGGCTCTTTAACCTTTTTACTTCTATCATTTTGTCTAACGGTTTCCTTATTGACTTCATTAGCCGGTCGGTTTAAATCAGGCTGGTTGAATATTTCAGTGCTTGTATTGGGCAGGCTGTTAAAAATCACATTGGCTAAAGCCAACTCTAACCCGAGGCCTGGCTGCCAGTTTGCTTTCAGATCACTGGCTGCATTGCTGAAGGCGGTTATGGCGTTGATTAATTTTCTTAACTCAAAGGCTTTAGCTTGTTGGGCCATGCGGCTCTTCACTTCTGCTGGTGCGTCAATTTGATCTGGTAAATTCATCTTTATCATCAAAAGACTTCTCAGGTATTCAACCACCTGTCGGGCAAACTGGCGCGGATCGCTGCCGGCATCCAAGGCTTGATGTATCTTTGATAAGCCATCCCCGCTGTTGGAATCTATAATTGATTGGATAAAGTCAATAACAACCTGGTTGGTCGCAGTACCTAAGATGTCCTGGGCGATTTCTAAGGTCACTTCACCAGTCAGAGAGGATAATTGATCTACCAATGATATTGCGTCTCGCAAACTGCCAGTAGATTGCCTTGCAATGAGGGTTAGAGTCTCATTGCTGATTTTCAAACCTTCGTTTTCACATAAAACGCGCAATTTTTCGACGATAGTTTGAACTGGGATGCGCCGAAATTCGTGTTGTTGACAGCGAGAAAGTACTGTAGCTGGAATTTTATGGATCTCCGTTGTGGCCAGAATGAAGATGACATGGGGTGGGGGTTCTTCTAGTGTTTTCAATAATGCATTAAAAGCCGACGTCGATAGCATATGTACTTCATCGATTATGTAGACTTTGAAGCGACCTTGCGATGGGGCAAAATTGATTTTGTCCCGCAATTCACGCACGTCTTCTACGCTTGTGTTAGAAGCTGCATCGATCTCAATCAGGTCTAAAAACCGTCCTTGATTAACAGCCAGGCAATTTGCACACGCGTTACAAGGGCGCAGTGAAAGGTCATCGGTAAGGCAATTGACTGCTTTGGCTAATAAGCGCGCTGATGTTGTTTTGCCCGTTCCCCTTGGACCAGCAAATAAGTAAGCATGGCCTACTCTTTCAGTGACGACGGCGTTATACAAGGTCTGGACAATGTGATTTTGACCTACAACCTCGTCCCAAGATACAGGGCGCCATTTTCGATATAGTGCTTGTGACATAATGTTCTTCTTATGGTATTTGATAGCTGATGTGTAAATTGCCGGATGGATCGAACAGGTTAACTTGATCACCTGGTGACCATAAGGCGTCATCTGCATTCCAAAATAATTCTATCACGCTGTTATTGCCTGATTTGCTAAACAATCTAACTGCGCCGCCTTGGTTTAAAGTTAGGGCAGGGAAGTCATAAATATTACCTTGAGGTGTTGAAACTTGCCAACCAAGCAGGTTTAAACTGGCCTCGCTGTTGTTTCTAATAAGGATGTACTCCATATCATAAGAGCCAACCCCAAAAACACCATCAAGGGTTAGCATGCCATCGGCAGTAATTTTGACTTCCTCAGGCGTTAAAGTTGGCTCCTGGTTACTAAGTTGTGGTTCTCCAGCAGGCTCAAATATTATAGGTGTAGGAACTTGGGCAGTTGGATGCGTTTGCTGCCAAACCACAAGCACAATAAAAACCGTAATTGCAGAAATGACGATATTCAATAGGACAAATAAGATAAGTCTTTTCCAATTAGCCATGATAATCTATCCCTTAGGTAGATAATGATAGCATAAGTCTAATGGATAGCAATATAAGAATTTTGTCACAAATGAGAGTAAATTGCTCTAATTTAACAATTCTCAGCAAATATTTAACAAATTCATAACAATAATTTTGATTATTCTTAAAAATAATATGATAAATTTATAAACGGTAACGGACAAGTATTGTTTCTCTCCTTTCAAATTTGTTCCTGGTACCGAATTGGTTGTGACTCAACTGATTATTGGTGAGTAAAAAGTAAATCAGGCGCAGGTGAGGCGCCTGATTTGCTTTAACTAACTAATGCTATCTATCGAAAAGCGAGTTCTTTTATGTGATCAATATGATCCCGTTGATGCCAAAGCGTTCGCCTTAAAACCTTTCTACATGACCAAAATTCACCATCTATTCCTAAGACATTTACAAGCCCTTCAAATGAAGGGAAGTGTTGCTCAACCAAACCCTGGGTTAGCCTTAATCTTTCTATTGGGTCATGCGGCATTTCTGACCTATTAGGTACTTTAAAACCCATCCGGCTAAGATACCAGCTCTCAGCATTGGCTACGTGTTTTGCAATGCCCAGGATATTCCATTTCTGGTCTGGAAATTGACGGTTCAAAACTTCTTCGGGTAATGTTGAAATACCCGCCAAGAGTTCCTCTCGCTGCCATTGAAAGATTTTCAAAGCTTGTGTAATTTCATCTAGGGACAATGGCCGCCAGTCATCTCTAAACCAAGCATTGATCTCGTATCCTTCTGCAGCAGGGTTGTAGTCTTTATCAACATTGTAAACATGCCAAACGTCCACAACATTGAAATCCATTTCTGACAAATTAATCCAGGCATCATCGGTGTGATCTTTTATCCAGATCTCGTATTTCAGCAGGGCTAATGGCAGCCTGATCATCACTTCTGCGTCGTCTTCACCGTATGCAAAACAACCTGGGTAGTCTAATGCCCACGCCAACACCCGGCCTTCAATGCCTTTTTCTAATCCAACTCTGATATGCATTATTTTTCTAATCCATCACCTGGTAAGCGCTGAAAACAGGCAGATGGCCTAGTGAAACGATGTCCATCCACTGGGCACGGTCACCCTCTGTCAGGATGGCAGCTTCTTTTATAACCTTCCCGCCTGCTTTTTCCACAATAAGCCGGATACCTTGTAAGGTCGAACCAGTGCTGATTACATCATCAACAATGAGCACTTGGCTGCCTATAATCAACGCTTGGTCCTTTTCATCCAAATATAAGACTTGTGGTTTCCCAGTTGTAATAGATAGTGTCTCAGATTGAATGGTTTTCCCCATGTAAGGCTTATAGTCCTTCCTTAATATTACATAAGGTTTTTCGGTTACCAAAGCCAGGGCATACGCAATGGGGATGCTTTTAGCTTCAGCTGTTACAATAACATCAAAAGGGACTTCCTTCAACAATTCCCCTAAAGCCCTAGCGCTGGCTTGCACAAGTTCTACGTCACCCAAAATATTTAAAATAGCAATTTTCAATCCTGGTTTGACTTCAAAGAGCCGTAATTCACGATGAAGTCCAGCAATTTCAATGGGATATGTTTGATAATCAGTAGGCATGTTTACCTCCATTTATAGTGTAAAATTTAGCGCTCAAATTATAACCCGATTACCTATGGAATTTTTCTAGTTCAGTGCCAATCTACAAGAATAGTTGCAGTTCATAACAGTATGAATAAGTCGTCAAGGGTAATCTCTTGTCTATCCTGATTTAAATAAAAAAAGGATGCCGATTTTGTAGGGCATCCTAATTGTAAAATTTTATTAAGATTTACGGGGTAGTTTGGGTGTTTGGGCACTCCTGTAGGCCATACCGACCTTGCCAGTTGCCACGCATACCGGTAACATTGCCCATTCTTGAGCTACGAGTCTTCATCAAATCTGCTTGTTCTCTGGTCAATGTACCATTCTGGACGGCTTTTTCAACTGCTAAACCGCGCACCTCGACGTTCATGGCACGGAAATCTTCCAAGGTCATGCCAGTTGAAAGAGCTATGTCAGCCATGCTTTCGCCAGCTTCTAAACGCTCATTTAATACTTCTACGGATAAACCAAGTTTTTCTGCATAAACACTGATTATCTCATCATGCATTAAACCATCCAGTTGACCAGATGTTCCCATCATGCCGCTGCGGTTACCCCGGGCAAAGCGTCCATACGCACCAGTGCGATTTTCATTGCCATTAAAAGGCGTTCCTGGGGTTTCTGTTTGTGCATATGCAGAACTGACTGTGCCGAATGCAATGGCGAAAATGGCCACTACTAGTAAACTTAATCCTAATTTTTTCATTTTTTACTCCTTGTTCTTTATGTTCAACAAGCTTATTCTTGTTCCTTAGTCATTATTCTAGCAAGAACTTATGAAGAATTCGTGAAGGTCGCCTGGAAATTTGATGAAGGTTTGGCTTTTTTTAGCTTTTTTTGTGAGGTAAAAATTCAACAAGCTTAAACTCAACAAGAAATTTAATAACTTGATAAAATCAACAGAACAAACATGGACAAATCATTTACCGCACTGTTTTCGCAAACCATTCTCGAACAAGCGCTGCACGCTTATGGAATCGAAAGTTCTACTGCAACATTATTGGATGGTTTTGAAAGCTTTATTTATCAGGTCAGCAAGAATGGAAAGGATTACATCCTCCGCATCGGTCATAGCGCTCGCCGTACCCCAGAATTGATCCAAGCAGAATCTGAATTCCTAAATTACTTGGCTCATGGAGGTCTTTTGGTACCGCAAGTTCTTCTCTCTGAAGCAGGGAGGCTGGTTGAAGAGATCCAGGCTGTGGATGGTTCATTCTTCTTGACCACACTGTTTGAAAAAGCACAAGGCAGACCACCTAAGAAAACAGAATTTGGACCTGCTCTCTTCTTTAATATGGGCTGCTTCATGGGCAAGCTGCACCGCTTAAGTAAAGATTTTAATCCCAGTCAACCAAGATTTAAGCGTTTTAGTATTGAAGATGACTTAGTCGTGATGGAAGCATCTGCGAGAAAATATTTGCCAGAATGTGATGAACCTGTTTTGATGGCATATAAAGAGACTGCAGCAGCCATCCGCAGCCTCCCAAAGTCTTCATCTAATTATGGACTTTGCCATATTGACTTTCATGGGGGTAATTTCTTTATCACCGATGAGGGCAAGATAACCCTGTTTGATTTTGATGACTGCCAATATGCCTGGTTCGTCTACGATATTGCCATGGCGTTATTCTATGCTATTTCACATGACTGCACGAGACCAGAAGAACTTGCCAAAGCAGAAGCTTTTTTGCGGCATTTCTGGCAAGGATATGTTCAAATTAATGACCTAGATCCTTCCTGGTTGCAGCAAATCCGGCTATTTCTGCGTTTGAGGGAGATTGACCTTTATATCTTAATCCACCGCAGCATGGACTTAGATAACTTGGATCCTTGGTGCGCTAGCTTCATGGAAAACCGCCGCATTAAGATTGTTCAAGCAACACCTTATTGCGATATTAATTTCTTTGTTTAGTAATATCTCACCTGCATTTAAAATAAATTGGGATTTGCTGGTAGAATCAGCTAGTGCCGGAGACGCCGACCCCGGCACTAGATTTAAGGAGGAGAAGAAGAGAAGTCGCCCTTTCGACTATATAATACAACATCTCCTCTAACGGTGCTTGACGTTTAACCTACGATTACCCTACGATTTTGATATAATCGTTCGCTGGAGATAGATTGAAGCATGGACGCAATAAATACTACAGATTTAACTCGCATTTACAAGGTCAAAAAATTCAAAAAAACACCTGCTAAGACCTTATTAGCACTGGATAAAATCAACTTCCAGGTCAGGCAAGGCGAGTTATTTGGCCTATTAGGACCTAATGGTGCTGGCAAAACGACGTTAATTAAGATATTAACGACTTTGCTTGCGCCTACAAGTGGGGCGGCCAAAGTAATGGGCTTTGATGTCAACACCCAAGCATCGGAAATTCGCCAAAAGATAAACATGGTGTCTGGTGGCGAATCATCTGGATATGGGCTGCTCACGGTTCGTGAAAATTTATGGATGTTTTCGCAGTTCTACGGCATTCCTACCAAGCAAGCAAATCAAAAAATTGCAGACCTTTTAAAAATTGTTGGGTTATCTGATCGGGCGAACACCAAAAGCAGCGATCTCTCTACCGGCTTACGCCAAAAGATGAATATTGTGCGCGGGTTTATGACTGACCCAAGTGTTCTTTTCCTGGATGAGCCAACACTTGGCTTAGATGTAGGCGCTTCACGTGATATCCGCCATTTCATCCGTAATTGGGTAAATGAGGACCAAACACGAACGCTTCTTTTGACCACGCATTACATGGTTGAAG
>Ga0209723_1002645_pt1 | contig 23514 bp, 21 predicted proteins | sample BiotimSIPDNA_2_FD_185750 | JGI IMG/M metagenome (GOLD analysis project Ga0209723, IMG submission 185750) | Anaerobic biogas reactor microbial communites from Washington, USA - Biogas_R2 time_0 SIP DNA (SPAdes) (version 2) | ecosystem: Engineered > Bioreactor > Anaerobic > Unclassified | place...
GGGGATCATATCTACAAATCAGGCTTATTGCCTAAAGGTTGGGTCCAGATTCACCCTCACCGTCCTGACTAATGCCCTTTCACCTCTCTAGCATACATCATATCTAATATACAAGGTTGGGTTGAGGGCGGTTAACAGGATGCTAAGGGTTGACCAACACGGGTTTTGCATTAAGAGGTGCCCGAAACCCAACAGCCATCTGCAACCTTGTCCCTCACAGGGTGTTTATCACAACATGGACAAAACAATGATCAAATACCCCCGCCACGTTGTGCGCCGCCTCTTCCTGCGCTGGATAGCCTGCCTGCTGGTCAGGCTGTTGACCCGCCTGGAGGTCAGTGGTCGCCAGAACCTGCCCAAGCACGGTCCGCTGATCATTGCCGGCAACCATGTCTCTGCCCTTGAGGCGGTCATCCTGGTGGCAGTGGTCCCACGCCAGGTGGAGTTTTTGGGCACGGGCGACATCCCTTTTGACCCGGCATATGCCTGGATCGCCAATGCCTACGACCTGGTGCGTGTCAACCGCGGCAACATCGACCGCCAGGCACTGCTTGCCTGTGTGGATGTCCTCAAACAGGGCGCTTTCCTGGGCATTTTCCCCGAGGGCGGCATCTGGGACCCTGCCCACATGCAAGCCCAGACCGGCATCGCCCTGGTCAGCGAGCGCTCCGGCGCACCGATAGTGCCGGTCGGCTTTGGTGGGCTGCAAGGCGCATTGGGGGCGATCCTGAAGCTCAAACGGCCAAAAATATGTGTCAATATTGGTCAGTTAATTCCCGCGGTACGGCTTGAAGAGCGCGAAATGAGCCAAAAAGACCAGCTGCAGCAGGCTGCCAACCATATCCTGGCACAGATCAACGACCTCTTACCGGAAAACGAGCGCCACCAGGCTAAGCATGACCTGCAGGTAAGCTATTCTTTGAAGATCGAGGCTGTTTCAGCACAGGGTTCGGTCACAATTCCTGTATCACTGGCGCTGGATGCAGTAAATGGCTTCGCCCACCTGCTTTACACGCCGGTTTTGCTGGATGCACTCTACCGCAACCTGCAGCTGCCCATTTTACCCCTGGCAAAGCTCGACCTGGTGACGGACCCGGCTGGTTTTAAGGCTGCCCTGGCATCGATCAGTGCTTATCTACAGCACAATCCTGGCTTTTTTACCTACCGCTTTGGCATGGAAGAGGGTTTGCAGGTCGGCAGGGCGGTGGAACAACTGCAGCAGCTGGTGGATTGGGCGGATAAAGCGGACTGTACACTACAATTCGTACCAGAAAAACATGTACTGCACATGACCAGTGGCGAACTCGAAACCCACAGCGGCGGTGATCTGCCAAGAAGCATGCTGGGCTAAATAAGCGCTATAGGCGTCCTCCACTGGATATCTCAAAAAAGTGAGCCCTTCGATTGCAAAATCCAGTTTCCCCCGTATGGTACATGTGCAGGGAAACTAGGAAACTAGGAAACTAAAACCCCCGGGCGTTTGATCAGACTCCCATTGCTTTATTGACATATCCTGGTCTTCCCTGGATGAAGTCTTTCACCCCTCCGGGCTGGGCTTAAGGTCCCTGACCCTCAACTGCAGCTTGCGGTTGCCCATGTACTCGTTGACTTCAAAAGTATAGGCAATGTCGACCATCCCGGGCATGTCCTTGAACCAGTGTCCCTGCCGGAAGGCGATCGCTTCATACTCCCGGTTGCCAGCCCGCAGCATCATCTTCAAATGCGCCCCATCCGCGCCCACCGTTCTGGCAGACCTGACCTTCAGGTTGCGTGAACAGAACAGGGCATCCGGGTTGCCGCGCCCGGTAGGCTCGAGCAGCGCCAGGTCTTCCAGTATCCCGGGCACATACTTTGCGTCCAATTTATCCAAAAGGATCTCGCGGTCTATCTGCAGTTCCGGGATCAGTTCGACCCCCTCAAAGGCCTCCCTGGCGATCCGCAGCAGCCTTTCCTGCAGCAGCTCCCACTTATCGTTTGATACACTGAAACCTGCCGCTGCCGAGTGCCCGCCATAGCGTAATAACAGGTCGGCACACTGGTCCAGGGCATGAGTGATGTTGAACTCGGCAATGCTGCGGCACGAAGCAACCGTGTGATGCGCATCGACATGCCCGATGATCGCCGGGCGGTAAAAGGTCTCGACAATGCGCGAGGCTGCCAGGCCCACCACCCCTTCGTTGAATTCCGGGCGGGCGGCAAAGATGATCGGCGCGGCGGGGTCCCTGCCCAGTGCCATCTCGACCGCCTGCGACTGGATCTCCTGGGTCATCGCCTGGCGGTGTTCGTTCTGCACCTCCAGTTTCTGGGCCAGTTGACCGGCTTGCATGAAGTCCTGCGTGGTGAGAAGCTCAAACGCCGCCATGGCGGAGTCGATGCGCCCGGCAGCGTTCAGACGTGGGCCGAGGATAAAGCCGATATTGCCGGCACTGGTCTTCTGTAAATTGAGGTCACATACCTGTGCCATCGAGAACAGCCCCTGGCGGGAACTGCTGCGGATCTGCTTGAGACCGCGGCTGACCAGCATGCGGTTCTCGCCTGAGAGCAGCGCCAGGTCTGCCACTGTGCCGATGGCGACCAGGTCCAGCCAACGGTCGGCATCCACCTGTTCACAAGGGTAGCGCTGCAGGTAGGCCTGGGCTAGTTTGTATGCCAGGCCAACCCCGGCCAGGTTCTTTTCAGGGTAAAGGTCGCCCGCCTGCTTGGGGTTGATCACCGCATCTGCCGCCAGTGGTTCATCGCCCGGCAGGTGATGGTCGGTGACGATCATGCGCATCCCCACTTCACGGGAATGGGCGATCTCTTTAACCGAGCGCACACCGCAGTCCACGGTGATGACCAGGCTGACCCCCTGGGCAAACAGGCTGTCAATGGCCTCCATGTTCAACCCATAACCCTCGTCAAAACGGTTGGGGATGTAGGGAATGGGCCTGGACCCGACAACGTTCAGAAATTCATACAATAATGCGGTGGCAGTCACCCCATCGGCATCGTAATCACCATAAATGGCGACCTGTACCCCGTCAGCGATCGCCTGCCGAAGCAGTTCGACAGCTTTTTCCATGTCTTTCAGGTAAAAGGGGTCGGTTGGGTAAGGAGAACTTGCTTCCACGAACGCCCTGGCGACCAGGGCCGTCTCGATCCCGCGGTTGTAGAGCAGCTGGCGCATGATCGGTGAAAATTCAGCCAGTTCGCGGTCGACATGGGTGGGAATCGGCATGGCGATCTGCCAGCGTTTGGGGAGTGGGGCGGGTTTGTGTGTTACTTCAGGGTCCATGCAGTTTTCCTTGATGTTCAGGTCTGTTTGCAGACAATTGTACCCGCAATACTGAATGGTGCCCCCTTGTCCTTTCAGGGCTGGTAAAATTACCAGTAGAAAAAATCAGAAAGCAGGAATGATCGCATGAAACGTCTCGAACATCGTTTTATTCTCTCCGGGGAAGTGCTGCAGGCCCAGCAGGCGGGTGCGCCCCTGGTGGCGTTGGAGTCGGTGGTGGTCACCCATGGGCTTCCCCACCCCGATAACCTGCTGCTTGCCCGCGATATGGAAGACACAGTGCGTCGTGAGGGTGCCACCCCGGCTACGATTGCATTTATTGATGGCCTGGTGCATGTTGGCCTGACCGGGGAGGAGTTGAATGCCCTGGCGGATGCCAGGAATTCACGCAAGATCAGCCTGCGTGATTTTGGCATCGCCACCGCCAGGCACCTTAGCGGCGGGACGACCGTCGCCGCCACCAGCCACATTGCCGAAAAGGCCGGCATCCGCGTCTTCGCCACTGGTGGTATTGGCGGCATCCACCGCGGGGCGCCGTTCGATGTCTCCGCTGACCTCAATGAGCTTGGCAAAGCCAAAATGATTGTAGTATGTGCCGGGGCCAAGGCGATCCTTGATATTGCCGCAACCCTCGAATACCTCGAGACCCAGGGCGTACCGGTGATCGGCTATCAGACGGAGGATTTCCCGGCTTTCTATTCGCGCCGCAGCGGTTTCAAGGTCGATCTGGCAGCTGACAGCGCAGCAGAGATCGGGCGCATCGCCCGGGCACATTGGGACCACGGCTTCAATTCCAGTATCCTGGTCGTCGTACCGCCGCCGGAGGAAGTTGCCATCCCCAACGACCAGATCGAGGGCTTGATCCAGCAGGCGGTGCATGAAGCTGAGGAAAAGGGCATCCATGGTGCCGCATCCACACCTTTCTTATTAAGCCGGGTGAGCGAGTTGAGCGGTGGTGAAAGCCTGAAGACGAACCTGGCACTGCTGCTGAACAATGCCAAAGTGGCAGCCCACATTGCCCGCTCACTGAACTTCAAGAGAAAACTGGACGTGCTGCTGTAAACTTAACACTTAATCAAGCTTAATGCCCAAGGCGATGTCACCACGTGGTTGACACTGCCTTGGGCATTCGTGTTTAAATTGCCCGAAGTTGGCGGGCGATCACTGCGTGGGAGCGGACGTTGGCGTGCGCGTCAGGGTGGGCCAGCGCGTGGCGCTGGGCAGGGGCGTGCGCGTGGCAGTCTGTGTCTGGGTGGCGGTCGGCGTCAGGGTGAGGGTCGGGGTGGGTGAGGAGGTGGGCGGGTTGCCGGTGACCGTGAAATAACCGCTGACCTTCCACTCCAGCCCGATAAAGATCTGCACTTCATACATGCCCGGCAGCCACGATTCAGCGTCAGGTTCCCACTCTGTATAGCCGTAGCCGCCCGAGCCGCCATTCCAAACAGAGGTCTCGTAGTATACCAGTTGTCCCTGGTAGAGCCACAGGGCGCTCCACTGCATACCATCCTGCATGTTGTTGTAGCTGAAAGCGCCATACAGTTTGCCGACCGGGTTGGCAAAATCGTTGGCCGGGTTGACCGGCAGGTACGCGTCAGACATCCTCTGGGCGAACTGGATCGGGCTGAAGATGGCATCCGGGTTGGGCGTCACCACCCCTTCAAACAGCGCTTCCACACTGCCCGGGACGGATGGTGTGTTGGTGATGGACGGCGTGTTGGTGATGGTGGGCGTCATCGTGATGGTCGGCGTCATGGTGATGGTGGGTGTCATAGTGATGGTGGGCGTCTGGGTCGGGGTGGGGGTGGGCGGGAAGTAGCGGTAGATCACCTTTTCGCCATAGCCGTACATCAGTCCGCCAACTCCTGCCAGGATCAATGCAATAAAGATGAGCCTGATCGCCCGGCTGATCATCTGCTGGCGCTTGAAGAAAAATGGCAGGCGCTTCGCTTTGCGGATGGCGGAGATGCTGCGCAGGATCAGCACCACGGCTAGAATGGCTGATAAGATGACGAAGGTCAAAACGGTGGAATGGATCTCGATCTTCATTTGATTTTCGCTTGCTTGTGCAGATTATAGCCTAATTTTTGACCTGGCATCAGACCCCATCCCGGCTGTCCCTGCCTGTGATTAATACTATAATTGGGACAATACAAAGAAATCCCTTTCCAGCGAGGAGATAAAGGTGACCCTTCCCAAAGATTACCTGTTACATGATCGTTACCTGATCCGGAACTTGCTGCGCCAGAGCGGGATGGGTGCGGTCTACCTGGCGGATGATGTGGTGCTCAAAGTGACCGTGGCGGTCAAAGAAAACAACTATACCACCCCGGACCACTCGCGCCAGTTCCGCAAGGAGGCGACCATCCTCGCCCGCCTGCGCCACCCTGCACTGCCGCGGGTGATCGATCATTTCATCCTGGAAGACCTGGGCGAATACCTGGTGATGGATTACATCCCCGGGGATGACCTGCGTGAGCACCTGGCCAAAATTGGCCGGCCTTTGACCTTGGCGGAAACGATGGCGGTCGCCATCCCGGTGTGCGATGCCCTGGACTACCTGCATGCCTGCAAGCCGCCGATCGTGCACCGTGATGTTAAACCAGCCAATATCAAGTTATCACAGGATGGCAGCGTCCACCTGGTGGATTTTGGGCTGGCAAAGGAATACCAGGCGGGTGAGATGACCTCGACCGGTGCCCAGGGCATCACCCCGGGTTACTCGCCGGTTGAGCAATATGCCCACGGCACCGAGATGCGCAGTGATATTTATGCCCTGGGTGCCACGCTTTATACCGCTCTGAGCGGCAGGCAGCCTCTGGATGCGCTGGAGCGGGCTATGGGCTCGGATCAGATCGTGCCTCTGAAGGCTTTGAACCGGGGTGTACCAGCCGATATTGCCGGGGTGATCGAAAAAGCGATGTCATTGAAGCTGGAAGACCGGTTTTCTAGCGTTGTGGAATTTAAGCAGGCGCTGTTAAGTGCTTTCAGCCTGACCCAACCGGTATCAGTGCCGGGTGGAGTATCATTAAACAGTCAAAATGCGGTCCAGGATAAAGCTAAGCCTGGCCAACCAACAGGGAAGCACAAGAAAAAAGGCCGCTGGTTGATCTGGGTAATACCGCTGCTGGTTGTGGTTATGGCGCTGGCGGTTGGGGTGCCATTGATGCTGCGGGCAATAAAACCCACGATCGAACCAACAGGTGTTGCGATTGCTACCAGCCAGTTGATCGTAAAGCAACCAACCGATACACTCCAACCAACTGCGACCAACACTGATCTGCCAGTGGTCCTGCCGGAAAACACGATCGAACCGACCGCCACCCGGGCACCTGCGACACAGGAACCTGCTCCTACGGAAACACAACCGCCAATAGCCCAACTGGCATTTACCAGTGAACGCGATGGGGGGGTGCCGCAGGTATGGCTGGTGAATGCTGATGGCAGCGGTTTACTTCAAATGACGGATGAAAAAGATGGTGCCTGCCAGCCAGCCTGGTCACCGGATGGCAGCAAACTGGTCTATATCACACCGTGTGCCGGCAAAATGGAACGCTATGCCGGCGCCAGCCTGGTCATGCTTGACCTGCCAACACGCCGCACCGATGTGATCTCCCAGTTCAGGACCGGTGATTATGACCCGGACTGGTCACCGGATGGATTGAAAATTGCCTTTACTTCGTTACAAACCGGAAAGCCCCAGGTGCATGTCTATGACATTGCCAGCCGCTCGATCACCCGCCTGATGAACCGCGCGACGGAAAGCCGCCAGCCTGCCTGGTCAACAGACGGCACACAGATTGCCTTTGTTGCCCCGGACCCGCTTACCAACCAACCCCAGGTCTGGCTGATCTCATCGGATGGGTCGGGTGATCCCCGTTTGCTCAAGGAGGGCATCTGGAAGATGATGCTGCACCCGGATTGGAAACCGGGCGGTAACACGATCATCTTTGACCTGGGAACTGGCAGTGGCCTGGCAACCTATGCGCCTGGTGGGCAGCCAATGGACCTGGATTTGGGGGTAAAAATGCCGCAGGACCCGGCCTATTCATCCAACCTGGGTGCTTGGATCGCCTTCAGCGGTCAAAGTCAGGCAGGCAACTCTGAAATTTACCTCCTGCAGTCCGACGTGGGCGTGCAGGTGGTTGCTGCAGACCCGGCAGATGATTTTCACCCGACCTGGAAGCCGTAAGGTGTTTTTTGAAACTTTTGGGATTAACTGGCTAAGACCTGGCTGTATTTTTGGGCAAAAAGGGCTGGTGTGCCGCCGGTGTGCCAGAAGAGGACTTTTTCATCCTGCTTAAAGAAACCCGCCCGCACCAGGGAGATCAACCCGGCGGCGGCCCGCCCGGTGTAGACCGGGTCCAGCAGCAGGCCTTCCTGGCGGGCAAAGAGCAGGATGGCTTCCTTTTCGCTCTCACCCATCACCGCATAACCCAATTGGTTGAAATCCGCATTGACCAGCACCTCTTCCCGTGAAAATCTGAGCGGGTCACCCAAAAGGAGGCTGGCACTTTCAGCCAAAGGCAGCACATGGTCCTGCAATGCCGCCTGCGGCTCGTCAACACTGATGCCCAATATCCTGCCTGTGAAACCCGCCCGTTTGGCACCGAGGATCAACCCGGCCTGGGTGCCCCCCGAGGAGGAGGGGAAGACGATCCAATCCGGGAAACACTGTTGGCCGAGCATCTCTTCGAAAGCAAAGGCGTATGCAATTGCGCCCAGGGCGTTCGATCCGCCATAAGGGATGAGATATGGCTTTTTACCTTGTGATCGCGTCTCCTCAAAGACCTCCTGCAGGCGGGTATCACGCTGCGAACGGTCCACCATGATCACTTCTGCATTGAATAACTTGTAGAGCAGAAAGTTTCCTTCTGCAATTTCTGGCGGGGTTCCAAAGAGCACCAGTTTGCAGCGCATGCCCAATCGGGCAGCCACAGCCGCCACCTGTCGGCAGTGATTGGACTGCACAGCGCCCGCGCTGATCAGCATGTTGGTACCCTCTGCCAGTGCGTCGGCTGCCAGGAATTCCAGTTTACGGGTCTTGTTACCGCCCAAAGCCAGTCCGGTCTGGTCATCGCGTTTGACGAGCAGCTGGGGACCGCCCAAAAGGTGACTTAAGCGCAGCATGGGCTCGATGGGTGTGGGCAGATGGGCTAATTGGATGCGTGGGATCATGCGGATAAATTCCTTTCGGTCTGCGCTTTTCCCCGTCGGCGCATGATGTTGAGAACCTTTGGTAACACGTTCATATATAGCCTGTAAAAGGCAGGTCTGGGTGCAAAATCCCAGGCGCCCAGGGTGCGCAGAACGGTGCCATTGAAACCTTCTTTGAAGCGGTATACCCCCCACAGTGGGTCGCTGGTTGTGAACTCATCCGGGGCACCCCACATGTCGTAGGTTGTACAGCCCAGTCCCCTGGCATGCTGGATGGCACGCCACTGCAGCAGGTAATTGGGCATCAGGTCGCGCTGCTTTTCAACTGACATGCCGTGGATATAGCGGGCGATCCCGTTGAAATGAAACAGGAAAATGGCAGCGATGGGTTCGCCAGATGCTTCAGCGATCAATGGTGTTGCCATGCCAGCCTGCATGAATGCGCGCCACAGTGTGAGGTAATAGTCAGCGGAGCGGATCACGAACCCATCCCGCACAGAGGTCTCAGCATACATGGCATAGAGCATCTGCAGGTCATCCAGGCTTCCGGTGTGCACGGTGACGCCCTTTTTCTCTGCCAGGCGGATGTTGTAACGCGTTTTTTGTTTCATGGCTGCCAGCAATGCGTCGTCGTCTTGCTGCAGGTCGATCACCACGGTGTTGCGGAATTGGATCTGGTCCTGCGAGAAGCACCATTTTCTATCTTCCAGCCTGGCTTGCAGGGCTTGCCCGACAGGGTCTTCCCTGGCATCTTCAGACCCGGGCACACCCGTCCCCAGGGCAACATCCGGGTCGATCTTGATGAAGATCGCTTTTCTCTCCTGGGAGTATTCTTCCAGGTCAGACAAAACACTGTGCACCAGGTTTTCATCCTGCCAGTTGAGGGTGGGACCTTTGGGCAGGTACAGCACTTTAAATTTCAAGCCGGGCAATCGAAGAGACCGCTCGAGGACCATGGCGGCAGCGACAACCGTGCCCTGGTCATCTTTCCAGGTATGATGCGAAGCCTGCCAGCCGAATTGCTGTTTGAATTCACCCCAATTGACAGTTTGGAAGATGTGCGCATTCACGCCTTTGATCCGGCTGATCAAGGAATTCCATTGTTCAGGGTTACTGATCGGGTACGGTTGCATCATGTGGTTCAGACCTGGGCTTGAGATGCAGAACGGCGGCTGTTATACCAGGTATAAAGCCGGTAGAACAGCGGGCGATACACTTTGACCGCCGCTGGCACGGACCTGACCAGACGGCCGCCAAAACCGCGCTTGAAACGGTAAACGCCCCACAGACCGTCACTGCGTTCCTGGAAGTGCTCTTCGAGGTATGCTTCATCGTGGTCGGGTACCCCCCACAGGTCATAGGTCGCACATCCCCTGGCCTTTGCCCAGCGCATTGCTTCCCACTGCAGCAGGTAGGTTGGCATACGCTGTCTTTCCTTCTCAGTGGAGGCTCCGTAGAAATACCATGCCCGATCACCACAGGCAAATGTCATCAGGGCGGCAAGCGGTTGGTCCTGGTAGGTTGCCTCCAGCAGAACGCACTGCCCGAGGGGTGAGAATAAGCTGTAGGCTTCTTTATAATATGAAGGATGATGCACCGAAAAGCCATCCCTTTTGGCGGTGGCTTGCATCAATTCGTAAAACGTATCCAGGTCGTGTGATTCCCTGACCTGGATGTCTTTTTTTTCTGCCAGGCGGATGTTATAGCGCGTTTTTTGTTTCATGCCTGCCAGGATCTGTTCTTCATCATCCAGCAGGTCGATCTTTATCGTCCGGCGTGGTTGGATGGTATGCTCTTCGAAATGGAATCCTTCCAGGTGGTAAAAGATATCAGCCTGCGGGGTTAACTCCCACAGGTCCGGCTCAATGACCAGGTGGATGGCATGCATTTTCCGGCACAGACGATCCAGGTCGGGGACCAGTTTCTCCCATGAGTGGCCGAGCGGTCCTTTGGGAATGTAGCCGATCGATAAACCCAATGGCAGCTTGCGAAATAATACCTGGGCACCGCAACTTTCGCACACTACGTAAGCAGGATGCCAGCCAAAAGACTGCTTGAATTTTCCCCAGGCGGGTGTTTGTAAAATGTGGGCTTCGGGATGGGTATGCAGATACTCAGCCCATTCCTGGTCAGATCTCAGTATGGGCATAAGTAATTTCTTGTGTAACTAAATGATTTCATCATGTAATAGCGGTCAGATCCAGTGCTTCGTGGGTCAGTTTTGCACCGGGGATGGTCTCTTCAATAAATTGAACGACCTTGTCTTTGTCCCCCGAGGTTGACAGTTCCATTAACCTGGAAACGGTCTCATCAAGTTGGGTTTTTGTCAATTCATCATCACTCTCAACCTTGTTGATATCCGGGTGGGCGGTCGGAGCAAAATTCAATCCCTCATCCCACAGGTCCTCACTCAATTTTTCACCCGGGCGGATGCCCATGGTGACGATCTCGATATCTTTGCCGGGTTCCAGACCCGAAAGGCGGATCATATCCTCTGCCAGGTCAAGGATCTTGACCTGCTGACCCATGTTCAGGACGAATGTTTCGCCGCCTTTGCCCATGTGGGAAGCCTGCAAAACGAGGTAAACCGCTTCAGGGATGGTCATGAAGTAGCGCTTCATCTCAGGATGGGTGATGGTCACCGGTCCGCCTTTGGCGATCTGGCGCTTGAAACGCGGCACCACACTGCCACGACTGCCCAGGACGTTGCCAAAACGCACCACACTGAATGCTTTGTGGGTTCGATTGGCAGCTTCCAAAACGATCATCTCGGCAATGCGTTTGGTGGCACCCATCACGTTGACCGGGCGGATCGCCTTGTCGGTTGAGATCATGACCAGGTGTTCTACATTGTTTTCCTCACATGCCCGCACTACATTTTTTGTGCCCAAGACATTGTTGGAGATGGCTTCTTCCACGTTGATCTCCATGAGGGGCACGTGTTTGTGAGCTGCTGTGTGAAAAACCACATCAGGCTGGAATTTTCTGAACACACCCTGTAGGCGTGCCATGTCGCGGATGTCAGCGATCACCGGTAGCATGCAGAGGTCCGGGTAGGAGTCTTTTAGCTCCAGGATGGCTTCAAAAATGCTGTTCTCACCATGACCCAACAAGAGCAGCTGCCCGGGGGCCTGTTGGGCGATCTGGCGGCAGAGTTCCCTGCCGATCGACCCACCGGCACCCGTGACCAGGATAACCCGGTCTTTGAGAATGCTTTGGGAAGGGTCCGTTTCCATGCGCTTGGGTTCCCTGCGCAACAGGTCGTCAATTGCCACTTCACGCAAGCGGCTGACATTGACAATGCCGCCCAGTAGTTCATAAATACCGGGCATGGTGCGGTAGGGAATGTGGTAGGCCTGGCAGGTTTCAGCGACCTTGCGGATGGCTGACCCCGGGGCGCTGGGGATGGCAATGATGATCTCATCCACCACACGCGATTTGATCACCTTGCCCAGGTCATCCAACCCGGCAAGCACCGGGACGCCGTGGATCTGTTTCCTTAATTTTTCCCTGTCATCATCCAGGAAACCGGTGGGTTTCATGTTAAGCTGGGGATTCTTTTGCAACTCGCGCACAACCATCGCGCCTGCATCCCCGGCACCGATCACGATCACCGATTTTTGTTGACTCTTATTGAAACCGTTGATGCGGCTTTGGCCTTCGGAAAGGATGCGCATGCCAAAACGGAAAGCACCCACCAGCAGGAAGGTAAGCAGGAAATCAATTGCCAGCACAGAACGCGGGAAGGCAGAGAATGCTTTCATGGCAAATAGCGAGATCATGATTCCGGATACAGCCAGGAAGGCGGTGCTGACCGTCGCCAGCAGGAGGATGAGTTCACGGATACTGGCATAACGCCAGACGCGCCGGTAGATGCCGAACAGGTAATAGACGATCGGTTTGACGATCACCGCCACCCCGATCATCCACAGCATGGATTCAACATAAATGGAAAAAAGCACTGGCAGATCCAGGCGCAAAGCATAACTCGCCAGGACTGAAAAGGCGGCCAGCAGGATATCCCCCATCAGCATGTAGCGGTTACGGATCTTTTTGCCAAACAAAACCATTGAATTCTTCCTTGATCCTTTTCTCAGCGGCCTTTAAAGCCGAAAACCGTGCCCAGGGTGCGGATGATGATGATGATATCCATGAATATGTTGCGGTGCTCGATGTAATACAGGTCATATTCCAGTTTTATCGCCGTTTGAGCGACAGTTTCAGCATATTGGTAGTTAATTTGTGCCCAGCCGGTCAGCCCGGGCTTGACCAGCAGGCGCGCGCGGTAAAAGGGGATCTCTTTCTGAAATACAGAAACCAGTTCTGCCCTTTCAGACCGTGGTCCAACCAGGCTCATGCTACCCTGCAGAACATTAACAAACTGGGGGAGTTCGTCCAGGTGGGTCTTGCGCAGAAAACTGCCTACCCGCGTGATGCGTGGGTCTTTTTTACTGGTCACCTGCACTTCGCCATCACGTTCAGCATCCTGGCGCATGGTGCGGAATTTATAGATGATGTATGGATTGCCGCCCCTGCCCAGGCGTTCCTGGCGGTAGATGATCGGCAACCCGGAGTCGATCAGCATGAATAGGGCAACAAATGGGAACAGGATGATCAAAATAACTATTCCGACAATGGCACCAACGATGTCCAGCAGGCGCTTGGCAAAGCGGTAGATTGTACCGGCATCCACTTTTTGCACGAACGAGCGGATCACCCAATCTGCTTCCAGTAAATTGATCGGTACCCTGCCAAGGATCTCTTCATAAGTGTCAGACATAGAGGTCAGGGTGATCCCGCTTTCCTGGGCGGTAAGAATCGCCTGGAAAGTGTCATCCCTCATCTCGCCCATGATCGCCAGGATCAGGTCTGAGACCTCGTGTTCCTCGATCAGGCGCAGCAGGTCCTGGGTGTTGCCCAGGATCTCTATGCCATTGATCTTAGTGCCGATCTTTTGCGGGTCATCATCGATCAACCCGAGCAGGTTGAATGGTTTCACCTTCTGGCGGTTGTAAATGTCAACCAGGGTGGAGCCGGCTTTGCCCGCTCCAATGATCAGCACCTGCCGCATGAGGTGGTTGATGGTGAAGATTTTGATGAAAATAAAGCGCCATACAAATTCCAATATGGCAACAACTATAATGAAGACAGCTACCCCAATGCGGGGCAGGGAATTTGGCGCTGAGGTGAAATATGCCAGCAGGTAAAGCAACCCGGAGATCAAGACTGCCAGTCCTATGCCTTTGAGTGTCTCGACCACACTGCCGGCCCGCCGCAGGTCGTACAGTTCGATCATTAAAACCAGCCAGAAAAGCGGCAGGAGAAAATACCAGAAGGGGGGCCTGGTGCGGATGAATTCGATCGAGAAATCCAGCCAGGCATCACCTGCCGCCCAGACATACAGGGCGATCAGCAGTGCCAGTGCGCAGACGATGATATCTCCCACGATCAAGAGTGAACGGCGTTCACTCGCTTTGAGATAGTATCGCTTGGATTTTGAAGTTGTATTTGTCAAACGCTGCTGGTCCTTTTTCTTGAACTGAGAGCTAGTATACCAAAAATAAAGCCCATTCCCCATGAAAAATGCATGCAGGCGATCGCCAGGGGGATGCCGGCGAACAATCCCGGGTCCTTGTGCCGTAAGGCTTTCTGCAAACCCACCGCAAATAATGCGTATAGATAAACAGCGGCTTCTGCCAGCAATAACCAGCGTGCCACAGGCACGAAGATCGCCAGGATCGCCATGATCACCAGGCTGAGGATAAAAACAGGCGGCAGGGCCTGTCGCAGGCGCAGCGAATGCGGGTAGCGCTTGAGCATCTGTGATTTCCAGTAACCATAGCGCCAGTACTGCCTGGCCAGTTCCTTCAGGTTTTTCCTCGCAAAATAGGTGCATCGAATGGCGGGGTCCAGCCAGATCTTGCCGCCGCTCAACCGTATGCGGGTGTTGAATTCATAATCTTCGTTGCTCAGGAGGCTTTCATCAAAGTAACCCACCCGCTCAACCAGCGCTTTACGAAATGAGCCGTAAGGTACGGTGTCGGTGTATTGGGCCTTGTCGGTAAATCGATACTGTGCACCGCCCACCGCCAGCGGGTGACTGGCAGCGATGGCGATTGACCTTGCCAACCAGGTATCCACCTGGGGCTTGATGTCCCACACCCCGCCGATATTGTCGGCTTTATATTCCTGGTGCAGGGCGACACAGCGGGCAACATAATCGTCCTGTGGGATGGAATGGGCATCCATGCGGATGATGATCTCACCCCTTGCCGCCCTGATGCCTGCATTGACCGCCGCCGGGATGATGCGCTTTGTATTGTCCACAATGTGGATGGGGATGGCAGCATGATCGTCCGCAAATGACAGGATCTCCTGGCGGGTGTCGTCTTCGGACAGCCCGTCAATGATGATGATCTCCATCAAGTCGTGTGGGTAGGTCTGCATAAAAAGGGCATTTAGCACCATACGAATGGTCTTGCCCTCATTGCGGCAGGGGATGATCACCGAAACTTTGTCTGGCATGCTTCCTTGAGAAGAATATAAAAAGTCATAACTTGTTATGATAAGGCGTTTGCCATCTTAGACCGTTTGGCAGCAGCCACCAGTTGTGTTTAATAAAAACTGCCCATACAAGTATTGCAGCCATCGCCTTTGTTTGGGATCAGCGCGATCGCTTCAATTTCTACCAGCCCTCCCTTTGGCAGGGCTGCCACCTGGATGGCTGAACGCGATGGGCAGTGATGAGGAAAGAATTCTGCATATGTCTCGTTCATGGCGGCAAAATCTGCTATGTTTTGCAGAAAAACTGTCGTCTTGAGCACATGCTCAAGTCCTGAACCACCTGCTTCCAACACGATCTTCAGGTTGATCAGCGCCTGGCGTGTCTGGGCTTGGATGCCGCCGTCCACCAGGCTGCCGCTGATTGGGTCCAGCCCCAGTTGCCCGGAAGTGAAGATCAGTTGCCCGGCTGTGGTAGCCACGGAATATGGACCGATCGCCTGGGGGGCTTTGTTGCTTGTGATCACTTTCTTGACCATGCTCTCGCTGCTGCTCATTTCTTTCTCCAGTTTTAATTTTCTCAGGTATTATAACACCCGTAAAATCGCTCCCCAACCACATGGCATGATCGGGAAAGAGATAATAAAAAAGTGGTGTGACACTGTCACACCACTTTCAACGCCAAAGGTAGGTTCTACTTTCTGATGCGGATCAATGCGCCCGCCATGGCCGACAAGCCCAACCCGATCAGCACGATCGGCCAGACCAGTGACCAGCCGAAGATATTGCCCAGGCCAATGCCCAGGAAGATGACAGCAATAAAAAATGTACTGCCAGCCGAGCTGCGCCATGCCGGGAATGCCAGGCGCAGGATGCCTTCCAGCAGCCCGATCAGCCCAGCCCCCAGAAAGATCAATGTCCAGGTGCCCAATTTGATGATCTCAAACCCTTCGGGCAAAACCGCTTGCGGGATCTTGATGTTTGCCAGCCAGCCCAGGTTATCCGCCAGAAAGACCAACCCGGCCCATATCAGGATGGCCGCCCAGGCCAGGCTTCCCAGCGGGTCGTCATTCCGGCGATGCGGTGCCCTTGCCTGGCGCTGTTTTTCTTTTTCTGGGTTCACTTCAGCAACCACTTCCGCCTGGCCTTCGATGACTTCAGGTTCAGGAACATCATTTGAAACATTATTTTCTGCCATTTTTTCTCCATGTCTTGTGCTTTTGATCAATTCCTATTAATCATATAGCTATTTTGGAGCTCTTACTATAGTTTTTATAGATAAGAACGGGTTAATCGATCAAACCGGGAAAAAGCCCTGCCAGTGAGTGGGGGCTTTCATAATATAAGATCGTTTGGGCGATGCCGGTCAGGGTTGTCGAAATATTGGTTCCCATTGAGGCGATCACCACCACCGGGATGCCTTTAGCATATGCATATCCTGCCTCGATGCCCACACCCACTCCCTTGACCGAGCCTTCAACAAGGCACAAGTCACAGGTTGATAACAAAGCGAGTGAATTTTCCATCAGGTCCCCTGGCGCAAAGGATTTTTCTCCCCACGCTTCCAGGTCACGTACCACCACATGGCTGGACCAGCCGACCTGTTCGATCACTGCCGCCAGCTGTTCGATCAATTGTCGGTTGCGGTTTTGTGGATCATACTTGATCGCCAGGTAGACCCTGGCATCTCTTTTGATCATCGCTTAATGCTTCCAATCGCCGATACCCTTCCAGCAGTGGTCCAGGTGTTCCGCCAGGATGGCTTTCAGTTTGCGTCTGATGCGCTCACGCACAGCGTTCATCAGGTCCACACCACCCATGTCATGCAACCGTTTGCCAATATCCCTTGCCTGGCGGTGGTGGCATTGCACGTCAAAACTGCCGCCCGGTGTCAGTGATAAAAAGTCATCCATCTTCCCGATCTGGATGAGTTCAGCGGTCATTTTTGCCACTTCCTGCCGTTGATGCGGAGGCAGCTGGTTGATGATCGCGCTGCCAAAGAGACTTTCCAGGAAACCCATATTCATAACCTTTCTTCTGATCTGTGTTTATTATAAACGATTAGTAATTGGTTATAGCTTGATGTTAATGAGAGATTAATCAGGGGTTGCAATTCGTTAAGTATTATGATAATATTGCGCTGGCGTAATGAAGGTCACGATCTTCAAAGCGCTATTTATATTACCTGCAGACACTTATCAGTATACAGGTATACCTAAAATATGGTTTGAAGAGGTAGGATAATGGCAAGTTCTTATTTAACCCGCGAGGGATACGAAAAACTACAGCAGGAATTGGATCACCTGCGCAATACAAAGCGGGCGGAGATCGCCACCCGCCTGCAGGAAGCCATGGAAGACGGCGAACTGATCGAAAATGCTGAATACGAAGATGCCAAAAATGAGCAGGCTTTTGTTGAAGGGCACATCAAGGAACTGGAGCTCTTGCTGGCCAATGCCCATGTCATCGAAGACACAAATGGGAAGATGGAAACGGTTATCCCGGGTTGCCGTGTGACCATCAAGGAAGAGGGCATGGAACCTGAAAAGTACTTCCTGGTTGGCCCGGCGGAAGCCGACCCGCGCAATGGGCGCATCTCCAACGAATCACCCCTCGGCAAGGCGTTGCTTAATCACAAGGTGGGTGATAAAGTTAAGGTTGAAGCGCCGGGTGGTGCTTTCATGGTCGAGATCCTCAAGATCTCCTGACCGTTCACTGAACTGTTACTACCCCGCCCAAAGCAAGATGGACGGGGTTTTTTATTCAAGCAGGTAAGAGGAAAATAAAATGCCCGAAGAAAGATCAGATCTCGAAGCAACCCGATTGGAAAAACTGAATGCCATCCAGGCCGCCGGGGTGGATGCCTACCCGCCGCGCAGCAATGTAACCCATACCACCAGGCAGGCCATCACAGCATTTGAACAGGTGGAAAGCCTGGGCGATGCCAGCCCGCTCCATGTCAGCCTGGCTGGCAGGCTGCGTGCCATGCGCCCGATGGGCAAGTTGACCTTTGCCCACATCGAAGACCGTGACGGGCGCTGCCAGCTGCTCTTCCGCGTGGATGAGCTTGGCGAGGAGCAGATGCTCTTCCTGAACCAGAACTTCGACCTGGGCGATTTCATTGAAGCAAGCGGCACGATGTTCCGCACCCGGCGGGGCGAAGTGACCCTGCAGGTCAGCGGCTATAAAATGCTCGCCAAGTCCCTGTTACCCCTGCCCGCTGCCAAGGATGAGGTGGTCGACGGGGTGGTGGTCAGGCATGCCCTCCTCTCCGACCCCGAAACCCGCTATCGCCAGCGTTATGTGGATCTGGCTGTCAACCCCGAGGTGCGCGAGATATTCCGCATCCGCGCCGCAACACTTAAAGCCTTGCGCGAGTTCCTGGATGGCCATGATTTCCTCGAAGTCGAAACTCCCATCCTGCAGCCCATCTACGGCGGGGCGGCCGCCAAACCGTTCGTCACCTATCACAACCAGCTGCACCAGGACCTTTACCTGCGCATCAGTTTTGAACTTTACCTCAAACGACTGCTGGTGGGTGGCCTGGAGCGGGTGTATGAGATCGGTCGTGATTTTCGCAATGAGGGTGTCTCATTCAAGCACAACCCGGAATTTACCCAGCTTGAATTTTATATGGCGTATGCCGATTTCAATACCATCATGGACCTGACTGAGCAAATGATCCACTTCACCGCCCAACAGGTTTTGGGCTCCAGCAAGATCAACTTTGATGGGCATGAGATCGACCTGACCCCGCCCTGGCGCAGGGTGGAAATGCGCCAGGCGATCCTGGATGCCACCGGTATTGACATCAACCTTTACCCAACCGCTGAAGCCCTGAGTGCTGTGATGAGCGAAAAGGGCATCAAACACAACCCCAATGCCCAGCGTGGCAAGCTGGTGGGTGCATTGATGGACGAGTTCATCGAGCCGAATTGCATCCAGCCGACCTTCATCTATGACTACCCGCGCGACATCTCACCCCTCGCCAAGAACAAATCCGGTGATCCTTCGATCGCGGAGCGTTTTGAGGGTTTTGTCGGCGGCATGGAACTTTGCAATGCCTTCAGCGAACTGAACGACCCGCTGGAACAGGAAAAACGCTTCCTTGAGATGGGGCGGGCTTTTGCTGATGATGACGAAGAGCGCCACCCGGTGGATGAAGATTACCTGCGGGCGTTGAGCTATGGCATGCCGCCCGCCGGCGGGTTTGGCATTGGCGTTGACCGCCTGATGATGCTGCTTTCCGGCAAGCGCAACATCCGTGAGGTGATACTCTTCCCGCATCTGCGCAACCGCGAAGACGAATAACGAAGCCAGGTTTTCTTCACCAACCAACATATTAAGTGATTTTTAGCTGCTTTTAAGATAAAATCACATGAAGCAAGTATTATCAGCTGATCCTGGTAAACTTCAAAGGTGCAATCATGGATGAACAGTACTTGATCCAATCAGCGTTAAAAGGCGATATGGATGCCTTTAACCGCCTGGTCCTGGCATACCAGGACATGGCATTCAACACCGCCTATCGCATCATGGGAGAGAGTCACGCCGCCGAAGATGCCACCCAGGACGCCTTTATTTCCATGTATCAAAAACTGCAGACCTACCGCGGTGGGTCGTTCAAAGCCTGGATCCTGCGCATTGTCACCAATGCCTGCTACGATGAATTACGCCGCCGCCAGCGCCGACCGGTGACACCCCTTGAGCCGGAGGATGATGATGGCGAGGTGATCGAGTCACCCAAATGGATGGAAGACTCTACGGCGGGTCCTGATGAGCAGGTGGATAACGCCGAACTTGAAAATGCCATCCAGCACTGCCTTGAGAACCTGGATGTCGACTTTCGCACGGTGGTTGTCCTGGTGGATGTCTCGGGAGAAGATTACCAGACCGTATCAAATATCATCCACAAGCCTCTGGGGACGGTCAAGAGCCGCCTGGCACGGGCCAGGCAGAAATTGCAGGACTGCCTGCGTGGCTTTTGGGAACTTTTACCCGCCAGGTATCGTCTGAATGGTGAGGAACTATGAAGACAGGGCAAGAGCAATCCACGAAAGACTTACTGCAGGTGTCTGCCTATATCGATAATGCCCTTTCCCCCAAGGAAAATGCGGAATTCGAGGCACACCTGGCAGCTTCCCCGGACCTGCAGCAGCAGGTGCTGGAATATAAGCGTTTAAAGGCCGCCCTGCGTGCCCTCCCCCAGAAGAAATCCCCGCGCAATTTCACCCTGGCACCTGGAAAGGTCAAAGCAGCCCGCAAAACACCCCGCCTTGCCCCTGCTTTCTCACTGGCAACTGCCGGTGTGGCGATCATGCTCATGTTGACCTTTGCCGGTGAGTTCATCCTGGGCGGCAGGGTATCTCTTGCCACTGAAAGCATGCCTGTCCCAGAGATGAAAATGCTGGAAGCGGTAGACAATGCTGAGCCTGCCGAACCGCTGATCATCTTTTGGGGCAATGAAGGAGCAGTGGGCAAGGGCGGGGGATCTGAGGTTGTAATGGGACTGGGCGGTGGCCCGATGATGGGCTCTGAAGGTCCTTTCACGATGCCGGAAACAGAAATTGAGCGCCAGGTCTTGCCCGAGGAACCGCCTGTGGCTATCCAGGCGCAAGAGGGCGATCCGCGTGAGACCGTCATTTATGGCCTGCAGCTTGAAGCTGAGGCAAACGACGCGGCCAAGAATGGGGTATTGAGCCGGGTTTTCCAGGCAATGCGCGGCTGGCCGACGATCCGCTGGGTGCAGGTCGGACTGGGGACGTTATTGCTGGCAACAGGGGTAACTGCGCTTGTCCTTTGGCTTGGAAAAAGACGCTAGATTGACAAAATTAAATATCCCGGGAACCTGCCCGGGATATTTCTATTTAAATGTAATAAACTAATTAACTTTGGCTGACCTTGCTGCGCACTGGTTTTATTTTTTTACCCATTCGCGTTTCGCTTTGCATTGCCAGCGATCTGACCTGGGTGAATATCTCCTCGGTGACAGTTCGGACAAGTTCCCGGTTTTCTACATCGCCTGTAAAGACCATTGGTTTGCCAAGTGTCATGATGTATGGCCCCCACAGGTAGAACAAGGCGATGTCTTTCTTGCCGGTCATGTAGGATATTGACCTGAAAAAACGATCCCTGCGCAGGTGAATGCCAACCGGGATGACCGGTACACCCGACATCAGTGCCAACCTTGCCGCGCCGCTGCGAAAATCTTTCATGCCGCCGCCTTCGTGGCTGTTGGCGCCTTCAGGAAAAATGCCGATTGAGCGGCCGTTCTGCAGGTGTTCCAGGGCTTTATCCAGCGTGCCGCTGCCGCTTTCGGCTGAGATCTGGTGGATGTGCTTCAGAAATCTGCCGACCAGGGGGATCGCAAATGCCTTGCCGGTGATCACCACGCTCATGTGGGTCTCTAATTGCAGTATAAAAGGGTCCGTTAAGCTGGGGTGATTGGCGACGAAGATCTTAGGCCCTTCGGGCAGGTTCTCCATCTTCTCGATGTCCATGTTGAACACCAGCATCGAGTAAACCCGCACCAGGGCACGCATGGCGCGGTAAATGATATTGCCTTTGATCGCCCTTGTTTGGGTATTCTCTTTCAGCAACGTAAAAATTCGCTTTTGTTTGTTATTTATCTTCAAAAATATTTCCAGTTCACTTCAGCGCTGTTTTGTCAGCCAATGGCAGGTCAGTGTGTTCATTGAATTTACAGGTTATTGATGACTGAAATAATTAACCCTGATTGTAATACCGAGTTACTCTGCTGTATATGGCTGTGATTTATCCAACTTGTCATGAAAAAGGGCTGCTTTTCTCATATAAATCACATCTTGGATAAAAAAAGAGGCTGCAAAGACACATGCAGCCTCTTACAGTGTTGAAATGATCTTAGATCCCAACGGCCTTTTTGAGTTCTTCCACCCGGTTGGTCTTCTCCCAGGTCAGATCCAGGTCATCCCTGCCAAAGTGCCCGTAGGCTGCCAGTGACTGGTAGATCGGGCGCAGCAGGTCCAGGTCATGGATGATCGCCCGTGGTCTAAGGTCAAAGACCTTGCCGATCGCTTCGGCGATCTTCTCATCGTCCACGCTGCCGGTGCCGAAGGTTTCGACATTGATGCTCAGGGGATGCGACGTGCCGATGGCATAGGCGATCTGCACTTCGCAGCGCTTCGCCAGCCCGGCAGCGACCACGTTCTTGGCCACCCAGCGGGCTGCATAAGCGCCGGAGCGGTCGACCTTTGTCGGATCCTTCCCGCTGAAGGCACCGCCGCCGTGCCGGCCCATGCCGCCGTAGGTATCGACAATGATCTTGCGCCCGGTCAGCCCGGAATCGCCCATCGGTCCACCGATCACGAAACGCCCGGTCGGGTTGGTGTAGATGAGCAGGTCTTTGTCCACCAGTTCTTTGGGCAGTACAGGGTTGATGACATGCTCGATCAGGTCTTTGCGGATCTGTTCCCAACTCAGGGTCTCACCGTTGAACTTGTCGGCGTGCTGGGTGCTGATCAGCACGGTATGGATGCGCTTTGGTTTGCCAAAGGCATATTCCACGGTCACCTGGCTCTTGCCATCCGGGTACATCCACTTCAGTGTGCCGTTCTTGCGCACTTCCGCCATGCGGCGGGTCAGCTTGTGGGCTAAATAGATCGGCAACGGCATCAACTGCTCGGTTTCGTCACAGGCAAAGCCGAACATCATGCCCTGGTCGCCGGCACCACCCGCTTCGATGTATTTTTCATCGTAGACGATCTCTTTGGGCTGGACCTTGCCGTTTTGGTCGACGCCCTGTGCAATATCGGGCGATTGGGCTGCCAGCGCCACCTGCACACCGCAGGTCGAACCATCAAAACCCTTCTTGCCGCGGTCATAGCCGATCCCGGTGACCACTTTGCGCACCAGTGCGTCAATGTCCACGAAGGTTTCTGTGGTCACCTCGCCCATCACGATCACGAAACCGGTCTTGGTGGCGGTTTCGCATGCCACGCGGGAATAGGGGTCCTTCGCAAGCATGGCATCCAGGATGGCATCGCTCACCTGGTCGCAAAGCTTGTCCGGATGGCCTTCGGTGACCGATTCGGAGGTGAATAAATATTTGGGTGACTTCATAAAAGTCGTTGTCATAATTTTTTAATGCTCCTTTCTAGAATAGAAAATGCCCCTTCTACGAACTTTGAGGGGCATCCATCAGGGAAATGGGTCGCCTCTCATCTTCCAGATATACTTCTCTGCCGGAGTTGGCACCATACACTGCTGTTGGTTGCCGAGGTATCTAAGGGCCGGTCCCTCCACCTCTCTGGATAAGAGCGCCACAAGGGGGCTATTTAATTGTGCCCATGTTATATCATAAATAGGGGAAGTGTGCAATAGTTTTTTATGACGATGCTGTGAGTAGGTCAGCACATGGTATACACTTTTTAGATAAGTCATACGAGTTGTACCGTGATCGATGTTTGGAGTTATGGGGAATAAGATATCAAGACATCGAGGTGTATATTGATCAAAGCTATAACCCACTTAGACTACCAAGAGTTGAGGCAGATCAGTCCAGAGGCAGCAAGGCGAGCGATCCTGCAAGTATTGAAGGCACATAA
>Ga0209723_1002647_pt1 | contig 23510 bp, 16 predicted proteins | sample BiotimSIPDNA_2_FD_185750 | JGI IMG/M metagenome (GOLD analysis project Ga0209723, IMG submission 185750) | Anaerobic biogas reactor microbial communites from Washington, USA - Biogas_R2 time_0 SIP DNA (SPAdes) (version 2) | ecosystem: Engineered > Bioreactor > Anaerobic > Unclassified | place...
CCGTCCGTAAAGTAGCAGGCACGCTCCGCCGTGCCGTCCGCAAAGTAGCAGGCACGCTCCGCCGTGCCGTCCGCAAAGTAGCAGGCACGCTCCGCCGTGCCGTCCGCAAAGTAGCAGGCACGCTCCGTCGTGCCGTCCGCAAAGTAGCAGGCACGCTCCGTCGTGCCGTCCGCAAAGTAGCAGGCACGCTCCGTCGTGCCGTCCGCAAAGTAGCAGGCACGCTCCGCCGTGCCGTCCGCAAAGTAGCAGGCACGCTCCGCCGTGCCGTCCGTAAAGTAGCAGGCACGCTCCGCCGTGCCGTCCGCAAAGTAGCAGGCACGCTCCGCCGTGCCGTCCGCAAAGTAGCAGGCACGCTCCGCCGTGCCGTCCGCAAAGTAGCAGGCACGCTCCGCCGTGCCGTCCGTAAAGTAGCAGGCACGCTCCGTCGTGCCGTCCGTAAAGTAGCAGGCACGCTCCGTCGTGCCGTCCGTAAAGTAGCAGGCACGCTCCGCCGTGCCGTCCGTAAAGTAGCAGGCACGCTCCGCCGTGCCGTCCGCAAAGTAGCAGGCACGCTCCGCCGTGCCGTCCGCAAAGTAGCAGGCACGCTCCGTCGTGCCGTCCGCAGAACCGCCCGAAATCCCGATCTCCCGCCAGCGGCGCTCGGCGAGTGCCTGCTACTTTTGTTGCCACAAGAGGACTTTGCAGTTCTCCTGGCGCCCCCTCCCCACGCCAGAGCGTTCCAAGCGACATGATCTCCCCTCACCAACTCACCGAAGCACTGCGGAACGAGGCCCGGCGCCTCGGATTCTGCCATGTCGGCGCGTGCGAGGCCGTCGACTCGCCCGGATTCAATCGCCTTCAGCAGTGGCTTCAGGCGGGCTACGCGGGCCAGATGGATTACCTGGCCAATCGCCTGGACGCCTACCGCCATCCAGGCCGCGTGCTTGACGGGGCCAAGAGCTTGCTGGTTCTCGCAACCGACTACCGCAACGTAGAACGGGACGCGGACGACGACGGGCGGGGACTCGTCTCACGCTATGCGTGGGGATTCGACTACCACGATGTGCTCCGCCGCCGACTGAATCTCCTGGCGGATTTCCATGCCATGCTCGCGCCCGGCGCCCGGGCTCGCGGTGTCGTCGACACGGCGCCGCTCATGGAACGCGAGTTCGCCGTTCTCGCTGGTCTCGGCTGGATCGGTAAGAACACGCTGCTTCTCACCCGCGATCGGGGAAGTTGGCTGTTCTTGTCGGTACTTCTGACGACCGCGGAACTTGAGTACGATGCACCCTTCAAAACCGACCATTGCGGCACCTGCCGGGCCTGCATCGACGCCTGCCCCACCGGCGCCCTGGTCCGGCCCTATGTCCTGGATGCCCGCCGCTGTATCAGCTACCTGACCATCGAACTGCGGGACATGCCGCCGCCCGAACTTCGCCAGGCTTCGGGGAAGTGGCTGTTTGGGTGCGATGTCTGCCAGGAAGTCTGCCCGTGGAATCGCCGTGCAAATCGGCGGCCGGTCGATGTCGAGGCCGGTCGCGAGTTTCTGCCGATCGGCGGAGAAACCGCCCTCGGGCTGGCACAGCTATTCTCGCTGGACGACGAGGCGTTCCGCTTGCGATTCCGCAAGACGCCCCTCTGGCGAACAAAACGTCGCGGACTGCTTCGCAACGCGGCCCTGATTCTTGCCGGCCTCCCTTCTGCAGAAGCGGTAGGCGCTTTATCCCACGGCCTCAGCGACAGAGAATCCCTCGTGCGGGTCGCCAGTGCCTGGGCCCTTGGGCAGATAGGCAGTCGCGACGCCCGAACTCACTTGTGGCAGCGGCTCGCAGCCGAAGACGACTCCCGTGTGAGGGAAGCCATCTGCGAAGCACTCGGAGTGGGATAGAAGCCGCGTATGCCCGCTGGCTTTCGGAAGAACGCTCGTCACGAAGATAGTTCCGCGCGCTTGCCCCGCGCTCCGTTCGACACCCGGTACTCCCGTACCAGCCCGCTCAACGTCATATTCTCCGCGATCGCATCGTGCGGAATCAGCACGTAGTGCCACGCCTTGCCGCCGCTGGCCAGTGCGTGTTTCGTGGCGTGCCCACACCATTCGATGGCCGCGTCGCTTTTTGCCGACACTTCCTGATCGGTTATTTCCCGACGCGCCTTGGGTTCGAGCAAATAAACCGCATCATCCGTCTCCGCGACAAAGTCCGGCTGGTATTCCCTCTGGTCCGGCCCCCACTTGTAGTAAATCTGAAACTGACCCAATGCCGGCTTGAACCACTTCGCCGAATCCCGCTCAAGAATGATCGCCAACTTCCGCTCGGGGTCCGACTGGAACTTCTGGGCCGTGTAGAGACAGCGCTGGAAGCCGCCGAACACATACTGCCCGATCCGCGACTTGTCGGTCACCGTTTCGCGAAAGTCGCGAATCGGGTTTTCCGCCGTTGCCGTGTAAGCGCATGGCTTCAACTGGCTGAAGCCTCTGCGCACTTCCACGTCGTAGCCCGCAGACTTCTCCCAATGGTGGTCGAGCATCTGGGCGTGAATGAACTCTCCCAACGGACGGTGATAATACTGGAGCACGTTCCGCACCTGGTCGTCGTCCTCCAGATAGCTTAGCAGATGACCGACCATCTGGCCCGCCAGATCGTAGAGCAGATCGGCGTGGTCGTCGTAGCAGATATCGTCATAGTCGATCAGCGTCCGCACCAGATAGTCCTCCAGTCGCTTCTCGTCCAGCCCTCCCCCGCTCACGCTCAGTACTTCCTGCGATTGCGTCCGCAGATACTGGATCAGGATGTCCCGTTCGACCGGTTGGTAGTGAATCGTCTCCGCCTCCAGCGCGAAGGGGTCGAACCCCGTCGTAACCTCTCCCCTGGGCACAACCAGGATCCGCGGAATATCGATCGTCTGCTCAACCACCAGCGAAGTCGTCTGCTCCACGATGCTGGCAATATCCACCGTCTCGGCCATGCCCGGCAGTTCCATTTGTTTCGGGGCGAGTGCGGCTTCCACCTCTCGCACAATCTCCGCCTTCACATCGTCCCGCAGCAGATGCAATGAACTCGGCAGGTCTTCGTGTTTCTTGATGACGTCGTACGTCACCTGCGCCACCTTCTGTTCCAACGGCGTACTGAAAAGCGGTGCCGCCGCCGGGGCCGTCACGTTTGACGCGCCCGCCCCCATAATCAGCGACTTGCCCCCAAGTTTGTCGAGAATCGACGCCCCAGCCACCACGCCCACCGTCTTCTGCAGATCGGTCGCTGGATCCAACAAAATTTGCTGCAATCGGATCGTCGACGAAGGCTTGTTGGCTTCGTCGATGATCTCCTGGAAGCGATCGTGGGCAATGATGTTGAGCCGGTCCACCGACGACACGCCCGTCCGCTTTCCATAGGGCAGCCGCAACCCCCGCCCGATCGACTGCTCGATGAGAATGCGTGCGTTGGCCGCGCGTAATGGAACGATGGTGTAGAGATTGGTGACGTCCCAGCCTTCCTTGAGCATGTTCACGTGAATCACGATTTCTGTCGGCTCATCCTCGGATTCGACTGCGAGGAGACGCCGAATCATTTCATCCTCTTCCGACCCCGTCTTGCTCGAGTCGACCTGGATTACCTTTTCCTTGTAACGACCCTCGAAAAACTGATCGGACTGGATCAGTTGCAGGAGCTGTGACGCATGAGTCGTGTCGCGTGCGATCACCAGCAAGAAAGGCTTCACAATCCGCTCGCCGGTCTGCCGCCCGTACGTCTCAAGCTCCACTTTGACATTCTCGTGCAACCGCACCCCGTCTTCCAGCTTGATCTTCTCCAACTCCTCCGGCTTAAACTGGCTCGGATCGAAGTCCTTCTGCGTCACCACCGCCGGTTCCTTCACGAATCCGTCCGCCATCGCCCTGGCCAGCGGATAATCGTAGATCACGTTCTTGAACGCGATCGCCCCTTTGCTCGTTTCGATAAAAGGCGTCGCAGTCAGTTCCAGCCCCAGCACCGGCTTCAGCTCGTTGATCGCCCGAATCCCGGCCGACGCTCGGTAGCGGTGCGACTCGTCCATGATCAGCACCAGGTCGTCGAGCTTCGAAAGGTACTCAAAATAGCTCTCGCCGATGTACTCGGAAAGCCGCTTGATTCGCGGCGACTTGCCCCCCCGCACTTCCGAGTTGATCTTCGATATGTTGAAGATATTGATGTGGATGGCCACGTCGAAAAGTCGGCCCGTACGCACCCCTCGCCCCGACTCGTAGTTGTCCCCCGTGATGATCGCCGGCGGATCGATCGCCAGTTCCGAAATCCCCTGAAACACGTATTTCGGGTTGCTCCGCTCGCTGAAGTCGGCTTGCAGCTTGTTGTAGATCGTCAGATTGGGCGCCAGCACGAAGAAATCGCTGAACCCGTGCGCCAGGTGCAGATAGCTGATAAACGCACCCATCAGCCGCGTCTTCCCCACGCCGGTCGCCAGGGCGAAGCACAACGAGGGAAACTCCCGCTCGAAGTCCGTCACCGAAGGATACTCGCTGCCAATCGCGCCCAGCGCCTCCGCCGCGTCGAGGTCCTTCCGCGGACGCGCGATTCCCATGATCCTGTCCAGGATTTCCAGCGACTGGCGCTGCGGTCGGCGCAGGCTCAAACGCCCGGCGATCGAATTGACGTGGGGATTCATAGCTTCCTTTCCACTTTTCGGGCTCGTGTGCGCCGGCCTGGTCGCCACGACTCGGCACACACCGTGTAGCCAATTGGCAGTCCAGCACCAGATTTCCGACCGGCCGTCTCGGATTGTGCCTTGGGCAATTCTTTACGCAGTGCGTAAAGTATCTCCGAGTCAACCAGTTGGGGGAACTCCACGTAGAATCGCTTGAATAGCCAAAGATTCAACGGTGAGTAGCCGCGGCCAAAGTCCGCCGTCAATCGCCCAGACAATTCTTTGACCAACTCCTCCCCATACCCGGCCCGCTTGAGCCCTCGTTGTTCCTCCTCCACAATCTCCCGCCCAATCAGCCAGTTGGCTACCACCTGCGTCGTGTTCACCGATCTGGCCACGCCCGCCCGCGCCGATTCCAGAATGTCCCGAATCCGCTCGTAGATCGCTGCGGGCTTGCCAACCCTCGCCTTGCGAGCCTTCTTCATCACGCCGTCTCCTCCATCTCCTCAAACAAAAAGCTCCTGGGCTTCTTCGGCGGCTTCGGCAGATTTTCGATCTGCAGGCTGTAGTCGTCGTGCCCCCACTCGCAGCGGGCCAGCACCGCCTTCGGGATCTTCTTGATCGTCAAGTTCGCATACCGGTCGGCCTTGCCCCGGAAGGCCGAGCACATCACCAGCAGCGTCCGGCTTTCGCCCACCTCTTCGCTCAGTTTCTGCAACAGTTCATGGTTCAGGTTCTGGGTGGTCACGAAAATGAAATCCCGCTCGGTCGACTGCCCATGCTGCCAATAGTGCGTCTCGCTCGGCGCATAACGAAACCCGGCCAGCTTGCAGACCGCCTCGGCCAGCATGGCCGCGTTGTACTGCTTGTTGATGATCCAGTTCCCCCACTTGTCCTTTTCCAGCAGCGATGGCGCCAGCCGGTAGTAGCGAAATCCGCCACCGCCTTTCCACTCCACCGCCTTGCTGATACCCCCCTGGTCCTCTCCGTCGATCACCTTCTTCAGCCGCGGAATAATGTGCGTGTGGCAATGCTCGCCAAGCTCGACCATAATCCAACGGCGGCCCATTTTCTGGGCGACGGCGCCGGTGGTGCCGGAACCGGCAAACGAGTCAAGTACCAACTCGCCTTCGTTAGTCGAAATATGCAAGATGCGTTCAAGCAGTTTCTCTGGCTTCGGAGTCGCAAAGGCATCTGAAGGATTGAATGCCCGCGCTTCACGCTTTGCGTCTTGATTATCGCCGACATCGGAACGAAGCCAGAGTGTGTCCGGCACGATGTCAGTACCTACATCCTTAAGATAAGTCTTTAGCCGTGGCTTGTCCTTCTTGCCATCGTGTCCCCACCAAATCCTCCCCTCTGCTTCGTGCTTTCGATAGCGTTCTTGATCGTACCCCCACACACGACTTTCCGACGGGTAAATCTCAATTCCCGTATTTGGCTGAGTAATTGGGTAATACAGATTTGGACGCTCTTGTCGGCTCTTGGCACATGTATACACAACAGACTGCCAAGGACCGTTAGGATCGCTATCTGGATTCAAGTATCCCTTCATCTGCTCCGGCGTTTTTGGAACATGATTTGGTCGCCAGACCGACTTGTTCTTCGCATAAATGAAGACGTGGTCGTGACTCGTGCTAAGCCATGATGCATCATTTTGCTTGGCGTATTTCTTTTGCCATATCACGTTGGCCACGAAATTGACGCGCCCAAATACCTCATCGCAGACAATCTTCAAATAATGCGCCTCGGTGTCATCGAGAGTGATCCACAATGAGCCGTCGCCGGAAAGTAACCGATAGATGATCTCAAGCCGATCTCGCATGAGTGACAGCCAAATCGAATGCTCGACACCATCATCGTAATGCGTGAACGCGGCGCCGGTGTTATACGGCGGATCGATGAATACGCACTTGATCCTCTCGGCGAATTCCTGCTCCAAGGCCTTGAGCGCAAGCAGGTTGTCCCCGAAGATGAGACGGTTGTCGAACGAGTCCTTTTCCGTCACGCGGTGCGCCGCATGATACGACTTCTCGGAATCCTCCAGAAGAATCCGCGGTTCCAGCTTCGGCCGGTTCTCCTTGCCGATCCACGTCAGTTCGAGCTTCTGTTTCCTGTTGTTACTCACGACGTACTTCCTTCACGCGTTGGCGGCGACGCGTCCTGCACCCCGACTCGATCACGTTCGGCCAGTCTCGCCAGGACACGATCGGCGAGCGGTTGCGAATCCGTCAGATTCCGGAACACTGCAAGATACCCCTTCAGTCCGTGAAAAGCAGCCGATTCGACGTAAATCAGTTCGCCCAGCTCATTGACCCGTCGCGAAAGCCGCAGTTTTTCGTCCTCGTTCAGTTGCTGGCGCGGCTGATTGAGGATGTCGGTAGATTGTTGCGCGACGAAGGCCATGATGAAGTATCGACCATGCCGGAAGAACATCCGGCGCGCATACTCCGTCTCCGAGGCCTCGGTGGCGGCAAGGATGGAGTCGATGAACCGAAACATCCGTACGAGACGGCACATGCGCACTCCCGACAAATCCGGTCTGAAAAGGCGATGATATGCCTCCGCCTTCTGATCCCAGAGTCGACTGACTTCCTTCTTGGCGAATACGACGAAGTCAACTGCATTCCAGATATACTGCCCGCGGTGTTCGGCGCCATGTACCTCAGCACTCGAAAGAACTCGTTCCGACAGGCAGGCGATGGCAATGGCAGCCTCTTCCAAGGTGAACGCATCCTCTCGCCGCATCCTGGCTTCAGCCGACGGGCGATAGTGGTAGGTGATCCCAATGACCGCCAACTCTTGCCGCAGCCGCTCCTGGGTCGCATCGAGAGCCGCAAAGTCGACGTTGCGGACAACGTTCTGATGGTTTCTCGCTTTTGTGATCCGCATGCCGATATCGTCCGATCCCGCGCCGATTTCGATAATCGTGGCCAGCACCTTGGCATCGGGTGAGATATCGCCCGCGATGGCTGCGTTGGCGATCGCTCCGGCGGTCTGGGCCCCGTTAACGATCGAGACATTTGTCAGCGAGAAAACACATCGCTCGGGTGTGCCTGCGGCCGACGTAATTCTCTCGGCAACTGCCGTGAGGCCGTTGTTGAGATAGAAGAAGTCTCCGGGCCTGCGCCGCACGGTTTCCTCGATAGCATTGTTCACTCCTACGGAGCCAAGATAGTGGCGGATGTTTCGCTGGAACAGATCCTTTCCTTTCTCCTGCACGAGTTGCGCGAGCGACGCCGCGCTGATCTGGCCATACACGGCCTTTCTCGGGCTGGTAATCAGCGACCAGTTCTCCAGCGTGAACAATGCGGAAACCGCAGAAGGCGTCTGTTCGGCAACCAGCCATGCGTAAACGGCTGAAAGGCCGTGTGCAGACCACGTCATCACCTCACTGAGACGGTTCATCTCGCCCTGTAAAGCGTTCAGGTCATTGGAGACATGTGGCCCGAGGTTGTTTCCCAGGTAGACCCAAGTCACTTCGATGGCGACGCCAGGTGTGTCCAACGCTTCTTCGATCTCGTCCAGACGGCTATGGAAATGAGTATTGAACTCATTGAAGCGACGGTTCAACAGCGACTTGACCCCGTTGATGGTCTTGAGGATCTCGTCTTGAGCCGGCGCTGTACCGGAGCGCCTGAATTTCGATTGCGCGAGGATCAGTCGGTGCTGTTCGCGGTCGTAATAGACTGCGTCAATTCCTCCGTCGTTCTTGCCGTCTGTTACTGCCCTCGCTGCTGTTACGTCGTCAATCTCGGCAAGTCCTACCAGTGCGTATGCGGCAAGCGACCGCGATAGCCGATCGGTGTCGTGTTGCTCCTCCGTCCAGCCCTTTCGCTCCGCACAGTCGACCCGCGCGACCAACGGGAAGAACCGCTGCCGAAGAGCAGCCTCTACTTGCGCAACTTCTTCTTGGGTCGTCGGCATATTCCTATTTCCAAACCGGATGGGTGATCCAAGTGGAATCCATACCCATCTTTGCCAGTGCCTGCGGTGCGCTCGGATGCTTCGTCAGCAGTTGCAGCACACCGTACCGCCATTGGACCGCGAACCCGCCAACGGCCTCGCATCGGTTCAAGGGATGCTCCACCGCCAAGGCCGCTGAAGCGCAACGAAAAAACCCGGCCTTGATGCACGTCACCCCAGTGAAGGGGGAGCGGTGCGCCGGGTGTGATGCTTGTAGTATATGGTCGGGGTGATGGTTCAGCAAGGAAGAGGTCATTTGCGGAGCCCCTTGGGGTTGCGGCCGCTCGGCTTCGCAGAATCATCACGTGGTAGCGCCGCGTTTTGCTCGGCGAGTTCATAGAATTCGTGAAGTTTCGCTTGCAGGAGTTTCTTGTCCGGCAGTCGCGTCTGGTATTCAGCGACAAGAGCCGGAGAAACCGTACGGCTCAATGCGTATTCAACGACTTTATGATCTTTGGTGGCACAGAGCAACACGCCGATCGATGGTTGTTCGTGCTGCTTCTTCACATCCCGGTCGAGCGCCTCAAGATAGAATTCCAGCTTGCCCAGATGTTCCGGCTGAAACTCTTCAATCTTCAGTTCGATGGCAACCAGGCAGTTCAACGCCCGGTTGAAGAACAACAAGTCGATCGAAAAGTCGCGCTTACCGACCTGGACCGGGTACTCATTGCCCACAAAGCAGAAATCCCTGCCCAATTCAATCAGGAACTGCTTCAACTTGGCGACCAGCGCGCGTTGCAGGTCGGCTTCCGAGTGTTCGGAAGGAAGTTCCAGGAACTCAACGAGATAGCTGTCTTTGAAGATCGCACCGGCCTCAGGGTGAGTATCTAGCATCGCCCTGGCGAGTTTTGGCGGTGACAGCACGACGCGTTCAAAAAGTGCACCGTTGAGCTGGCGTTGGAGTTCACGGAACGACCATCGCTCTTGGATGGCTGTTCGGAGATAGAACTCTCGCTCGTCGTCCCGCCTGCAACGGCTCAGAATCGCCAAGTTGTGGCTCCACGACAATTCTCGCAACAGTGTTGCGAGTTTTGGCTGATCGCGGTACGCCCCGAAAAACTGCATCATCCGCCAGAGATTGCTGGCTGAAAAACCCGTGGCGCCGGGCTGCTTTCGCTGAATGTGCGCCGCCAGGGTCTCGACCGTTGCTTTTCCCCAGCCTTCGTCGGCAATCTTTCGAGTGATGATCGCACCGACGCTCCAATACAGGTCGATGAGCGCAGTGTTGGCCGCCGCTACAGCCCGCGAGCGCGCCGCCGTGATCAGCTTGACGACTTCATCAAAGTCGGCTCGCACGCGCTTCGGTGAAGACGGCGCCTTGGCCAGCCTTCGAGCCTTGCTCTTCTTCGGTGCCTTGCTCATACAAGCCTCCAGCGAACCGCAAACAGCACCTTCTCCGTCACCCGCTGCTGCAGCTTGCCCTCGATCTCCTCGATCAATGCCGTCCGCCGCCGGTCGATCTCGTCCTGGGCATCGAACAGCGATCGCCGTTTGTTGTTGCGGTGCTGCTCCAAATTCTTGATCTGCTTCTGGCCCGCCAGTTTCTCCTCCAGCGTCAACGCCGCCGTCGCCGAACGCCGCGCCTCCTTGATCTGGCGGTCGATCTCCTTGATTTCCCGCTCCAGGCCAACTTTCAGGTCGTCGGCCCAACCGTCGAGCTTTTCCGCCTCGGCCTCGAAAAATCTCGCGTTCCGCTGCGAAATGGCCTGCTGGATCGCTTCCTTGCGTTTCCCCGCCAACTCGACCGACCGCATGTCCTCATTGCCTTCGCCAAGCTCGACCACCTCTCGCGCCGGCAGCGAGAGCAGACGCCGGGCAACCTCCTCCTCCAGCCCCTCGCCGGCGTCGGTCACTGCAGCAACGATCAGATACTCCTCGGCCACGTCGAGCGCTTCGACGGTCAATTGAACCGCCCTCAGCATCCCGCCTTCCCCGACATACGGCTCCAGGCTGCTCACCCGCCCCTGGTGTCCTGTCAGGTCAAACACGATCTCGGCGAACGGCAGTTCCCGCCCCTTGGCCCGTTCCACAATCCGCTGCGCCAGCGGATGGCCCAGCCGGTACAGATGGGCTTCACCCGAGCGCCGAGGCAGCTCGTAGCGTCCCAACGGGACTTCGCCGTTGAAGGGACTGCTGCGCAGCGTGAACGCCGAATCGCCGTCGAACTCGGCATAATCCGCCAGTTCGTACCGAGTCAGCCTCATCAGCAACTGCTCGTAGCGATTCAAACACGACCGCGAGCGTTCGTCGTGGATCCGCAGCTTCTCGCGCACTTCGTCGTCGAAATGCTCAAGCAACTGCTGCCGCGTCCGCATCATAGCCGCGTTGATCTGCACGCTCAGTTCAACCTGCAATTGATCGAAGGCCTCGTTGATCTCCTCCGCTCGCCTGCACCGCTGGTAAATGCCCGCAATCCGCTTCTCCAGGTCGACGCCCGACTCGATGGCGCCGAGCACCTCGTCGCTCGCGCCGAACACGCCCTCAAACAACTGAAACTTCTCCGACAGCAACTGAAACACCCGCCGGTCCGCCTCGTTCTTCTGATTCAGGAAGTTCACCACCACCACGTCGTGCTGCTGCCCGTACCGATGGCAACGGCCGATCCGCTGCTCGATCCGTTGCGGGTTCCAGGGCAGGTCGTAGTTCACCACCAGCGAGCAGAATTGTAGATTGATGCCCTCCGCCCCCGCCTCCGTGGCAATCAGGATCTCCCCCTCCTCGCGAAAGTAATCCACCAGGGCCGATCGCATGTCGGCCGAGCGCGACCCGCTCACCCGATCGGTGCCGGCGTGCCGTTCCATCCACGCGGCATAGATCTCGCGCGACTTCACATCGCTGTTCGAGCCGTTGAACAGCACGATCTTGTCCCTGTGCGGTCCGTCGGCCAACACTCGCACCAAATAGTCCTGAGTCCGCCGCGATTCGGTGAAAATGACCGCCTTTCGACGCGCCCCCAGTCGTTCCGCTTCCGAAAACGCCCGTTCGAGCGCAACCGAGAGCGCCTTGCCCTTGGCATTGTGGGTGATCGAAACCGCCAACTCGCGAAACCGCTCCAGATCGGCGATTTCCGCCGCCACGGCCGCGCGGTCCTCCTCCGTCAGCCCCTCTTCCGCTTCATCCCCCGGCCACTCCTCGGCCGTTTCGTCGAGCCCTTCATAATCGCTGTCCAACTCCTCTTCCAGCGCCCGCCCCGGTTCGCCTTCTCCGAGTCGTTCCACGAGTCTCGCCCGCAGCGAGTCCAGAGCGCCCGCAATGGCAAACGTCGAGGAGGCCAGCAGCTTGCGCAGCACCAGCGTCATCAGCGAACGCTGGCTTGGCGGAAGCGCCTGCAAATTCTCGCGCCGCAGATATTCCGACACCAAATGGTACAGCCGATCTTCGCTCTCTTCCGGCGAGAACGGCTGAACGATCGGCAGCCGGTTCGTGTAACGAACGTAGCCGACCACCTGCCGCCGGAGCGTGCGGTGGCACACCGGCTCCAGCCGTGCCTTGAGCGTTGCGAAGACCCCCTCGTCGTTAAGATAGGCAAACTGCTCCCTGAAGCTCTTCAAATCCCCAAATGCATGCTCGTCGACAAAGCTCACCAGTCCAAACAGTTCGAGCAGCGAGTTCTGAAGCGGAGTGGCCGTTAGTAACAGCTTGGGACTGGGCTGTAGCGCCTGTTTGAGCGTGTTGGCGATCACATTCGACGGCTTGTAGACGTTTCGCAGCCGATGGGCCTCGTCGATCACCACCAGATCCCAGGGCGTCGCATGCACGTCCGCCGCCTTGTTCCTGGCGAACTGATACGAGCAGATCACGATCGAATCCGACACGAACGGCCGGGAATCACCCCCTTTGATCGCCGCGTTATACGACTTCGATTCAAGAATTCGGCACGGAAGCGAGAACTTATCCCTCAATTCCTGGTGCCACTGTTTCCGCAGATTCGACGGGGTAATCACCAGCATCCGCCGCCGCCGCTCCGCCCAGTTCTGCGCCACCACCAGGCCGGCCTCGATCGTCTTGCCCAAACCGACCTCGTCGGCCAGAATCACCCCCTTCGAGAAGGGAGAGCGAAACGCAAACAGCGCCGCCTCGATCTGATGCGGATTCAAATCCACCTGCGCATCGACCAACGCCCCCGCCAGCCTCTCAACGCTGTCCGACGGACAGCGCCGCGTAAGCTCGTGGGCGAAGTACTTCGCATGGTAGGCAGTCAGCGTCATCTCTGACCAAACGCGTGCTCTGACCGGGAATCAACGTCGAGATCATACCCCCCCGCCCCAATTCACACAACCCTTTACATCCTACGCGCTCCGCGTCCCAATCCCGCAACTGCTCGAACCAATTCGCTTGAACACCTCACCACCCCCCATCAGTCGGTGTTCAAAAAACTGCTTGAACTCCCGGCCGAAATCTGCATAATAGCATAATGTACGAATGTCCACACGCACTATGCCCTAGCCACAGCACCCCCCAAGAAAACCCGACGCGTAAGCGAGCCTCCGCCAGAAACCCGACGCGTAAGCGAGGCTCCCCCAGAAACCCGACGCGTAAGCGAGCCTCCCGGCAGAACCCCGACGCGTAAGCGAGCCTCCCGGCAGAACCCCGACGCGTAAGCGAGGCTCCCCCAGAAACCCGACGCGTAAGCGAGGCCCCCCAGAACCCCGACGCGTAAGCGAGGCTCCCCCAGAACCCCGACGCGTAAGCGAGGCAAGATCATCCCCATGAAGAAAAAAACCATACCCAAAACCGCAACTACCACCGGAGAGGGGCCTCGCCATGCACGCCTGGCGAACGATCCAAAGTTCTTATACAACAAATATTTACAATCCGACGTTCGCGGGCCCTTCCGATCGACGACGAACGGTAAAAATTCGAAGCCCCGAATCCTCCGCCGCCCCCAGACCAGCCTCGCCCCTCGCCACACCCGCCAGCCGCAGGCGCTGCCGATCGCGTCCCAAAACCCTTAACCAGCCAATGAAACCGTCACAAGCACCCCAGTTTTCAACCGTTTCCCCATCGAGCTACATCCTTGGCCCAATACGTCAGGATGATCTGCGCCCCCGCCCGCCGCATGGCAATAAGGCTTTCCATCGCCACGGTCTGCTCGTCGATCCAGCCCCGCTCGGCGGCCGCCTTGACCATGCTGTACTCGCCCGAGACGTTGTAGGTGGCCAGCGGCACACCGGGGTATTTTTCGGCCACGGCGCGGACGACGTCGAGGTACGCCAGTGCCGGCTTGACCATCACCAGATCGGCACCTTCGGCCAGATCGAGTTCCACCTCGCGCAACGCCTGGCCGATCGCCGTTGCCGGATCCATCTGGTAGGTCCGCCGATCGCCGAACTTGGGAGCGCTCTCGGCCGCCTCGCGGAAGGGCCCGTAGAATCCGCTCGCGTACTTGGCCGCGTAGCTCATGATCGGAATGTGCTCATAGCCGGCGAAATCCAGGCCGCCGCGAATCGCACCGACCATCCCGTCCATCATCCCGCTGGGCGCCACCATGTCGGCCCCGGCCTTGGCGTGAACCACGGCCTGCCGGGCAAGCAGGTCCAGCGTCGCGTCGTTGTCCACGTCCATCTGTCCGCAGCGCTCCGCCAGGACGCCGCAGTGGCCGTGATCGGTGAACTCGCAGAAACAGACGTCGGTGATCACCAGCAACTCCGGCACCGCATCCTTGAGCCGCGCAACCGCTTCCGCAACGATCCCCGACTCGCTGGTGGCGTCGCTTCCTTGCGCATCTTTCGCGGCCGGAATGCCAAAAAGAATCACGCCGCCAATCCCCAGCCCGGCAATCTCTTTGCCTTCGGCAGGCAGTTGGTCCGGCGACATCTGGCAGTGGCCCGGCATGGCCCCGATCGGTTGACGCAACTTCTCGCCGGGGCGGACGAACAGGGGAAGAACCAGATTGGCCGGGCTGACGGCCACTTCGCGGACCAGCTTCCGCACGCCCGGATGATATCGCAACCTCCGCATCCGCGTGGTCGGAAAGCCGCCTTGCCTGCCCTGTCCGCCATTTTCCATGTTCATCGTCGCCTACTGGCGCTCCCGGTTGTTCAATGGGTCCGTTTCTTCAGACGCCTCATGCTCCCCGAGCTTCTCCCGGGCGCGTTTGACGGCGGGGGCCGCCCAGGGCTTGTGGCTGTAGAGTGTCAGTACCGCCTGGCGGATTGCCCTGGCGGCGTCCGGGTCGTCCGGCTCCAAAGCATCGGCTCGATCGAGCTGCACGCCGATCAGGTGCAAATCGTCTACCGTCGACAACTCCATGGTTCTGGTCATCTGTTTGAGTCGCCGCCGGGCCAACTCCAGGCATTTCCCTGTTGGACCGGTTGTGTCGAAGGGTTTGTTGGGATCCTTTCGCGTGTCGTAGAGCATGATCATGGCCTGGAGTTTGGCCATTCCCAGTTCCGGGTCGACCTTCATGTAGTTAAGGGCTTCAAGATAAGCTCGTTCGATCGGCACCAACCGATTGAGATCGCCTTTGCCGCCTGTCTGACGCTCGAAGCTCGTCTCGAGCCGGTCCAATTCCAACGAAGTCTCGATCTCGCGCAGATTGTCGCTCCGAGAATCGTCGGAATAATGTTCGAGGAACTGGTCGATCTTCGGCTTGGCCTCGCGATAGGATTCGATGGATTTGTCGGCCGTCATGGCCTGAATCTGCTCGTAGAGCTTGTCCGCAGATGCCGGCTGAAGCATGTACCACACCGAGAACCCCACGGCGGCAATGGCAGCCACGAGGACCCAGGTCTGCAGGGAGATCCACGGCGGGGTCTCCGGCTCCTCTTCGAGTCGATCCAACTCGTGGTCGTCGACCGCGGTGAAGTGCCCGCCAATGCTTCCAGGCGAGGTTCCTCCCAAGTGCGGCTGTCGTTCTTCGGCGCTGACCACGGTCGGAGCCGTCGCCGGGTGAGATTCCCGGGGGGCGGCGACTCGCGTCGGATTGGTGGGATCGGGCGATTCGTCGAGTTCATCGCCCGCCGCCGGAGTACCGCCGGAAGGTTTCGGCGTGTTTCCCACCGTCGCGGCAAAAGCGAGCTGGCGATCCTCGTCGGTAAGCTGGATCTTCGTCTGCGGCGACAAGCCCACGCCCTGCTGGGTCGCCATGCCGTAAACCATGGCGGCAAGCCGCCGCGCAAGAAGCGTGGCGTTGCGAATTCGCCGGGCAGGCTCCTTGGCCAGCAACTCCTGCAGGATCGCCTCGAACTCTTCGGGAACGTCCGGCGCATAGCGGCGAATCGGAAGCGGAATCTCCGTTCGCTGTTTCCGAAGCATCTCGACAAAGGACTCGGCCATCAGCGGCGGACGTCCCGCCAGAACCGTATAGAGGACACACCCCAGGCTGTAAAGGTCGGCTCGTGGGCCGACCGGCCTGGCGTCGGCTTGCTCGGGAGCCATGTAGTCGGCCGTCCCAAGCACGTTTCCGGCGGCGGTCAGACGCGTCTGGCCGAACAGCTTCGCAATCCCGAAGTCGGACAGCTTGACCGTCCCGTTGGCGTCGAGAAGCAGATTCGCCGGTTTGATGTCGCGATGGACGATACCCCGATCGTGGGCGTGCTTGAGCGCCGTGCACATCGAAATGCCGATGTCCGCGGCGTCCGTCCAGGTGAAGCGGCGCCCGGCAATCAGTTCCTGCTCCAGGCTTCGCCCCTCAACATACTCCATCGAGTAGAACAGACGGCCGTCCTGCTCCCCGTATCCTATCAGGCGGACAATATGGGGATGCTTGAGCTTGCGAAGCGTCTCGATCTCACCCTCGAAGCGCTGCCGCAGCCCCTCGTGACTGGTGAACGCGGCCGCCAGGACCTTGACCGCCGCAGACTCCCCGGTCTCGACGTGCACCCCCTCGTACACCACCCCCATGCCGCCGCGACCGAGCGTCCGCAGAATGCGGTACGGTCCCATCTGCTCCGGCTGAGGTTCCTGGTTAGGTTTTGCCATGGTCAGATCCAAATACTGTCCGCACGCTCAATCGCTACCCTCGCGGCGGAATCGCATAGTTTTATGGTAACGCCCTACAACGCCGCCTGCCAGTCACCCGTCAGAGCTAGCGTTCACGCTGCCGACGCAAGAGCCCAAGGCTTCTGCTACATTGGAGTCTATGGCGTCGTCGTCTGTTCCGCGCCTCGTCATCCGGAATTCCCCGCAGGTTCTCTCGACTCGCTGTTTGTGCAGGTGCCTTCAACGTGAGCGTTAGCGGAATCCTCAATCTGAACAAGCCCGCGGGAGTAACCTCGCGGGATGTCGTCAACGTGGTGCAACGACTCGCCGGCCGGCAAACCAGAGCAGGTCATGCCGGTACGCTCGACCCCTTGGCCCGCGGAGTCCTCGTCGTGCCGGTCGGCCCCGCCACGCGCTTGATCGAATATGTGCAGCAGATGCCCAAGACTTATCGGGCTCAGTTCCTTCTGGGACATCGGAGCGACACCGAAGACACCGATGGCGAAGTGACGCCGCTGGGATCGCCTCCGATTCCAACGGAAGAGGAGATTCGCGGGGTGCTTCCCCGTTTCGTCGGTAGGATACTCCAGCGTCCGCCGGCCTATTCGGCCCTCCGGGTCGCCGGGCAGCGGGCCTACGATCTGGCACGCCGGGGCAAACAGGTGGAACTCGCGCCGCGGGAGATTGTCGTCTATCAAATCACCCTCGACGCCTACGACTATCCCTACCTCGATCTCACCATCCAGTGTGGCAGCGGCACCTACGTCCGCTCCCTCGGTCGCGATCTGGCCGAGTCGCTCGGCACGGCCGCTGTTATGTCGTCGCTCGAGCGAACCGCCGTCGGACCCTTTCGCGTGGAAGAGGCGATCTCGCCGGATTCGCTCACGCAGGAGAACTGGATCGCGGCTCTACTGCCGCCTGCCATGGCGGTATCACACCTGACCAGACTCACTCTGGATGATGAGGCAGCCCGCCGAATCCGCAACGGCCTGACCATCTCGCGACCCCAGGGGATCGATCCGGCTGCCGATACCGTGGCGGTGGACCAGTCGGAACGGTTGATCGGCATCCTTACCGGCGGAGAACAAAACTGTCTGCGAGTGAAACGGAATTTTCCCACGCAGTAAGCCAAACCGGAAATTACCAAGGCCTATCGAGACCCCGCTCAATCCTCCAGCACTCGCCCTTCTTCAAGAACCTTGCCGAAGTTCTCCACTTCGAAGAACTTTCCCGAGGCGCCGAGCAGGACTCGATAGTCCTGCTCGAACTGGGGACGGGAGAAGACCTCCAGATGGACCCGTTCCTCCTCCAGCCGGGCCGCTAGGTCTGCCGCGCTGGCCCCGCTCGCCGCGGGCGCGTGAAAGGTCGCGTCGGTGACCAGGTAGAAACGTCGCATGGCGGAGTCGTCGAACGGGAGTTTCAGAGCCGCCTCGATCGCGTCCAAGGCCGACTCGGGAAGATCGCCGCCGTCGTAGCGGGAGACCGCCGAAACCTGGGTGCGGAATTCGCCGACGTCGCGAGTGAACTCGTGCGCATCGATCCACTCGCCGTCGCCGGTGTCGCCGAACCCGATCAAGGCGAACCGGTGCGGCAACGCCTGGCGAGTCAACTGCTCCGAGAACTGGCCGCATTTGGCCTGAAGTTGTTTCAGGCTCGGACTCATCGAGCCCGTCGTGTCGATGAGCACCACGATGTCGGCGCTCGTGGCCGTCGGAAAGGGAGTCATCGCCGTCTTCCGCCACAATCCTCGACGATACGTGAGCGATACCTCGATGTCCTCCCCCGGCTCGTAGCTCCAAGCCCACGACCGTTCCACCGGACCGGACTGCGAGAAATAGTCGATCAATTCCGTGCGATGGCTCCCCGAGGTGCGCAGATAGCGGACCCGGCCGGGCGAACGAACGTCGAAGGCGATTTCGATCCGACCTTGGCTGGCCGGATGCCGTTCGATCCGTACCTTGTCCAGTGCGGCGTAGCTCCCCACCGTCCAGCGATACACCGAGACGACAACCGCCAGAAACACGATGAACCCGGCAACAAACACCGCCAAAAGGAGCCGGTTTCGCCGCTCGAGGGACTGGTCTTCGCGCTGGAGCGTTGCAATCCACGCCTGTACCTCGGCGCTGGTCGACATATCGACCTGGGGAGGACCTGGAGGCGACGGCAGGGATACCGATGGAGGCAGCGGCGGCGGAGGGGAAGACATGGCAAACCGTTACCGCTGCGCGACCGTCGGTGCAGCAACCAGCCGAAGCTGAGCCAGTATCTCTTCCTGAAGCGGTCCCGATGCACGGCGCGACGCCTGCTGGTAGTAAATCCGGGCAACGGTCAATTTGCCCGCCGCCTCTGCCGTCTTGCCCCGCTCAAACAGCCGCTCTGCCTCGTCGGTCCGGGCCTGCAACTCGCCGGCTCGCTCCGCTCGCAGTTCGGCGACGCTCTTGCTCATCGGACCGCTGGTCGGCACGGTCGACCTCGCCTGCCAAGTGGTGCCCGCCGTCCGAGATGAGCCGGGCACCTCTCTCGACCCCACCACCGTACGCGTCGCCGGTCCGGAGGAACGGTCCTGGGAGACGCCGTAAGCCGAACCTCGGGCCTGGCTGAGCAGTGCCTCGTCCATCGCCTCGAAGTCGTGAATATAAACCGAGGTCCACATGCTCGACGCGCTCCGCTCGCTCCCGATCGAACGGTTTCGTAACGGAAGCAGCGGGGTACCGAATTCATTTCGGCCGTCGGCCGCACGGTTGATCCCGCCAATGTACACGCTGCCCCGGTCCGGAACCGACACCGCAGTGCCCGCCCGGAAGGAAGAAAGCGTCGGCAACTGCACGCTCTGGGCTGCCGCCGATCGCGCCGTCAGCGCAACCAATGCCAGCGACAACACGATTCGAAAGGCATTCATTGCTCTACCTCGGTCCTCAGTACTTACTCTCGTAAGTTGAGGGATTGTGACCTTCCCAAATCATCCGCGGACCAACCACGAAGTCGAGCATTTGCTCGCGATCCCACTCGAACAGGCTCAGGATCTGTCCTTCCTTGCCTTCGGCAGTCTCGTAGGCCAGCAGCCAGACGTCTTTGTCGACTTCGTCGCTGGGGCGGGTGGCCACCACCACGGCTCCCGACGGGGCAAACGACAGCAGTCCCTGGCGGTAGATGCTTCTGCCGGGGTTCAGCTTGAACGTCCTGACCGGCATCTCGCCTTCATAGACGTGGATCAGGTTGGGGCTCTGCGTGGCCGCCCATTTCAACGATTTCGGATCCGCCGCCACGCCGCCGCTGTCCGGCAGAATCGGACCGCGCGAAGCGGAAGCGCTCTTGCCGCTATCCTTCTTGAACCGGTAGACGCCGCTCTGAGCATTGGTTCCGTACATGACGTGCATATCGCGAGTGACCGCCACCGACATGCTCTGATCGTCGTACCCGCCCGATTCAAAACGTTCGTAGATCATCGGGTCCGTTCCCACGATGCTCGTCGACACCAACGCATCGGCCATACTATCGGCTACCACGATCGTGTCGGAATCGCCGGCCACGCCCACGTCGACCGGGTGCGGCAGCTTCGAGTTGTCTTCCATGATGACCGACAGCATCCCCCTGTCGTCGACGCGATAGATCTTGCCGCGATCGCGCGGCGTCACGGCAATCAAACCGTCGTCGCGATGAAGGGCGAGCCCGGTGGCCTGGTAGGGGAGGTTGACGATGCCGAGCACTCGCCCCCTATCGTTGACCTGGTAAATCTTGCCCCCCTCTTCTCCGTCGTTGCCGGCAGAAATGTAGAGTACAATCTCGGGCAGCAACTCCGGAAGCTCGGGCATCTCGGGCAGACCCGTCCTGGCCAGTCCGTCGTATCGGCCGCCCGCTCCGTAACCCTCGCCTCCACCACCTCCTCCGCCTCCATAACCCGGCTGACCGATCCGCGGGTCGAAACGGAATCTCGGATCGAAACGGAACCTCGGATCGAAGTAAGCATAAGTCGGGCGATATCCGTAAACGTCGAGCACCGGACGCCTGAGTCGCGGCAGGTCGACCTCCGGGGCCAGGTTGTGGAACCGAACCAGCGGATCGGCCAGGTTCACCACTCGCGGACCGAACAGATTTCGCGGACCGATCGTGTTCCCACCTCCGCCGCCTCCGCCGCCCGGGCCGCCGTTCATCATGGGGTTCATCGGATTGTTCGGATCCATCGGGAACGGTTCGGTCGGCATCGGCTCCATGGGCATCGGCTCGCTGGGGGCGCCCTCGACCGGACCGGCCATCGCTCCCGGACCGGGACCGCCAGGCCCTTGGCCAGGACCGCCTTGACCGGGCGTTCCAAATCTCTCTTCAGGTCCGGGGCCGGAGCCGTCCTGAGGACCGGGGCCTTGCCCTTCACCCGGACCAGGACCTGCCCCTGCACCCGAACCGGGACCTTGTCCTGCACCCGAACCGGGACCTTGTCCTGCACCCGAACCGGGACCTTGTCCCGCTCCGCTGCCAGAACCTTGCCCTGGCCCTGAGCCGGCACCCATTCCCGGACCTGGCGCGCCCGAGCCTGGGCCCGAGCCCGGACCGCTACCTGATCCGCTGCCTGGCCCCGCGCCGGGACCACCCATGCCGGGCAGTCCAGGCCCGCGGCCCAAGCCGCTGCCGGTTCCCGATCCGGTCGAAGCCATGCCCGGCAGAGGACCGCCGCTCTGGCCTACTCCCAATCCGCTGCCTGAACCGGCACCGATACCGGCCCCCGGTCCAGCCGCACCGGCCGGACCGGCGCCACCGACTCCCAAACCGCCACTCCCGCCGCCGCGGCCGACTCCTGTGCCCGTGCCCGAGCCGCCCCCCGCACCGGCAGATCCAAGGTTCAGAGCCGCGCCGGAATTTTCGATGCGGGCCAACAGATCGTCATACCGTCCTTTGGCCGACTCGTCGAAGGCCCAAGGGTCAAGTGCATCGAGACTCTCCTTCGCATTTTTCCCGCAGATTGGGCAATCGTCGCCATAGGGACAACCGCCTCCGCCGCCCCCAGCGCCCATACCACCACCACCGCCGCCACCCCCGCCGTGACCGTGCCCGTGACCGCCGCCACCTCCAACTCCAACACCGCCACCACCTCCCGTGTGGTGTACAACCTCTCGATGCGTATCGACATGCCGCACGACCTCTTCATAGGCCATATCGGGAGATGGCAGCAGGTCGACGTCCTGGTCAACCGAGCGCACCACAACCCGCTCGCGAGGCTCTTCGACAATCACCGTCCGATTGGGATCAATCGGCCTGAACGGTAAAAGGACTTCGGGTGAAGGTGGAACGTAATCCGTTCGAGGTCGGTCGACAATGACAGGAGACGGTACCGGGGTCGGCTGAACCGGCGTTGTCGGAACCGGTTGGACGGGTTGGGTTGCAAACAACGGAACCCGGATTCCCTGTCCTTGTAGGTAGAGCCCGTCCAAACTCGACCACGGAGTCTCACGTTCGAAGACAAGTTGCGAAGTCTTCGGATCCGCTCCAAACAAGTCGCCCACCGGCTTCCCCTTGGTGTCGACGACCTGGAACTTGAGGAGTTGCCGGTCCGACGCGTTGGGGGCAAACCTCACCCCGAGATGGAGATATTTGAGCGGCCCCGGTGTGTCGCCCGTCTCCAGTTTCGCGTGGCGATGGGAGTCGCTCTTGGAGATATCCGACACGGTCCAAGGACCCGGATCCGCCGGTTCGGCGGCGCCTTGAGTCACCAAAACGCACGTCGTCGCCAAGAGAAGCAAAAGTCGACGCATCGGACGATCCTCCTGGTTCCAGGTTCCCATCGTTTCGAGAACCGATACCCCTCCATTATTAACCCGACCGATCCGCGGAAGAAGTACCCGGAATGCGTTCGAAACGGCCGGACAGGTCAATGGCGCTGTGCGAGGGCGTGGCCAAAGCAATTATTCGTGGCGAAATGGTTGCGGTCGGTGTTGCCGGTTGGTGCACTTGTCGATCGATTGCTCCATCGAACGGCGCTAGTTATCGTGTTGTGGGATCGTGGTTTACGGCGTCGTCGGATGCGCAGAATCATTTTGACTACCATGCAAAAGGGGGGATTTTTCGCTTGGCGGTTTGTTCGCTAAGTGCTTGTGGTTATGTGAGTTGGGGCGATTGTCTGGGCGGTCGTCGGTGAGGTGGTGAGCAATTACGGTGAAAACCTGGCTGGGTCGGAGGAAGCTACGGGGAAGAAGGGGAACGCTAATCAACGCTGATCGGCACTGATCCTGTGCTGGAGTTGATCAACGGAGAGCGAGTTTTGCCATTAGGTTCGCGGTCGCTTCTGGCGAAGCTGAGTGGTGTCAACTTTTCCTCGATTTCACGTTTTCTGATACTTCCGGCTCAGAAGAGGGGTTCGGGTTCTGTGGGTAACCACGCGATGACGGACACGAACCGGGTCCGCGGTGCGAGCTGAGGGTATTCATTCGACAAGGGAATGGACGACAAGGGAATTGCCATGGGCGGGCGAGAGGTATGGGTGTAGTTTCGTAAATGTACATAAGTATACATAGTTGGCGAGGGAAGTCAATACATAAATTGAACAGCCGCGGGGTTTTTTTGGGGGGGCGGGGTGTTTTGAACATGAGGTCGCAAAGGGAACGGAGAGGGGAATGCAGGCAGGGGAATTTGGTTGGGCAGGGGAATGGCGGCTGGCGCGAAGCAGTGGAAGGTCTGGGGGATCAAGTCGGGCGTGGGGTGGGAGAGGGTTGCGTCGGTGCTGGGCGGGTGGAAAGAAAGAGTGGAGACGGGTTTGTTGGGGTTGACGACGGATGCCGATGCGGAAAAGAGCGGCGTCCGGGGCGGGGCGAGTCTGGTTCGGTGTGTTGGAGCGGAGCGGCTCTCGGGTCGTCGATTGGGCGCTCATGACACACCTTCCGCAGTGTGCAAGGCCTGAGTATTGTCGGTGGTGCAGTCAAAACGACGACATCACCTCCTCACGTGGAGGGGGTGATCCGTATCGGAATCTTGGCGGCTTGGGTGACTGCCATGGGGATTTCAAGTAGGGCGGGGACATTTTT
>Ga0209723_1002649_pt1 | contig 23489 bp, 14 predicted proteins | sample BiotimSIPDNA_2_FD_185750 | JGI IMG/M metagenome (GOLD analysis project Ga0209723, IMG submission 185750) | Anaerobic biogas reactor microbial communites from Washington, USA - Biogas_R2 time_0 SIP DNA (SPAdes) (version 2) | ecosystem: Engineered > Bioreactor > Anaerobic > Unclassified | place...
ATCGCGGCGACGCGCTCAAATTCACGAATGACGGTTCGGAGTTGAAAGGACAGATGGCCTTGCCAGATAATGACTTACGCGCTCAGACACGAGCGATTCGCATCGCTATGGGATGACTCTGTTTTAAGAATACAAGTCCGCGCGGCGCATGCTAGAAAAGTTCATCACTCCAGAATACCGGTTCGTAACCGCGGGAAACGACCCAGTCCAGGGCGGTGCGCACTTTGTCCATGACATCGGGCTGAAAATATGAAAGCTCCTTGCGGAAATATTGTTCGTGGATCAACAACTCAATGAGTTCCCCCGTGTGTGGGGAAGAGGCTCTTTGTTCCAGACGGGGTACAATGTCGGGCACTTTGTAGCTGTTTACCACGATGGCGCACGGAACAAAAGTAATACCGGTTTCATGGTCATGCCAGGCCGGCCGTGAATCGCAATAAGCGCTTTGCTCGGGAGACAGGTAGTACCGTGTTGTGTGGGGGACATCCAGGGGATTGAAAAGCCCGATCAAATTCCGTATTCCCCTGTCTCGCAGCGCGTACACGCCTTCCTTTGTACATTCCGCCCAATGCACCGTGGTTGTTGTTCCCATGACTTCATTGCCGGCGAAACGCCTGATATGGCCGCAGACGAGGTCATGGTCATGGGCGATTTGCGTGTATGGGGCGTTTCGGTAAGGCCGGTCAGGCTTGTCCTGGAGTGCGTGAAAACTGAGACGAATCCAGGAGGCATTATCGCGCCATTCCTCTTTCCAGGTGTCAGGCATCTGGGTCAAATCGAAACCATCGGTTTGATAGTAAATATTGAAATGAATCTTCGCGCCGTACGCACGGTGCATCTCGCGCCAGAAGGCCAGATACCAATGGTCAAAAAGTGAAGGATACAACTCGGGCGCTGTTCCCAGGTCTTTCAGGAACTGGATGTTGTCATCCACGGAAAAGCGATACACCTTTCGGCTGTTTTTCTTCCAGAAGACCCGGCATACGGTGCTCGCGTTTCCCGCTTGGATATGAATGCTGTTTTCCTTCGCGGTAAGGGTCACGGGGCATGAAAAAGTGCCGTCGACGCACGCGATCGTTTCGCCATTTACAGACGCCGCTTCCGCTGACGGCGCCATGCCTGTCAAGGTGATGGTCAGGCCGGCCTCTGTCTCCCCACCGTCATTGTGGTTGAGGACATCCCCATCCTTTGGAAATGTAATCTCTATTCCAGCAGATGTCATATCTTGCGGGTTCGGTGTCTTCATGGGATCCTCTTTCGCGAAAATGGTGTTTGACCAGCCTGTAACAAGAACAAGGATAATAAGTACAACATAGCAGTTTAAACGCATAAGATACCTCCACGATAGCGTTGGCGTCCGGAAAAGCATACCATGTCAGGGCGCTCTAAATAACAAACATGATTCCCGGATGCGCTTCCCGGGTGACAACCTCGTACGCGGTTGAGCCACGGGAAAAATACCGATGCGGGCTCTCCCCCGGGGGGGTTATTGAGAGAGAAAAATCACACACTTTCGTGTTATGGCAATACAGATTGGAACCGTCGGTATCTTCGTAGGTTACGCCGGCAAAATCTTCAAGCCGGGCCGTAATGTTCCCGACAAAGCGGAACCCCTTCTTTTCCGCCGTAAACTGCCATCCGTCATATCCATGGGAAGAGTTGATCCTGGCCGCGTCGCAAAGGGTGTTAAAAACCCAGCGTTGATTCCCAAGGCGAAAATACATGCTCGGAAGGGGGGGAAGAACGATTTTACCTATACTTGCCCGGGCAATGAGTCCGTCCCAAAGCAATGGGGCCGGGCAGCCCGTTTCATCGGTAAACGTATTACAGTGACCCCACCCCCAGGAATGACCGTTCCTGGGGCCGGAGAGATGGCCCTGCATCCCGGGAGACGCATTCCAGTCGAAACGGTCGCCGTTAATTTCACTCCAACCGCTATAGAACTGGTGTTCATGCACGGTAAGGGCGGCATTATGTGTCAAACCCAGACGCCTCACGGATTTCGGTATAAAATCATGACTTTCCGGAGCGCTGGGAGTAATCGAAAAGTCCCATTGAATCCGGTTGCTGCCGTCCTCGATGGCCCCGGAAGTTCCCGTCTCCTTAAAGACATTTTCACCTATCTGAAACTCCCTGTCATTTATGACAGTAAACGAGGTTAAGGGAAACGTCTGTTTCACCCCGACTTTTTTTACCTCCTTTTGGCTTCGTTCAAAAAAAATGGACCAGACTTCCGTTATTTCTTTGGAACGGTTCCGTCCGATCAGGACGGTAAAGCGCAGCCAAAGCGCCCTGCCTGCCTGAAGGTCGTTGAATTTTAAATACCATACTTCCTGGAAACCGCGTTGACCCGCGTTTTTCAAAAAGTGCGGTTTGTTCGTAATCAACCCCTTTTCCGGCATGGATCACACTCCTGAATCGCTTGGAAATTCTTACGCGGAAACGAAACCATATTGTCCTTCAATTATGCGATATGACACAGGGATATTCCAAACGCAGTCTATAAAAACAACGTTGTTTTGACGATTCATTGTTTGCCTGGTTTATGGGAGAAAAAAAATGAGCTGTGCCCGCACCTCAATTCGTTTTTTTATGTTCGCCTTCGGGGGAATGTTAGGTGAAGTCATGTACGGCGCCATTCGCGCGGGGTGGAACGGGCACTGGAACCTGCACGGGCAATCATCACCCTGGATGATGCTCGATTACGGTCTCATGGGGCTTGTACTGATGCCCATGGCCGTAAGATTGAAACAGGCTCACCTCCCCCTGCCGGCGCGGGCGTTCGCTTACATGCTGGTCATATATGCTGTGGAATATGTTTCCGGCATCTTTTTTACACATGTGTTGGGGTTGCGCGTCTGGAGTTATGAAGGCATTCCTTACAATCTGCACGGACAAATTATGCTGTACTCCGCGCCTGTATGGTATTTCCTCGGCCTGGCGGGTGAATATCTTTATGCGAAGGCGGATGCGGTGGCGGTGCTTTGGCTGCGCGGTTTTACAGCGGACCAGTTATTGAAGATGCCCCTGCCGCCTGACGAAAACGAGGCCATGGTCCGATAACGATAACGGACGCACGGTATATCGCATCATCACCGGAATAGATTGACCTACACATCGAGTATGGCGCCGCGTTCCAGCACGATCCTGCGTACCTCTGCGGGGGCAACATCCCGCACATCACATCCCTGTTGCACAGCAAGCGCGGCCGTAATGCCGGCGGCCTGGCCCATCATCGAACAGGTCGTGCTGACCCTGGCCGAAGATAGTGCCAGTTGATCGCACGAAAAACATCGCCCCGCCATCAGCAGATTTTTACCGTCCCGGGCAATCAGGCTTCGCAGGGGAATCTGGTAGGGGGGAACCTCGAGCTCGTCCTGGGGGAGGATATACGTTCGTTTATCATCATCCGGCTTGTGGCCGTCGAGATAGAACGTACCACGGGCTATCCCGTCATCAAAAGTCCGCCCCGCGCGAAGATCGTCCACCTGCAGGACATAATCCCCCTCAATACGGGCACCCTCCCGGATCCCTATGGTCGGACTGCAATGGTCGAGCATCCACGGCTTGCCCTCGACCCGTTGATGATAGTCCATTACCTCGCACATGCGACGGCGGCCTTGTATCTCCGCCGCGGTGAGGCTTTCGGTATCGGTGGCGTCGTACATGGGAATTTTAATTTTAATGGCATTACCGTCCGGACCATCCGGCCAGACACTGGTCATTGGCAGGTCTGTTTCATTTTCAAGACGCTTGAACCATCCCTCAGGCGCGCGGGGCACTGGCGGTGTGCCGGTCACATGGCGCACAAAATACATCATGGACATGGGAAGCTGGAGCCCGTCCGCAGCACGCCCCTTGAATACCGAAAAATTTAGAGCCCTTGCCAGGTCGGCGTCACCAGTGCAGTCTATGAATAATCGGGCGCGCACGGCTTCAGGGCCGCTCTTGCTGCGCAGGATAATCTCAGTGACGCGACCGTCTTGCTCACGCGCATCCACAAAACTGGTATGAAAAAGCACTTTTACGCTGCGTTTAAGGAGCAGTTCCTGCAGCACAATTGCCAATATCTCGTAATGGAAAACCGAGGGACGCTCATGGCCGATGGCATTCCAGGCGTGCAGGGCCTCCACAATCGCATCGAAGACCTCACCCTGCCCTGTCATTTCTCCACAAAAGTTGGATACCCCCCCCGTTGTAAGCATGCCGCCGGCAATTGCAAAGCGTTCCACAAGAAGCACACGCATCCCCGAACGCGCGGCCGACAGTGCGGCTGAGATACCGGCCATGCCCGCGCCGATTATCGCGATGTCCACATCCCATTTTACGGGCACACGCCGGGTCCACAGGACTTCATCTTCATGGGTGGATGTCGGTACTTTCGTCTCATCCGAGTGCGCTACGCTACGGAGAGGGCCGGTGAGTCCGGCAAGGGCGGCAGATAAAAGCAACTCGCGTCGATTCACGGCGTACTCCTATTGATACTTAAAAGCGTTTGAAAGAAATAACATTCCTTTGTATGGTACCAAATTATCGGTCTAACTTTATGATATCTACATTCATAATACACGGGTTGTTTAAGTGTCGTGCATTGACTACAGCCTATGTAAAAATTACAAAGCGCTTGCGCTATATCCCGGTTCATGATATACTCTTGACAAATGGCGCGTGTCAGTATGAACAAGGAGATTAATGTATTCATGCAGAGAAGGTCACAAGCACTGGCGTTGGTGATAGTGTTGAGTCTTCTCACGCCTGCTACTGTCGTTTCACAATCTCCAGACCGGCTGCAAGTGGCGAGCCGAAACAAAAAGACCCTGCACCAGTTTCAGGGTACTGACGGGTCAATTACCTTCACAAACAGGCCTGAAAAATACAAGCATCGGGATGATTTCGTGGAGATCGCCATCAAGTATGAACGCATTCCCTTGCCGCCACAGTATAAGCCCACCCCTATTGCCCAGCCCAAAATTGTCACCGATGAAAATCTGCGAACAATCGTCTCTCGTTACGCTTCTTTATATGGAATTGATGAAGCGCTTATTTACGCGGTGATTCGCGCGGAAAGTAATTTCAATCCGAACGCGATCTCTCCTGCAGGGGCGCGGGGGCTTATGCAGTTGATGCCGGGCACAGCGGCGGAAATGGGGGTAACCGACATTTTCGACCCGACGCAAAATGTCGCGGGGGGCACTCAATATCTGTATAAGATGTTTGAACTCTTCGGCGACAAACGCCTCGCTTTGGCCGCCTATAATGCGGGTCCTGAAAACGTCAAGCGCCACAACGGCATCCCACCCTTCGAAGAAACCAAGGCGTATGTTAAAACCGTGCTTTCCTTTGAGAATGCTTACAGCAACGGGGCCTCATCGACGAATTTTACCGTGTTGGCATCGGCCAAGCCCTCAGCGAGGTCCATCGGCGTGCGGAAGTACAACGCCCCAAAGCCCAGCACCTATACCATACATTTTCACAGCGGCCTGACGCAGCCGGCCGATGAGGTTCAGGACCGCGATCCGTATTGGTATATCGTCTACAGCAATCGTACCTATCCGGTAAGAAAAGACCTCGTGAAATCCGTTGAGAAGGCCGCTTGAACGCGGTCGATTCAGCCCTCTTCAACAATCTCCAGAAACAAGTCGAGAAAATCTTCAGGCTTCGTGTCTTTGGTTACGGCGTTGTTGAACGAATCCACAAGTGTCTCATAATCCTCCTGGTGAATTTTATCTTGGAGATAGAGATCATATAAAGGCTTTGTTTCAACCAGTCCGTCCTGGTTTCGCGGGCAACCCACATCCTTGTGCAGGGAGAAGTGGCTGAACGCACCCTCCCTGGTTTCATGCAGTTTAAAGGGGTACAGGCGGCACAGGATCGGTCGATGGTCGTATATGCTACAATGCCGGGTGTGCTTGTCCAGGAAATAACACCCCGTTTTGCCATCACGGCGCAATGCCATCAAATAGCGTTTGTCATTGACCTTGAGCCACGTCGGGTCGCTCTTGGCAACCCCGGTGATTTCCTCTGAGGACAGAAATTCCAGAAAACGCCGGGGATCAGCCCCGGTATTCATGGCGATGCGCAACACGTCCCACGGGGTGGGGAGGCAGACAACGTCCCTGCAACAATGATTGGAATGATGGCATTGAAAACGAACGAAACGGAAACCCATACTACTCTCCTGCGTTAAGTGGCTTTGTGGGGAAGGCTTGAATGGACACACTATACGAAAAAAGAACGATGGAGTCAATCCGTAGTATACCGGACAGCGGATACTATAGGCTACGTAATAATGATGCGCCATCCCACCTCGACACCCATCCCGTATCCATCAACGTTTCGTTTGTTCCCGTTGTGCATGGGGGCAACAAGCAACCATGAAATCCTCCGTTTGTATTCGCCAAGCGGAAATGAGGCATAATGCCGGCATGTACATGTTCCTGTATGTAAGAGAGAGGACGCCATGAAAAAGTCTTGTTTTGTTTGCGTTGCGCTAGTAATCTTAACCAACGGAATGACGAGGGCCATGGATATGCCTGCAGAAGTACAACTCACCTTCGCGCCACAGTCGCATTGGCTGGATAATAACGATAACTTTTCCGCCGACGGTCGATTTCTGTGTTATGACACCCGGGAAAGTATCGGGCCGGGAATAGAAAACGGGCAGACCATAGAAGTGCTGGAACTCACTACCGGACGCTCCATCGTTGTATATAAACCGGACCGGAGTATAGTGGGGGAGAAGGCGGCGCCGGGGGTGGGAGCGGTATCGTTTTCTCTTGGCGGGAATGAACTCGCCTTTATCCATGGGCCTCTTGTGGATGAAGTGCCCGTCCGCGGTTTTTATGGAAAGCCGAATCGCAACGGGGCGCGCATACGGCTGGACGGCGAGATTGTTGAACGGAACGGCGCATGGCACATGTTCAAAGACGGGCGGTATTCCCTTTCCTGGATTGACAAACGCGATGTGGCGACGGACCGGGACACGATTCCCGGCGCGCATCGGGGCGGTACCCATCGCCATGAGTATTGCGTTACAGGAACGCGTATTGGCTTTACCTACGATGATTATTTGCTTACGCAGTATGACCGAACGATCGGCTATCTGGAGCCGCACCCGGATGCGCCCCCGTCGGCAAGCCATTACTTTGCGGTCCTGGTTGCGGTAAAGCCAAAGGGAACGTCAAAAGCGGGTGAGTTGGAGAAGGCCTATGGGGATTCCTGGGTTGACCCGTCAGGAACCATGCGCGCTTTTATTGGGGTCGTGCGCTGTGACGACGGCATCTCGTATCAGGAATCGCTTTATGTCGCGGATATCCCGCCGGAGGTTGATGTTGTAACCGCGGACTCAGGAAGCGTGGATCGTTTTCCATCCCCCCCGGAGGGAGGCTGACCCATGACTGGGCGGGCGGCATCGTCCGGGGAGCGCCCGATGGCACGCGGATCGCCTATTATGGCAAAGATAAAGCGGACAGGACACAGTTATTTGTCATTGCCGCATCGGGTTCGGACCGTTCGGATATTCCGGAAATGCGTCCCCGTCAGGTGACTTTTTTGGAGCACGGAACGGAAGCGGGGCTGCGCTGGCTTCCCTCCGGCAATGCCGTTTTGAGTATTTCCGACAATGGCATCGTGGTTACCTGGGTTAAAGAGGGGCCCGCTTATGGAAAGTCGTTGTTTTTAACCCTACACGGTGACGGCAAAGACCGCCATGCTCCGGTAATTTCTCCTGATGGAAAATGGGTCGCCTATAACTGTCCGGTCAAGACGTATGATAATCAGGGGCGCCATGTTAAAAATTATGCAGGGCAGGACTTTATTCAGATATTTAAAATCCCGCTGCCCGATTTGGATGAAACATCTTTCTGATAAAAAGAGCGGGCCGGGAATCCGAGGATTTCGCCGGCCCGCGGTGTAATTGCGCAAAGGTGCCTGTTTATGGAAGCAGGGACTGCATGTTGAAGTTCACCGTATCGGTAAGATTCGCGTCTTGATCGCCTTGTGCTTTATTTACGTAGATGTCGAGGGGGTAAGAATCATAGCCGACATTGAGAATGTTTTTGTTCTCTTGCGCGAAGGGGGCGACATTGATGATGTCAACGAGGAGATTTTCGAGGGTGAAGCCCTCCACAATGGCACTTAAGGCGCCACGCAATTGTGTGCGTTGGTCGGGACTGCTATCGTACACGATACCGGGGGTACTCAACGAGAAGTCGTCCTCAGACAGGTCATAGCGTATCGGAAGTTTGATACCCAGATTATCGGTCCAGATTCGTGCGCCGCGAACTTCATTCCGCCCGTCTCCGAAAATGAGCGCCGTATTCAAGGGCGGGTTTTCTTCCGCGAGCCCGATGGCATCCCTCAGGCTGAAGGCATCATACAGTATGGAACGCATCAGCGGCATGGCATTGCCGTTGCCCGCGGGAGCCGCGGGATCAGGCACTTCGCTCGTCGAAATGGCACCCAGGTTAATCCCGGTATACCCGAATGCGAGCCCCGCATAGGTAAACACCGTGTGTGGCGCCCCTTTATTGGGAACATACAGAACAGCACAAAGATGATCGCTCAACGTGCGTCCTATCTCGCTGTTCAGGGAGACGCCGTGCCCCGCGCTCCAGTCGCTGTCAAGCAACTCGCCGTAGGCCATGGTGGCGGAGGCATCCCAGAGCCCGCCGCTGTAGATCGCCGCCGCATGGGCCATCTGCAGCATGCCCAGATCAATTTCCGCCGCCTCGGCAATGCCTTCAATTTCATCAAGGATACGGCTATCCAGTGCCGGTTGCACTGCATCCCACATGTCCGCCAGATCAGCCTCTGCGGCGCCTGTGCTGTCCTGATAGGCTGTCAGGAAGGCGGGAATAAAGTCCTTGATATCGCCGGCCAACAACTGCCCGTAATACTGACCCATTTCGTAGGGAGTGCCATACACGGTAATAACGGGCATTACGGCATCGTCAAAGGCAACGGCATCTGGCCGTTCAGCGTTGGCGAGATAGCCCGTAAAGTCGGGATAGACCGGATCGCCTTCCGTATCCACAGGCAGGACACGGACGCCTGTGGTAAAAACGAAATTGGGGGTGGAACCGCCAAGCAACTGCGCGGGGGTCGGCAGTTTCGACGCATTGGCATATTCCAGCTGGATATAGAAACCCTTATAGTCGCCGGCTGCCGGATTCGTGGGCAATGCCTCGTATATGCCTTCAGAGATCGGGGTCAATTCAACAGAGGTCCATTCGTTCTCAAGAACCCCATCGCGGAAATCACGCTTGTCGGCGGAGGTGACTTCATATAAACGAACGCTTACGGGGGGATTCGCAGGATCGATTTCGACACGAATGGAACCATCCGGCTTGAAAGATTGTGCGAAGGCGGGCACTTCGACCCCTTGGGTAACGGCAATGTACCAGGAAAGCAGGCGTCCAAAAGGATTGTCAGGATTCGTGAGATCCGTAAGGTCGGCCGTGTCCAGCCCCAGGCCATGCCCCACATTGGGCACATAACTCAAGTGCTTTGGAGAAGGCAGATCGTCAAAATAATATTGTGTCGTATCGGGAACAAAAAATTCATCGCCAGTGGCGTTCATCATAAATTTAGGCATATCCACATACCGGCCGCGGAGCGCGTATTCATAGGGATCCACACATGACAATAGCGCTTGCGCCTCCGGCGAGAGTTCTTCTCCCGGCACGGTTGAAATTAACTGGTCAAAAATACCTTTCTGGGCGTAGTCATAAATGGCTGGACTCCAATATCCATAGGACGCCCTGTGGTGTTCGAGATGTGGCTTCATGTTTAATACGTTGATGACGATGGGCGCGATTCCCTTGATGCGAGAATCCACCGCGCCGGTTAACCAGGTGGTCCACCCGCGCTTTGAGGCGCCGGCAACCACGAAACCGTCCAACTGAACGCCCTTGCCGGCCAATATTTCTTCCGCCATGTCCATGGCCTTTACCGCGGATTTAACCATGGGATACAGGAGCGGCCAACCGTCGGTCGGCGCCCCGTCATTTTCACGGTAAGAATCCAGGTACTTGTCATAGGAGTAGGCAATGATCGCGTCTTCGGTCCGCCGGCGCAGTATTTTGGGCTCACCGGAATAGTTGTCTTCCGCGCCCGCCGGAATGACTTCATCCTTGAAAACGATCGGCTGGCTGGGAACATTCTTGAGATGAACCACCGTTGTTCCAGTCAATATGGCGACATTCTTCGTAAGTTCATCCACCTCGGCATCAGAGGAACGGGACCCGCCGTCAATAAAAAGCATGGCGGTATCGCTCATCTTGTACAAGGGTTCAATAATGGTTACTGCGTGGGTCCACTTCGTGTAGTCAACAGCCTCTTTGTACACGGAGTTGTCCGGATTCCAGCACTGGGAAACCATCTCATCAATAAGATATGCTGTGGCAACATCCATGCCGCTGATGCGAATGGGACTTTCTGTGGGCGGGGAATAACTAAAACAGCCATCATCAATGCTTACAAAGTTGTCCAGATCTAGTTCCGGCTCGCCTTCAACGGAGCCTTCCACTATCTTGACGTAGTCCTTCTTGACTAGTTTGCCCTTCTGACCGTCAGGAGCGGAAGTCACCTCGAGAGATACCGTGTACGATCCCTCTTTCATATAGACATGGGTCGGGTTTTGTTCACCGCTCGAAGAACCATCGCCAAAGGTCCAAAGCCATTCGATGACCGTTCCATATCCACCGATCGTTCTGTCTTGAAATTTCACTTCTTTCCCAACTGACTGGGTGCGTGGTTCCGTAATAAACAGAACCTGCGGCGGACGGAAGTTGATATCGACGAATTTTCGTACCTCGGTGGATCCGGTGGCGTCAATAACAATCAAAACCACCTCATATTGCCCCCGTGCGGGGTAGCGGTGGCCGGGCTGTTCGTCTGTGCTGGTAACACCGTCCCCAAAGTCCCACGCATAGGTCACATCGCCCTCATTACCATAGACAAGCGGAAAGAACTGGGTATCCTCATCCACAAAAGCGTTTTCATACGTGAAATCCGCCCGCAACGCACCATACACCACGATATAGTTTTCTTTGACGGCTTCATACGCATTGGTGTCTGTTTGCAGTGTCAGGGATACCGTATAAATTCCGGGGCTGGCATAGGCGTGTGTCGGATTCGTCGCGGCAGAAGTGGAACCATCGCCAAAGCTCCATTCCCGTGAAACGATAACTGATGCGTCCAGACTGGACAAGTCCGTGAAGATTACGGATTCTCCCGTACCCACATTGGTTTTGGAGGCTACGAAATCCACCGTTGCAGAAGGATCCGCTACGCGGATGTAGGCTGTTTTGGTGGCAGAACGATTGACATTGGCCGTTGTTTCGATACTGAGCGACACCGTATAAACACCCGGCGTTGTATATGTATGGGCGGGATTCCTTAGCGTAGAGGTTCCACCGTCGCCAAAATTCCAGTTCCAATCCCGTACGTTACCAGATTCTTCTGTGACCTGACACATGTCCTGAAATTCAACCGAGTCCCCCGTGCTCACCTGGGTCTGGCGCGCGATAAAATCCGCTTTGGCCACTTCCTCAGCCGCAACCGGCACCGTCACAACAGGAGCGGCTCCGGATTTTATGTAAAGATTACCGAGATTCAAACCGATTTCAAGTGCATTCCGATTAATCATCACCGGCACGCGCAAACGATCGGATGGGCCGCTGCTATTGCACGCGTCCTCAACGGAGACGCATTCTTCTACCTGAATCCACGGTCGATCCACGGAAATCAGTATAGGCTCTGTCGTATTTGAAGAATAGTTTTTGGCGATAAGCAGCGGTTCAAGCACGCTGAACTTTCCAAAATCCAGTTCCCCGGGAAAAACCTGCAGTTGTATTCCCACTTCCGGCGCACAGGCAGTAAGGATGACTGAGGCAACGCACAAAAGGCGGAACGCACCGCAAACACCGAACATTCTTTTCATCTCAAAAAACTCCTTGCCCTTTTCCCGACACCTGTCCGGGAATATTACTGCCCCGGAAGAGCACGACATCTGCCGAGGAAGTACATCTTACAGGCGCTGTTACCACTATGTATTCAGGCTTTTAAAACGTAAAATACAAATTCCATTCTTAGAAGCAACCCCATTCTGGCGCTTCCGCGATGATTCTATCTATATATACACTTCATAACATCTAAATACGATTTGTAATATTATCAACCGAAAGCCTCTATTTTGTCAAGTATTTTTATTTGCAACCATAGTTAAAAGTCTTCACCACCGAAGCGCGGGCGTTTTTACACCCTTTGCCAGCAATAATGCCTTGCTAATCGCTACGTGCTATGGGCGCACCAGTTGCTCTTCAACCTTGTCGCGCGTTTCACGCCCCATCAACTGTTCAAGAATGGCCAAGGCAAAATCAAGGGCCGTGCCTGGACCTCTGGAAGTAAGTATGTTCTTGTCCTGCTCTACGGCGTTTCCTGTATACGCGGCTGTCGGGTAGTCCGCCGGGCTGATTACCCCCGGATATGCCGTAAACTTTAAATCGTTGAGCAAGCCCGCTTGTCCCAGTATCATGGGCGCGGCACATATGGCCCCGATGAGGCGCCCGGTTTTAAACATCCTCTGAAGATACTCTATAAAATACGGACAGTCCATAAGCGCCTGAGAACCAGCCATGCCCCCGGGGATCACCACCATATCAAAGTCATTGGCACCTACAGCCTCGGAAAGCGGCGTATCCGCCGTCAAAAGTATCCCGCGACTGGCCTTGATTGGGCCTGCCTGCAATCCAGCCGTAACGACGACAACATCACCCCTTCTGAGAATATCTACAATCGTAACGGCCTCTAGTTCTTCACATCCCGGAGCCAATGGTACAAGCACTTTTTTCAAGCGGATTCCTCCCGGAGTACTAGCGGAGATCAACTTTCCTTCTGTGGCATATGACGCGTCAGAAGCGCTTCATATTGTTTAATGCGCATGTCGAAAAAATTTATTAGCTTTTCATGTAACGCATGGTTCGAAGCCGCGATAATGGAACGGTGGTTTCCCTTTGAACTGTCAAGAAGCAAAAGGTCGTCAAATTTGTTTCCATAGGCGTCCGTGACGATGCATCCCGCTTCCTGCGCAATGAGCAGTGCGGCCGCCATATCGTAGGGGGCGATACCAATGATCTTTCCCCTGCCCGCATTGATAAAATAATCTTCAACACGCTCCGGAATATCCCGGTAATAGCGGTTCGCTATATCTACGCATGCGTCCAACTGGTTCGTAAGGAGCCGTGTGAGGCTGTAAGAGGTGCTGTTGCAGGAGAAAAAACCGCCTTTCAAACTAGATAAATCGATGATACGTGCTGCGGTGGGGAAGATAAGTTCCGCCGGACGCGCGGGTATGGTCATGGACCAAGACATGGCTTCAAGTTCTGCATTCAAGGAGAGTTTCGGCCGCTTGAGATGTCCATCCGCGTAATAGCGGGCGCCCCTGCCGCGTTCGGCAAGAAAAATCCTGTCGCCAAGTATTTCCATCACACAGGCGCAGTCGATATCCGCCACTGTTGGCCGCTCAAGTTTCCGGGTGCTGGCGACAGACACCACGCAGCCCTCAAAACCGCTTTTGGCGGCCCTGGTGCCGTCGATGGGATCCACAATCAGTAGATTCTTGGGCGGTTTTGAAGTGAACGTGGAATACCCTTCATCCTCGGAATAATATGACAAGGGCATATTGGCGGCGCGCAAATATAATTGAAGCGCTTTTTCGGCGACGCGATCTATTTGAAAGGTAACATCGCCACTGACCGCCTCGTCCACCACTTCTCGTCCTTTTACACCACGCGCATAGGGGGCAACAGCATCTTTTATCGCTTTGGCAAGACCGACCAGAAATTTCAAATTTACCCCACCGCGGGAACTATCTGCTTTTGGGGCCACCTGAGGCGCCTTTACAGTTTTTTTTGCGATGGCGGCGCCTTTCACAGCAGGCGTTTTGGAATGCGTATCCGCAACCTTTTTCTTGACCGGAGTTTTTGCTGCCTGGGCACCTTTACTTTTAACCGGTTTCGCGCTACTTTGTACTTTTGGTTTCTCCTTGACGGACTTCTTCGGAGGAGAACTGGGGCGTTTTGCAGGGGCTTTGCTTTTTACCGGTGGTTTCACTGTCGCCTTTCCTTTTTGCGCTGCCATGATATCTCCTTGCTTTTTATCTCGTAAAAGTCATCTTCCCAAATCCACAGCATGAAAGGATAAGTAAAACATTGGTAGTAAGATTTGGTTCTCACTACAAATTTTTGACATTATTTAAAATAAAGACGTTAGTATGTCAAGGCTATTCTAGCGGATGACCGGTGCGCAAGAAGTGGATTCAGGTGGTTTCTTCGATTGTATCCGAAGGCCAAATCAGTCCAAAGATTCGAACGATATATTCGATTATCTGAAGCACTTGCAAAACGATTGACACGATTTCGTAAACGATCGTCATAATGGTAACCTTCTAGTTATTGTCTGTAATTATACAGATGTTCCCATCAAATCAGCAAGATTTTTTTTCAATACAAAAACTACCCGCATATATTTCATGCCATTGCTGTATCTAAATTACATGGATCGGGTAAATATTTTTCGCATTCTGTTATATAGTACCAATAACAAATAATTTTGTTACAGGCAAAAAAAACATACTAATTATTCAAAATTTCCATCTTAAATAATTTCTTTTTATCGTTATTATCCTTATTTTCTGTTGGGCTGGTTTTTGAAGGACCGAAAATAAAACCTTGGTCCTGCGGAATAGTATCGGGGAGCGGTGGCGGATCTTTTGCAAGACCTTTATTTTCATCCGTAACCGAACTTGGTTCCTGACGTGCTGCTTCCGGTGCATCTTGTGCGGGTTTCTGTTCTGAAGCCGGGTCTTCAGCGGGGCTTGTCTCTTCGATTTCGGGCAAGGCCACATCTCCAGGGGGAACAGGGAAGGATTCTTCCTCTGCAGGCAGCCTTTGGTCGGTAGGTATCGGAGATTGTTTTTCGGGGATATCCTGACGTTCCAGACGGAAAACACGTTCCTGCTCGGTTGATGGAACATATTCATCTTGATTGGCTTTCGGTCCAAAATGGAATCCGGGGATTCCGGTCAACGGTGAATCCGATTTGTTCTCAGTACTGGATGCAGAGCCCTCCAATTTTTCTAGTTTAAATATTCCCCTGGGAGGATTTTCCGGGTTCAGTTGGGGCTCACCATCTGATTGGACTGACGGTTCCATGTCATGGCGTTTAAACTCAAACAACCGGCCCTGACCTGAAATATCATGCTTGGAGTTGTGTGTGTTTAAAAGGGAGTCCAGCCCTCTAATTTCGGTGATATCGTCTGTCTCCTCTTGTCCAGTTGTCACTCCACCATCAACAGGAACAGACTCGGCGGGCCCCAATACAACATACCATTCCGCCACAGCATCATCCCGCATATAGAGGTTACGGCCGGCCTGGTCGATTTGTTGATTGGAGACCAAATGCCAGTCAAGACCCGGTTCATAACGGAAAAACTTTAATTTATTAAAGGTTTCGTCATCACATAAATCTTTTGGAATGTGTATAGTGGAAGTAATATGTATGAGAGCGTTAACCGGTTTTCGCTCTACCTTCAGGTACAGCGAAAAGGGGGCAAAGGCTGGCGGTATGGGATAGGGGGCTTCAACAGATGTTTGGGTGCGTCCGTGAATAATGGTTGTACTACTTATGGTTACGGCGCCGGTTATACCTTGCGGAAGCAGGGTTATGTTTTTTCCCGTACCCCGAACCGCATTGCGCAGGATGTCATCACGAAGAAAACGCGCATGTTTAAATCTTCGTTCAAGCATCAAATCAAGCTGATCAATGTAATGGGGAGAATCGGGAACATTGGATTCTCCAAAAGGCATCAAAGTTACGGACTCCGGAACCTCGCCGAACTGCACCACCATGGCAAAGCCGTATCCATAGTTGGAAATCCACTTTCCACGGTCATACTCATAATCAGAAGCAACGAAGATGGGCTCTCCGGTGGTGGCGCCTGCCATAGGTTCATTTCGCGAACCACGTCGAATTCTATGCACCTCGCCCCATGCGTGTTCAAGGGTGGCATAGTCATTTCGCATGGCACGCGCGGCGTCTTCTACTGCCCGTAATAAAATTTCCTGCGTTTCAGGAGTCCCTTGCAGGGCGTTTTCCACAAAAATCTGCGGGGAAGGATATTTGTTGGAGGCCCTGGACGTGCAGTAGGTCCACCACAGATGAAAAAATGTCATGCCCGTGGAGGATGTTTCGGCGACATAATTCCATTTCTTGAGCACATCGATTCCAGTCCAAAAATCAGGATGCATGGCCTGTGTCAAATCAGGGCGCATTTCCACTCCCTGCAGCATGGCGGGCAGCAGGTCAAAAGCGGCCGGAGTGACAACGTCAAAAAGCATGGATTGATGATCGCGGAACGACCGTTTCCCTTGTTGGAGCAATTGGCGAACCCGTTTAGAACGGTAGCTGTCCCGATCCCGTACCAGCCAGGGCGGCCAAGCGTCCGGATTTAATACGGGCGGCGCCGTGGCCGTCCACGGGGGATTTTCACATGCCTGGACGAATCCAGACAGTGGATTGAACAAGTACGGAAGCGCATCCGTTGGAATGATGTTCGCCCAGGCCATAGAAGCGATATTGTGAGACAGGGGCTGGTCCCATTGATAGAGTTCCACCGGATCCTGCGCGTTTTCCTGATTGGGCGAAGGTACGATCCGGGTGCCCGATTTTGTATTAAACAGGTAGAAAATATTGCCGGTCATGTCGGCATAGACGATGTGAAAGCAGGGGAGTTGATGCAGTGAAAGAGCGGCGCAAAACTGGTCCAGGTCGCGCGCCGCGCCCATTTCAAACAATTGCCGCAGTCCGCCAAAATCCCTGTAACCGCCAATATACCAGGAGTGCAGTCCCAGTTGCGCGTGCTCGAACATTGGACCGCGCGCTCCGATGAAAGCGGGAACATAACGAGTTTCCAGCCCCGTGCCCACACGCACCCGGTAGGGGAGGGAGTGAGACATATAATGCAACAGAAGTGCATGGTATTCCTCGGTCTGATCCGAGGCGGCACGAGGCACTTTGGGATTTCTGGATGGTTGTTCGTATTCTTCACGAAAAATGTCCGCGAAATCTGACTGGTTCGGACTGAGAGCCCATCCAAGATATTCGTTATGCCCCTGAAGTATTACCGGCAACCCCCTGATTGTGGCGCCATACAGGTTTATATCGCCGAGCACAAGGTGGGCTTCATACCATTGGAAAAAACCGTCGTGCCTTTGGTGTGGATTAATGACGAGGGCGGCTTTGCCTTCCTCGCTGCGTTCCGGGGAAACAGCCCAGGCGTTGGCGCTTCCCATGGCGGGTGGACGTCTGTACAAGTCCGGCAGGTCCATGGGCGCCATGCTCATAAGAAAAGCGTGCCATAGGGCCAGAATATCAGAAGACTTCATTCCGTCCGCCCAAGGCGGGACAAGTTGGGAATGGTCGACCAGCCAGGCATTTACCCCCATGGAAAAGCCCTCGCACACATCCAAGGTAAAGGCGTCGAGGTGGGGAAGGGCTTCTTCCGCAAGCCGGGCGTGTCCCATTTTCAGGGAGAATGCATCCGAATCAGCGTACCCTTCACCGAATACTTCCGCCAACCGGCCATTTGCCATCCGGTAGGCAAGAAGCATCTGTTCCGCGTGGTCTTCCGCCTGGGAATAGCCGAACGCGAAACCCATGGCGAAAGGGTTGTCGGCGAACACATGCGGAATTCCCCATTCATCCCGGTATACAGTCGCGTCCCGCCATACATCGCCCGAATAGGCGACAGCAATGGAAGGTGACATGAGTAGCATAAGCGCCAAAAGCTTCAACCAAAGGACTGCTGCGGTATTGTTTTTCGAATGAACATACGACATGGTACTAGTATAAAGTATTGGCATCGCTGGAATGAATTACGCTTCTTTTCATGTCAATTTTATGTGACAGGAGAGGTTCGATTACGTGTCCGTTATTGTTACTTTTACGGGAGATGACTTTTAAAAACCCCTGATGGCGCCTCGGGCACTTTCTTTGTAAGCGGAAATATTGATAAACTCTTCAGGAATAGAAAAGGGGGCCCCGGCATTTAAAACCTGCAACAGCAACTACTGACAAAGCCCCAAAATTAACAGATTATACTACCGGACAGACAAATAAGGAAAAGCAGGCAATGACGAATTATAAAATACATGTTATTTCAAACACTCATTGGGACCGGGAATGGCTATATAACTTCCAGGAAACCCGGATGATGCTGGTCGAATTTCTGGATACGCTTCTGGATATTATGGAGCGAAATACGGCATACCGTTCCTATGTGCTCGATTCGCAATCGGTCCCGATAGAAGATTACCTGGAGGTGCGGCCCGAAAATCGCGGACGGGTGGAGAGCCTTGTAAAATCAAAACGCCTGCTTATCGGTCCCTGGTATACCTGTCCGGAAGGATTTGAGGTAAACGGGGAGTCGCTGGTTAGGAATTTATTGATGGGGCACAAGGTCGCGCGATCGTTCGGGCATGTGATGAAAGTCGGTCATACACCCTTTTCATATGGACAGAATTCGCAAATGCCGCAAATTTACGCGGGTTTTGGAATCGAAACCATCCTGTTCTATCACGGGGTAAGTCATGATGAAGTCGCTAACGAGTGGATATTTGAAGGCGCCGATGGCACCCGTATTCTAGGTTCACAGATGAGCAGCGGCGCCCGGTACAATTATTACCATGGCGTGTACCGGCCTTCCGTGCTGGGAAAAACGACAGCCGAACGCGAGTATGAATGGCACGAAGGCGGCCTTCCATTTCACCGCGCCACACCGGACCGGGCCTTGTCGCACCACATACTGCTTGAGCCTTCACGTCGACTGGACCAGGAACGATTGAGTAAAGCCGTGGCCTCGCTCCGTGACGCCGAAATAAAAGTGGCCACCACCCGTCACCTCGTGTTTATGATGGGCCATGACAGCAGCGTCGCCGACCCTCTTGAACTGGAAATGCTCGAGGCGACAAGGAACTCTCTTGCCGATGACGAAGTTGTGCATGGCCAATACGAGGAATTGATGGAGGCCCTTTGCGCGGAGGTGGACCGCGACCGCCTCACGGTGCTCCATGGAGAGCGGCGCGTTCCCAAGCCCATGCCAATTGTGCCGCATCTTTACAGTGACGTGCTCTCAAGCAGGACCCGTATGAAATACAGAAGTTCCCAGGCGGAATATCTCCTGCAACTGCGCGTGGAGCCCCTTTGCGTCATCGCCGCCTTGACCGGGGCGGAATACCCCCACGCCTTGCTTGAAGTGGCCTGGAAGACGATGTTGCGATGCCACGCCCATGACAGTATTTCCGGGAGCGGTGTGGATGCCATTGAAGAGGACATGATGAACCGGCTGCGCCAGGTACTCGATGTCGGCGAAGGGCTTTATACCCGCAGCCTGGCGTGGATCCAGCAGCACATCAATATCTCCGAATTGGATGAGAACGCGGCGGTACTCACCGTGTATAATCCCGTTCCGCGCGCGCGAAGCGGCGTTGTGGAAGCGGTCATTGATCTGCCGTGGGAAGGCCCGCGGCCGAGAGCACAGTTCTGCCTGCGCGACGTGTCCACAGGAGAAGCGCTTCAAGTGCAGTGCGCCGCCAGGCAACCGCACTGGGCCGTGGTCAACCATGCCTGGGATGCCACCGCCATGATGCGCAGCGAGCGTTTTACAGTTTACTTTAATGCCGATGTCGTGCCCGGTCTGGGCTATGCCTCCTATTTCGTTGACAGAACGGGTTCCTTTGCGACCGGAAGCCTGGTAAGTGCCGCCAATACATTAGAAAACGAGTGGCTCCGCGCGTGTATCCGATCGGACGGCACGATTTCACTAACGGACAAACAGCGAGGGGTGGTCTATGATGACCTGCATTATTTTGTTGACGACGGTGAAGCCGGACACGCATGGATGCATGTGCGCCCCGCGTTGGACCGCGCCGTGGACAGTCGCGGATTCCCGGTAACCGTAGCGCTGCAGGAAAATGGCCCGTTGCTGGCCCGTTTTAAGATAACATACCAGATGCGTGTTCCCACCGGATTGGAGGAACATGGGGGAGACCCCTGGCAGCGCCTTGACGGCGTGGGGAATCAGGCTTCACGCGGTGAAACGGAACGGGAACTACTGATCACGTCCACGGTAACGTTGCGAAAAGGGGCCAAATCGTTGGAAATAACGACCTGTTTCCAAAACGACGCGGAATGCCACCGACTGCGGCTGATGCTCCCCACGCGGCGGGAAGGCGACCACTGTCACGCGGAAAGCGCCTTTGATGTTGTTGAACGAGAAACGGTTTTCGGTCCACAGAGTGTCTGGCAAGGGGCTCAAGGCGTCACTTTCCCCATGCAGCGTTTTGTGGATGTAAGTGATGGCGATGGAGGTCTTTCTTTTATCTCTTCAGGCCTGCGTGAATATGAAGTGACGGAAGACCGGGATCGTAGCATAGCGGTCACCCTTCTTCGCGCTTACCAGGTGAGCCTGACTACGGTGAGTTTCCGGTGGGAAGAGCACCCGGAAATGAAACTTTCTCAAGCCCCCGGCTTACACGAATTTTCCTATCGTATTTACCCGCATGGAGGCACGTATGACGCCGGGGCTGTATTGCCGGAAGTGGAAAGCCATGTCACGCCCTTTGAAGTCGTACAGGCCGGCGTATCACGGGGATCACTTCCTCCCCGACACGGTTTTTTAGATATAGAACCGGATATTCTGCAGATGACCGCCTTGAAACGCGCGGAATCTGGGGAGGGCTGGATTTTGCGGATTTATAACCCGTCTCTGGAAACGCAAAGCGCCGTCATACGCGTTTCGGAAGAAATTCGCCGTGCGGCGTCTGTGAGCCTGGAAGAGGTGTTTATTGCAGACGTTCCTGTTCAGGAAGGACATGTTCGCTTAGAATTGCCAGCCAAAAAAATTATCACCCTGTTACTTGGACATTAACCTTTTCGTTGTATTAAAACATACTACCGCAAATAATACCGCGCGACACCGTGTTTACCGTATACAGCCCCTGCGTTGAACACGAGGATAACGTGTAAACCGGGTCGCTTCCGGCGTGTCGCAAAGAATAAGGACCTTCTCCATGATAGACGGACATCACGTCGTAAAGAAACCAAAAAGTCAAATGCTCGTTTTCCTGTTGATGTGCGTGTGCTTGACGGCGTTTCCCGCGGAACCGGGCTTCGTACGGTTGGCGGGCCCCCATCCTGATGATCCGCTTCAGGCGCAGTTGTTTCAACTCGACAATGGATTGCAGGTATACCTGTCCGTCAACCGGGAACGGCCCCGCTTCTTCGCCGAAATTGCCGTGCGCGCAGGAAGCAAAAATGACCCGCCGGAAGTCACCGGACTGGCGCACTATATGGAGCATCTCCTCTTTAAGGGCTCACAACGTCTCGGAACCGTTGATTATAAAAAGGAAGAAGCCCATTTGAAGCGCATTGAAAGCCTTTACGAAGAACATTTCGCAACAAAGGAAGTGGATAAGCGCCGGGAGATCTACAACGAGATTACCCGGGAATCCACGGCCGCAGCCGCCTATGCCGTTCCGAACGAGTTTGACCAATTATATCGCGCGATGGGGGCCCGTGAAATAAACGCCCACACCTGGCATGAAGAGGTCGTATATAAAATTGATCTTCCCATAAACTGCCTCGAAAACTGGGCTATCATCGAGTCCGACCGCTTTGCCCAGCCGGTTTTCCGACTTTTTCAGACTGAACTGGAAACCGTGTACGAAGAAATGAACCGGGCACTGGATGACAAAGACCGCAGTATCCAGTACGCGGTGAACGCGCAGCTTTTCAAGGTTCACCCCTACGGGCAGCAGCCCACTTTGGGGCATGTGGAACATCTCAAAAATCCGTCCATCAAACGTCTTAATGAGTTCTACCGCACCTGGTACACGCCGAACAATATGGCCATCTTCATTTCGGGCGATATTGATATTGAGAGAACAATGGCTATGATCGCCCGGTATTGCGGCGCCTGGGAGCCCCGCCCCGTGCCTGAAAAGAAGACCTGGGAAGAACCTGCGCTTAAAGAGCGCGAAGAGGTCCGTGTTCAGTATCGCGCGGAACCTTTTGTTCTGCTGGCATTTCGTACGGCGCCGCGACTCCACGAGGATGCGGAGGCGCTGCTTATGCTTGATATGGTCTTGGACAATGCTGTCGCGGGATTGATCAATTTGAATTTGAACCAGGCGCAGCGGGTCAGGGAATCCGGCAGTTTCCCAATGCCCATGAATGATTACGGCGTGCAATACCTGTATGGCGTTCCCAAGGAAGGGCAGTCGTTGGAGGAAGTGGAACGTCTGCTGCTGGAACAGGTTGAACTGGTAAAGCAGGGCAAGATTGATGACTGGCTGATTCCGGCCATCATCAATGATTACAAAAAACGGGAAAAAACCGCTTTCGAGTCTGATTCAGCGCGTGTCGGCATGATGCGTGATTCGTGGATCGGACTTGAGCCTTGGGATCATGCTTTCCGTTCCCTTCAGCGCATGGAGTCGGTTACACGCGACGACGTCATACGTGTTGCCAACACATACTTCAGCGACGGCTATATTGCTGGTTTCCGCGAAGACGCCCCCCATGACCCGCCCATAGTTGAAAAGCCCCCGCTACCTGAAATTTCCATTGATGCGGGAAAACAATCCACCTTCGCCCAAGAAATTATGAACAGGCCGCTGGAAACCATCGCACCGCATTTTCTGCAGCCAGGCACGGATTTTCAGAAAATCACCGATCCCTCCGGCATAACCCTTTATCATGCCCCCAACGCGTTGAACGATGTATTCAGCCTGTCCATCGTGACGGATTATGGAACGCGCCAGGACGGGAGGATGGCCATTGCGGGACGCCTGCTGGACCGCACCGGAACAGTAGCCATGGACCCGTCTACCCTCCGTATCGCCTGGTATACGCTGGGCACGGATTTCAGCGCGGTTGCTGGTGACAACCAGTTTTCAATTGCCCTCACCGGCCTGGATGAGCACTTCGGACCTTCCCTGGCGCTGCTCAACGATATGCTGGAGAATCCGAAAACGGATGAAGAAACCTTGGAGGAATTGAAACGCATCATTCTCGTTCAACGGGAGGATGCCAAGAAAGATCCGGAAACCCTGTCAGCCGCTTTGGTGGATTATAATCGGCACGGTCAGGATTCTCCCTGGCTGCGCATGCTTCCCGCCGATGCCGTCCGCAACCTAACCGCCGAAGAACTTCAGGAAGCGCTCAGAAGTGCCCTGGGATGCCGGCACTATTTACTGTATAGCGGTACCCTCTCCCCGGTTGAAGTGCTGGAACAGTACAAAACCCATCGTCTTCATACCGAGATTCTGGCCGAACCACCCCAATATCAGAGCCTTCCCGTACGTGCTCCGGAGACTACGGAGATTTATTTTCTGAACAGGGAAATGGCGCAGGCCCATATTTGGCTG
>Ga0209723_1002653_pt1 | contig 23470 bp, 10 predicted proteins | sample BiotimSIPDNA_2_FD_185750 | JGI IMG/M metagenome (GOLD analysis project Ga0209723, IMG submission 185750) | Anaerobic biogas reactor microbial communites from Washington, USA - Biogas_R2 time_0 SIP DNA (SPAdes) (version 2) | ecosystem: Engineered > Bioreactor > Anaerobic > Unclassified | place...
GCAAGCAGCGTGGTGGCCGAAGGAACCGTGGGGCGGGCCGACGGCTGGTGCTGAACAGGGCTCCACGCTGGCAAGCAGCGTGGTGGCCGAAGGAAGCGTGGGGCGGGCCGACGGCTGGTGCGGAACATGGCTCCACGCTGGCAAGCAGCGTGGTGGCCGAAGAAAGCGTGGGGCGGGCCGACGGCTGGTGCGGAACATGGCTCCACGCTGGCAAGCAGCGTGGTGGCCGAAGGAACCGTGGGGCGGGCCGACGGCTGGTGCTGAACAGGGCTCCACGCTGGCAAGCAGCGTGGTGGCCGAAGGAAGCGTGGGGCGGGCCGACGGCTGGTGCGGAACAGGGCTCCACGCTGGCAAGCAGCGTGGTGGCCGGAGAAAGCGTGGGGCGGGCGGGCGGCTGGTGCTGAACATGGCTCCACGCTGGCAAGCAGCGTGGTGGCCGAAGGAAGCTTTGATCGTGACCTATCCGGAGGGCGATGGTAACATTCCGGGGCGCCGGGCAAGTCCCTTGTCCAGCATTGGCAACGTCCTTAAGATGGCAGACGTGGCGGTGACCTTTCCACCACGGAGAGAGGGCGAAAGTCCGTCCCCGACACCGCGAACCACGGAGTTGACGCTTGGCCAGGCCCTCACGAAACGACTTGGACACGTTGGTCTTCTTCCTCGGCGGTCATGATCTGGAGATGGTCACGATCCGCCAGTTGCTCGAGGCGCAGGGGGTGGCCTTTCACGACCGGCATCTGGCGTGGGGCGCTGCGGCATCGGCCTACGATCAGGAGATCGCCGCCGCCCTGCGTGCTGGACGGCTCCCGATCCTGGTCGAACTGAAGCTGGACCTGTCGTGCCCGCTGGAAGCGGTGCGCGTGGTGGATCATCACAACGAGCAGGCAGGGCAGGCGACAGCGTTGGAGCAGGTCTTTCAGTGGCTCGGCCTGCCGCCTGCCGCCTGGACGCGGTGGTTCGAGCTGGTGGCCGCCAACGACCGCGGCCACATCGCGGCGATGTTGGCCCTCCAGCCGCCTGCCACCCTGCAGGAATTGCGGCGCGTCCGGGAAGCAGACCGCGCCGCGCAGGGCGTGAGTGCAGCCGAGGAAGTGGCGGCGCCGGCCGCCGTAGCCGCCTGCCGGCAGTGCGCCGCCGGCCGGTTGTCGGTGGTCGACTGGACGTTCGACCGGGTCTCGGCCGTCGCCGATCGCATGGAGCGTGCGCTGGGAGGACCCGGCTACGAGAATCTGCTCGTCCGCGGCCCCCACACGACCACGTTCTTCGGCGATGGGCCAGCGGTCGAGTTCCTGACGTGCGGGTTCCCGGGCTCGCCCAAGGAGCGGTGGTGGGGCGGCGACTTGCCGCGGCGTGGGTTTTGGGGCGGGACACTGGCAGGCCAGGAAGTCGAAGAGGCCCTGGTCGACTTCCTCGCAAGTCCGCCGGCTGCCGCCGAGCCTTCCAGCCCGTGATTCGCCGTTCTTGGCCCGGCCCCATACCGCCCGACGTACTCGTCTTCGGATCGCGGACGGAGCGGGTCAATCGCGTCGTTTTTTCCAGCCACGAAGGCAAGCACGCTTGCGAGCAGACGACCACGGCCAGAGGCCGTGGCTTTCGGCCCTTCAGGGCGTCAACATCAACAGTTTTTGTTTTGCCTTTAGCTGCACTTTCCGAAAACAGCAAACCCGTTTGATCTTGGTCGAAATCGTCAAAGCGCGCAAAAATGGTTCTCCCGTTCGGGTGTATGCCGCACCTTTATCCGGCAGGTGCTGTCGCCTACGTGGCCCCACCGTTCGCCCGTGTCGCGTTCACCGGCGGAAGTCGCCGACGGCCTCAGCATCGCGACGTGGGCACGCAGCTGCCGTGAGCTTCGACGTTGGACAATTCAGCATTACGACGCTCGTCCGCCTGTAGCGGTTCTCCTCGAATCATCTCCAGCCAGGCGGTGAGCAGCGGATCACCCCAGGTCAACAAGCGGACGCCCTCGCGGCCGGGGGTGACCGTGCCATCCGAAGCTTCGCTGGGACCGGTGGGCGGGTGACGGTCGGCCAACTCGCCGTCGAACGTGGCCAGGACCTCCTCGTCCGAGTCGATGCCCAGGTGCGGTGGGGCGTACGGCCAAGCGATCGAAAGGCAGCCACGAAGGCCGTCTGGGGGGACGGACTGGGTTCCGGGCTCGGGGACCGTGACGATCCGCATCCCCGGCGCGGGGTGCGCAAGGCACCATGCTGCCAACTCCGACTGCGAGACGCTCGCGCTGGCGCCCGCGGGTGCTGACGCCGGCCCTGGCCCCGAAACGTCGCGGACGCAGTTGTCGAGCGATTCAATCGCGACCCGCGGTTTCGCCTCGGCGGCCTCGTCGAGCAGGCGGCGGGCTTCTGCCAGTTCAAGCTCGCCGCGGGCGACTCGCCGCAAGATGCGAGGCATTTCGGCCAAAATGGGCTGCAGCGGACCGACCACCTCCTCGAAGAGGTTGATGCGGTTCTTCAGCGTGACGTAAGTGTCCTCTTCGATCGTGTTTTCGACGTACAGGTTCAGGATCTGCACCTCGGCGGACGCTTGCCCAATGCGGTCGATGCGTCCGATGCGCTGTTCGACTCGCATCGGGTTCCAGGGCAGGTCGTAGTTGAACAGGGCCGAGAACTGCTGGAGGTTCAAGCCTTCAGACGCCGCGTCGGTGCCCAGCAGAATCGAGATGGCTTGGGGATGGTCCGTCCGCGAGCGGGCCTTGACCTCCGACTTCGGAACCAGCCGCCAACCGTTCAACCCTCCGTCCCAGACCTCGCCACCCCGGCCGGAGTAGCACGCGATTCGCTGACCGTACCGGGCCACGAGGCGGTTGCGGATGAAGTCCAGGGTGTCCAGGTACTGCGTGAACACGATGACCCGATGGCCGTCATCGACCAGACGGATCAACCGCTCCTCGAATACCTCGAACTTGCTGTCGATGGGAATCTGGGCCAGTCGGCCGATGTAGTCGTGCAGGTACTTGCGCTCGTTTTCCAACTGCTCCCGCCGTTCCGGATCTTCGTACAGCCGCACAAGACGCCGACGTTCCCGATCAAGGAGCGACCGCACGTCGGCCTCGTCGTCGTCTTCGTCTTCCTCTTCGTCCAGCAGCTGTCGTTCCTGCTCGAGTTCCGCGTCGATCCGGCTCAAGTCGTTCTGAATGGCGGCGATCAGGTCCCGCCGACGTTCCAGACTCCGGCGAAACGAATAGAAGCTGCTGGCCAGCCGTTTGCGGAAAACCGCCATCAGGAAGCCCACGCCACTGCGCTCTTCAGGCGGCAGATCGGCGAGCCGGTAGAACTCGGAACACAGCTCGTCGATGCGATCGTAGAGTTGGGTCTCGACCTGGGAGCGGAAGCTGACAGGAACATCCTCCGGGCGTCGCGTCGCAAGCCCATGAACCAAGCCCCGCTCCTGGTATGCACGCAGCGTGGCACGGGTGTAGCGGAACATGTGGACCGACAGCGGAGTCTGGCGAGCCAGGTAGGGCGTCATGGCTTCGGCCTGAGCGCCTGTCATCTGCTGCAGCGCCAAGGTAACGCCGGGGCCTCGGCGCGCGACTGTGTCGACGAAGTTCCTCCAACGAAAGGCCGTCCAATTCGCCGGCACCTGGTCCTTGTTCAGTTCCGCCGCACCGCGAGCCACCGCAATGCGGGTCATGTCCACGACGTAGGGACGTGCATCGCGGTTCCGGTGAAAGTCGCGAAGCCGCTCAAAGAATCCCTGGAACTGGCCCAAGTCCGACCACTGCTTCCAGCCCGCGTCGTCCAGGCCGCAGATCAGGAGTAGGTCATGGACCTCGTAGGGTTCGAGCTGCATTGGTGTCGCCGTGAGCAGCCACAGGGAACGGTACAGCCGGCGATCTCGAAGGCCCTGGAGCAACTGCAGGGCATAGTTCGGCTCCTGGTGTCCGAACACGCGCCGCCGCGCAGCATGGGCCTCGTCGACGATCACGACATCCCAGGGCCGCGACGCGGACAGCAAGGTGTCCATTCTGTCCGCCCTGGCAACCAGATGCCGGGAAGCGATGACGATCCCATCCTCGTCCCAGGGATTGTCCGTACGGCGAATGCGGCCGGCGACGTCTTGAAGTACCCGTCCGTCGTAGAACCACGCTGTCAGCGCCATCTTTTCCCGGAGTTCTTCCATCCACTGGCGCACGAGACTCCGGGGGGCCAGAATCAACACGCGGCTCACATCGCCCGTCAAGATCAGCGTCCGCAGGCCCAACCCCGCCTCGATGGTCTTGCCGAGTCCGACCTCGTCGCAGAACAGGAAGGAGCGGGGGAACTCGGCCACGGCGCGATCGTAAACCGTCTTCTGGTGCGGGAACGGTTGGAACGGAAGCCCATCTGCCCACAGAGGTTCGAGTACCAAACGCTCGCCGCCCGGCTGTTTCGGGGCGTCGAGGAATGCCTGCGCAGCGATACGGTCCTCCAGTGAGATTTCGCGGTCGTCTATCGTGATTTCAAGCGGGTCGTGATCCGGCGGACCATCGGGCGGAATGAACGAACGGAGATGGTCCTTGACGGCCTGCGGGAGGGCTTTGACCAGCAACCCCGGGTCTCGGCCCCGCCAGATTTCCTCGAACTCCTCGACTTCGGCTTCGATGTCCTCGCGGTCCTGGTCCGAAAACCAAGAACGTCGCACATCGAACTTCTCGCGGTTTCGAGTCCACGCGGCACCGGTCTCGTTTACGGAACCCTGGAAGACGATGACGTCGCCCTGGGCGTCGTACAGGATTCCCGCTTTGGGATGGTACAGGGCGCCCTGTCGGCCGGGCTGGTAGGGCCGGCCGTTGTGATCCAGCGGCAAAGCGACTCGCACTTCGAGCAAGCCCGTGGCAACCATCCATGCCAGCGTCCCGAGCCGATTCCGGGCGATCTGGTCTTCTTCCGGCCGCCAGCCGAGCGGCAGCCCCAGACGCACACACTCGTCATCGGACGGCTCGAAATGCCGCAGCAGCGTTCCATTGAGGCTGCCTTCAAGCGCCTCTTCACCGCGTTTGTACGCGGCGATGTCATCCGGGTGCCATGTGGCGCCGGTGATCAGCCGCATGGGCGGCGACGGCACTGTAGCGAGTTGCCGGACCTGCTGGATGAACCCCGCCAGCCCCGAGGCCAGTTGAACGAGACTGGCCGAGTCGAAGAAACCGGTCTGGCGATCGTATCGGACACTCTGCCGCAGCACGGGCACGTAGAAATCGTTGACCAGTTGCCCGGCCTGGCCGGAGTAGCGGCGTCGGAGTTGTGTCAGGTCGCAAAACGGCATGGATGTGTCCCCAAACCACGTAGGCGAGTCTCTCCGAGACTCGGATCGCGTCTCGGAGAGACGCGGCCACGTGTTATCATCGCCTACCTTCGCCCATTCTGCATCACCAGGTCCCAAGCCCGTCGGGCCTGGGTCGTGGCGGCGAGCCATTCGTCGTCCTCGCGGCGATTGCGAAAGGCGGCTTCCAGCAGGTGCAAGGTGACCAGGAAGGCACCTCGGAAGTCGCGCTCGCTGCCGTAGCCGGATTCCCGCAGCCAGCGTTTCAGCGACTCCGGTCCCCTCGCCCCTTCTTCGGCACCGAGCATCAAGCCGATGGCGTTCCAGACCGCTGCGCCCAGAAACTCCGGGAAGACTCGTTCTTCCCACGCGTCAGCCGCGCGAGCGGCGCGGCCTCGACCCGTCTCCTCGCCCCTAAGTTGCCGGGCCAGACGCCTGAGATCGAGCGAAGTGGGCGATTGCAGAACAAAGGTGTCCTTCTCGACTTTGAGTAGCCCCAATCGCTTGAAGGCATCCGGTTCGACATTCAGCGACTTGGCCAGCCGGCGGACATCGTCGGTGCCTGCTACCTCGCCCTGGAACGTGTCGAGCCACAGCCAAAGCGTCTGCGTGTTTCTGTCCACGGATTCGGCGGTGAAATCTCGGAGCAACTCGTCCGCCTTGGCACGCTCGGTGAGACTGGCCAGGATCTGCTCCAATCGCCAGGCGCCGACTGCCTTGTACGCTTCCTCCAACGCGTCTTCGAGATCCACCTCGCGGCCAGCCAGCGTCGTTACCGGCCAGTTCTTGCCGACTTCACCAAGCGCCGGCCCCAACGCCGACAGGTAGAGGTCCGTCCCCGAAAGGCCCTGCCCCTGGAATCGCTGGGCGGCAGCGCGGGCCACGTGGTTTACCCGTTTTTGGACTGTGGACCAGTTCCCTTCCGGCTGCTCCCGTTCTTCGCGCGGGACGCACATCAGCAGGACCGTGCTACGGGCCGCGTCCAAGCCCCGGATGTTCAGGCTCGACTCGGCCTCGGTGTGGATCGGCACCGAACTGCGGACCTCGAATCCGGCCCGCGTGAGGGCCATACCAAGCGAACTCCACGCGGCGGTCTGCTTGTGGTTGAACATCACCACCATGCGCCCGGCAGGATGTAGCAGCTGGCGTGCTCGTCGGAAGACGGCGGACATCTTATCCTCGTAGAACCTGTCCGCTCGCTGAGCAGCGGTCTGCGGCTTTGTGCCGGCAGCTTCTTCGGCCGCCGCCTTGGCCTGCTTCAGTTTCGCGCCCTGGCCCCGCAACCGCTGCAGGGCCTTCTCATACCGGTCTTGCCACCGAGCTTGCTCCTCCTCTTCCTCGCGTTTCCAGCGGGCCGGGTTGGCGACAGCCTCGCGATTTGACTCGGCGAGCGGTTCGCGGAAGAGAGGCGACAAACCATCGAAATCTCGCAAAGCACGCTTGAGCCAGACGTAAAAGAAATTGGAGAGTTCGGAGTATTGGACGTTATTATAGTAGGGGGGATCGACGCAGATCAGATGTACTGTGCCTGGCCCTGGCTCAGATAATGCCGCAGCATCGTCACAGGTGACCGTCGGAACAATTACCTCGGGACGGAGGCGAGGCATGCCATCGTCGATCAATGGCTCACCATTCATCGATTCGTCTTCTTCGGCATCTTCACCCGAATCGGGTTCGACTTCGTTTTCGCCGGTCGAGATATCGTCATCTTCGCCCCCTTCAAGACACACGTCCTCACCGTGAATAAGACCAGCCAACGCATCGTAGGCGCTGACGACTTGTGTGGCGGCCCAAGCAATCGTCTCACGGTTGGCTTCCATCTCCGTGAAGCCGGCGTGATACCTCAGATCATGCCCCATCATCATTCCGCGGATTTGCCGGCGACTGTCGTGCCATGACGATGAAGCCGAGTTGTAGTTGATGATCTTGCTCAGCATCATGGTAAGATATACGGAAACCGCTTCTCCCTGCTCGGCCGGCAGCTCCTTGCGCATCCGCTCCTGGAGCTTAATGATTTCTTCCAGCACGACACCGTCTGACAAGAGCTGTCTGGGCGAAAAAAAATCTCTCCAATGGAACATTCCCATATTTCTTGGCTCGCGAGTCTTTTCTCCTTCCGGTATTTCCTCGGTAGGTATGAGGTCACTCGCAGTCCATTTTGCCCTCAACCGGGTAAGCTCTCGTTCTGCAGATCGGACCGCTTGTAGATCAGCCGAAATTGGAACGCGAAATCGCCACAAGGAACGGACCTTCACATCTCCATCGCGATACGTCAGCTTGACTGGCACCTGGGAACAAACGCCGTACATTTGGGCGGCCAAGCCTCCCTCATCGGATCGCGAACGAGCGTAGGCTTTAACTTCATCTCCGGGAATGTCCTTGCCGCACCTTGGGCAGTACGCGTTGCCGTCTTTGTATGTGTAGCCATCACACCGTGGGGTTTTTCCGTTTGGCGGAATGTCGCCGTTGGGATGCCAGCGAGTGAAATCAGGCTTGGGCCATAGACACTTGTCCCACTCGGGGCGACTCACGATGCGAAATGAGCATTCATTGCCACGAGTTGGGATCTCCGGAAAGGCAGCAATCTCTTCGTCGGGTTTACCCTTTGGCTTGGAGATGAACCAGTTCGTTGAGAGTGGGATCGTCAAACCGCATTTCGGACAGGGTATGGTTTTGCACCAGAGAGTTGCCTGAATTCGTTCTTCACCAGCCGGCTCCCGCTTCTTTATCGACTTGGCTGAAAACTTTGCAGTTGCCGCGCTGCGACATTCGGGCCACCATTCGACGTCCGATTGATGATAGAAGAAATCGCGCATCCGTTCGTGGACCGACCGTGCGAGTTCCTGACTGTAGGCTGCAATCTGAGGGGTCAACTGTCGTCCGAACCACGCCGGGTAATGGATTGTGGCTTTGAGAACCAGCGCTGCGACTGGGTTCAGGTCGTTGGCAAAAACCTTCACGCCATATCGCACGCCTTCAAGGGGAATGCTGCCGCCACCAGCCATTGAGTCGAGCAACACAACCGGATCGCCGTCGCGAACGCAGCAGAGTTGCCGAATGCGATCCAGCAGCGAGTCAATGAGTATCTCGGATGGGGACACTCGGAACGCCGGCGGATGTCGATATCCCCACTCCGCCGGCATTTGGGAGGAATGCCCATCGACCGTATTCTCCAGTGCATAAGCGATGCGGCGATAGGCTGCATCCGCGTCGCCTGTGATTCCCATCGCTCGTAGGAACTCACGGTGCGCGTGGGTCAACGGTGTCGAACGGACTTCTCGAAGCAATCGGACAAAGAATTCCGCGTACGGCTCGAACTTCCTCGGCAGATTCGGAATGTCCTTCTTGGATGGCTCCTCGACCATCGACGGTAGCACCGAGTCGTCAAGATCGAGATCGTGCGGCAGCAACGAGGATAGAATCGCCGCTCGGCAGATCGTCGGCGCGCGGCGAGCCCACCAGATATGCAACCGATTCTGGGGTGGACGCTCGCGAGCATTGTTATCTCGCTGACACTCGGCCGACAGTGATGAGCACGGCAAACCGCCTTCCAGAAACGATGGCTTGGTCTTAGCGAATTTCTCGGACATTTAATTGGCCTCGTCTTCTGGGGTTACTTGTCGTTACGTCGCAAGAGCAGACTCATCGCGACGCCGCCGCGGATCGTCGGCGGGTCTTGGCTGGCTTCTTCCCTGCCTTGCCGTTGACTTCATAGTCGGGAGTTGCCGATTCCTCTGCCTGGTCGGCTACAGGGAACAGCAGACGGGTCTTGTCGCTGGGCTTCTTTCCGCCGCGTCTGGATGCCTTTGGCCGCTCGTCCGCTTGATCGCGCCCCGGCTCTTCGTAAGTCAGCAGGGTCCGCAGGGCGGCTCGGCCGGCGGACCGGCGATGTCCGTAGAAGCAGAGCGTGAACCAGTACAACACGACTTCGGACGGCAACTCGTCCAACCGGTCGCGGAACAATCGCCGCTGCTTAGGTTCCAGGTAGCGAGCTGCGGAGAAGGCGAGCGCCAGCCGCATCCCGTCTTCCGGTTTCAGCCAACGCGGCTCGGCCTGCGGCCCGAACTTCTCGGCAGTGATCGGCTCGGGCGCTTCGGCCCGCAGCAGGAAGGGTTCGGCCAGGTGGCGCAGCCAGAGGACCGCTTCGGGCTTCGAGCACGATCCGAGCAACTGACCATCTGCCTCCCGGAAGCCGTGAAACGGGTGCTGGGGAAACAGCTTCAGTTCCCAAATCGAACCTCGTTTGGGTTCGTGGCGAACCCGCAGTCGATATCGCTCCATAAGACAGGCCCTTCTTCACCCCGATCAGATTCACTTCGCAGTCAGGAGCACTCGGAAGCCAGCCTCCGCAAAATGCTGGTCGGTCGTCAGCGCGTCGGTGATCCGACGCGCCTTCATCAGGCGGAAGGACGTGCAATCGGTGAATGACCATCCCTTGTCGGCCCGTCGCACGTACAGTTCAAACGCCTCCAAGAAGGGAATGCTGTCGGCACCGGCAATCTCAAAACGGCTCTCGTCGTAAAGGGCTCGCACGAGCGGTCCAAACAAGCGTCGGTTCCGGCCTTCCGCGAGGTAGTTCCCCAACTCTGCAAGAATCCATTCGGAGGTTTGTATTCGATCAGTCGAATGGGTCATGTATTCCACGGCCCAAGCGTGCGCTTCGTCGCGGTCGCTGAGGTAGGCGACGAAAAACGAGGTGTCGGCGAATAGGGTGGTCATCGTTTGCGGTGTCCGTACAGGTAGTGGTCCAGGTTGCGTGAGGCGTCGGGAGGAAGTCCTTGAGCCTTGCCCGCCAGCCGCAACAAGGCCCGCCCCACCGTCGGCTTGCCTTGCCCGGCGTTCGATCCGTCCGCCTCACTCTTGAGGGGACGCACGCTGACTTCCGTTCCGTCGGGCAGGGCTTCCGGATCGTCCAGCAGCACTACGCCTTGTTGAACTCGGCCTCGAATCATGATGGTTCCTTTCAACTTCGATCGTTTGTTCGATTGATTGTACAACCAGATGCCGGTCTCGGAGAGCCCGGTCCCCGTGCTTGCGCCTCTCCAAGACGCGACTCCGGTCTCGAGAACTCGAGCTACGTGATACAGGCTTCTGTCCCGGCCGTCATTCGATCTCGCCCCGACGCCCGCGGGACGGAACGACGCGAAGTCCCAGATTGCCCTGATTCGCGTTCATCAATGCCTTGCGATATGCCGCCAACTCCTCGTCCGCCAGTCCGATCGCCGGATCGAAGAACAACTGAACGGCGATCGTGACCTCCAGTTCACCAGTGCGAGAAAACGGCCAAATGGGCGACAGCATTCCGCGAACTTCCTCGAATCGTCCCTCATAGCTCAGGCTGACCGTTTCCTGTTTGCCGTCCGCTTCGCGTTGGCCATTCGCCAGAACCGAGACGTGGACACGCGCCGCATTGGGCTTGTCGGCCCAAGTTGCCAGGACCGTGTTGTCGAACGTCTCCCGATCGCTGGCGGTCAGCGTCATTTCGACCAGACGCACGTCCTTGTGTCGATCCAACGCCTCCCAAGCGTCCGTCAGAACTTGGCGTGGCGTGCCGGCCAAGTCAATAGGCTGGGGACCGTGTCCAGGCCGGAGGACCTCCAGTTCCTGGGCCAGCGGGGAACCCGGATCGACCAACACCCAGGTGGACCCGACTTGAACCGCAGGACTCGGTTGGTCATCGCGGGTAAAGTACGCTTCAGCGGCGGATTTTTCCCACACGGACCACTCGCCGGTGCCCAGCCCGTCGCGCAACAAGGTTTCCAGCCGCGGGCGGCTCAAATCGCTCCAGATTCCGCGAGCGTAGCGTTCCAGATCCTCAGTGGGAAGCTGCGGACTGCCCTGCGGCCAACAGTGCGAACGCAGGTTGGTCGGGGTCAGGGGCAGTTCCTTGTTCTTGCCCTTGCCTTCTGCCTTGCGGGGGTACAGTTGATGGTCGATCGCTGCCTGATAGGCCCAGATTTCGGTGTGGTCGTCGAAGCGTGGCGTGCCCGGCCACTCGTTCATTTCCTTCGCGCCGATCGCCAGGTTCGGCCCACGCAAATACAGAATCCAACGGTTCTCGCGAGTGCCTTCCTGCAGAGCCTGCCAGACCACGGAACGCTCGGGCAGAACCGGGAAGTGCGGGCTCTCCTTGGCAGCCTCCAGCAGCTTGATGGTGGACACCGATTCCACGTGCTCGGTTCCGCGACGAGGCCAGAGGTGATCCCAGAGTTCCTGGGGCGGCAAGGTGGTCACGGGCATGATCCGGTCGGCAATGGCCGCCGCCGGATCGTACAGCAGGTGATTGCCCGCCAGCACGGGCGACAGACCGTCCGCGTTACTGCGGGTATAGACGCGTTTCTCGCCCTGGTCGTAGTACACCCAGTGGGCGTCCGGCGTCGAACACAGGCCAGCTCGAAACGTGGGCAGCAGATCGGTCGGCCTGAGCACCATCGGCACTCCAGGCTCCCGGCGGATTCGGTCCCATACCTCTTCGGTCGACAGCCGCCGCTCGTCGCTCAGCCACAGCGGTGCCTGACGAACGATGCCTGGGGTCAGCACGACGGGTTCGGCCGGTGTTGGTTCCGGAACCAGTTTGTGGTTGTCACGCAGGCAATCGAGGAGGGGGGCCTCGGCGACGGCCTGACGAACGTTCCGACGGGTGCGCGGCGTGCTTTCGGCGTCGGGGTCCTCGCCGAAGTCCACGCGGAAGCATTCGAGCATCGGTGCTGATTCGGCGCTCGCGAACAGGCTGTAATCGTCGGCCATGCCACCCATCGGGAAGGCCAAGACGCGATACGCTTCGAGCAACTTCGTGCGGACGTTCAGTTCCTGGACGCCCAGCTTTTCCCGGACCTCGCCCAAGTCGCTTTCCAGCGCGATGAATTCAGCGGGTACGCCAGTATCCTGCTTCTGGGCTCGGTGCTTGAGCGTCCGAAAGTCGCTGCCGGCAGTCTGGGCCAGACTCTTCTGCTCCGTTTCGATGTCCTTCTGGACCCGCTCCCAGGCGATCAAGGACGAAACCGCACTTTTGAGTCCGTCGACACGAGTGCTCTCCGCGAGCAGAAAAACGACGTTGTTTTTGTAGCGGCGGGGCGTCGCGTTGGCTCCGGCTTTGGCAAACAAGGACTTCGTGAAATTCAACCGCTCGCCGCCGCCGATGGCTCCACACTCCCGGTCGTAGTGGATGATCGCGAGGCGGACGCGATCCGGCTTGTCTGGAATAGCGTTGTGGTCCTGCGGGAACGGGATGACCTGGAAATCATCAAAACCGGAGTACACTTCCTGCACCCAGCCGTCCAGCGTTTCCCTGATCTCTGCCGGTTTGACATCCGCCAGGCGTTCCTGGAATCGTTTGTTGACGGACGCCCGCGTGCGGAAGAAGAAGTGATCCCCCTCGCGACGCATGTACCAGGCGCTTCGTTCCGTCTCTTCCAGCCCGCGAGCGACGTAGGCCAAATCGCATCCGGGGCGGCCAATGGCCAACGCCACTTCGGTCGCCGTGACGCCGCGTGAACCGTCGGGCAGACTGTGAAGAAAGGCGACCAAAGACGCCTCGGAAGCGGCCTTCCACGGCCAACCAGCGTCCACTTCGTTCGCGTGTGCAGCACCTTCGGAACTGATGACGTCCGCATCCAGCGCCCGCTCAAAAGCAGATCGCCCCAGCCTGCCCAGGACCTCGTCACGGAGTTCACTGCGGGTGAGATCGACATGGTGGGGCTGCAACAGCATGGTGCCCTTCAGGCGGTCCTTGTTCTCCCACACCGCACGGATCGTGCGGGCGACCAGCCGCAGCGCACCGCGAGTCGCCTGGAACTCCGGGATGTCGGCGAGCCGTTCGGCAAACAGACGGATCAGTTCAGGATGGAACGGATAGCCGTCGGCGATCTGCTTCCGATAGTTGTATTCAAAAGCACGCGTTTCGAGCTGAACGCCGCCCTCTTCTCGTTGCTTCTCGTAGTAGTCGGCGTAGGTCTGGGCGATTTCTTCGGCCTGGGACCGGTCAATTCGCTCGAAAAGACGCTTGGCGAGGACTGCCCCCCGCTCCTGAGTCTGCGTTGGCGTGACGTTTCGGGCGTGACGGCCGGTGGTGCGATCCGCGCTCTCGATCAGCGACAATGCTTCCGAGATGGCCGTTCTGAGATTGCCGGTGAATGCGCGGTTCGCGTCTTGTTCTGACGGCACTGTGAGCAGAACGGCGGTTTCCGGACGGTTGGCCGCGAGGCTGAACAGAACCTGGAAGAACGTGGACCATTGGCTGTTGACCCGCGCACGCGGACTGTCTGCATCCAGCGCGAACGCCCGCGCCATATACAGGACCAGTTCATCGATCAGGATCAGGACCGGCCCGTCGCCGAGGGCTTTCGCGAACTCGCTTCGATCCGGGCATCCGCCCTTCTCGTCATTCTCGCGGACCAACTCGTACCCGGCCAGGCCACCGGCCATCAAGGCGATTTGGCCCCAGGGGGTGAAGGTGCGGACAGCTTTCCCGTCAACGATCAGTTCCTTGCCGCGCAACGGGTCGGATTCCTCGCCCACAAAGGCGGCCGCTCGGACCGATCCCCGTTTCGGCAGCCGCAAGATCCCATAGTCGCTGAGTTCGGTCGCCAGCCCATCGCCCTCGCGTGCGACATGCACAGCGCCGATCTGTGTGTGCGTCTTGCCGCCGCCGAAGTTGGTCTCCAGGACGAAGACCGGCGTTCCGCCTGTCACCCCGGCGAGACGCTCGGCGACGTCCTTTAGCACTAACCTCAGGTTTTCGGTCGCGTGAGTTCCGGCAAAGAACCTCTTGGGGTCCTGGTAGTCAGGATGCGCCTTGCCGCTGATTACCTCCCACAGATCGGCCGCAAAGATGGCGTCGGGCAGCATGCCCGCCAAGACTTCAGGACGCGGGCGGCACAACTTGAAAACCGAATTCGCCGCTGCCATCTCGTAGCCCTTTCACGTTGTTGCTAACCCAAAGGACTGGCGGCCGCTGCCTCCGGAATCGCAGCGAACCCAAAATCTGACTTGCCCATTTTTGCCAAATCAATGCGGATCGCAAAGCAGGGTTGCGGACTTTCTCGGCCGAATCTGCGTAATCCAGCATCTAGAAACCGCTTCGGATCGTGTCGGTTACTGGATGCCATCGCCTTCGCCAACGCGGAACGGGAGGATGGAATCTTTCCTCTGCTAACCACTGACCGGCAGCTGACCGCCGAGGACGTGCTGCGGGCGCACAAGCGGCAGCCGATCATCGAGAAGCGGTTCTCCCAATTGAAGACGGACTTCGCCGTGGCCCCCGTGGACCTGAAAGACATGGGGCGGATCCAAGGCCTGTTGGCGATCTACTTTTTCGTGCTGCTGGACCAGGAACTCCTGGTTCCAGCACGCCCGGCCACCCAGGTGACGTGCGACGCCCGCTACGACAATCCTATCGAGGAGATCACGCGGATCAAGGACAGCAAGGGAGCGGTGTCCTTCCGGATCTGCGGCCCAGAGGCAGGCTGGGTCGATGTCCCAGAAAACCGCTTGCGGCAATGGAACGTCGACCTGCGCCGGCTGGTCGCGGTCCTGTCGGCGGCCGTGGGGACCGACCAGTCGCCCGAGGAGTTGGTCCGCGAATCCGCCTGGCGATTGGGGACCATCGGAATCGCCGGCGAGTCCAGCAACTGCGGCCCGCTGTCCCCGCTACCATCGCCGTCCGCCAAATCGCTTCGCCCCAGGTCCTCGAAGGCTTTGTCCAGCCGCGCCGGGGTAAGTGCGAAGGAATGCAATCCGCTCAGCCAGTCTGCCTGTTCCAGTGGTTCAATGGCTTCTATACGACTTCCCACGCCACTCGCCCGCCCAGCCGACAGCACGGGGGCCATCAGGTCGTCGGCTTCCTCGCTGTGCCCGTAGCCCAACAAGTGCCCCAGTTCGTGCATCACGACGGTCAGCAGGCTGAGGCCGTCCGTTGTGATTGGTCCCTTGTCCTTGGTCATCGGTCCGTCATCAACTGACTTCTGACCACTGACCTCTGACCACCCCATCATCGCCGCGTCGTCGTCGATGCGAATCGTGTTCGTGCCCGGGTTGGCCAGGCCCAGGTACGCGCCGCCCAAGTCGGCCACGGCGTACTGAACGCCAGCCAGCGTCGCCGTTTGAGCCGGCGTCAGGCCCGTCGCCATCCACCGCGCGGCGGCTTCCGCCGCCACTGACTGCAGCATGTCCTGGCTGATCGCCGCCACGCCGCCGTCCTGCGGATCGCCAGAGGCCAACAGCGGACTCTCCGTGGGCAGCGTGCCGCGCGAAATGTCGATCCCCGCGATCATGAACGCGGTGCTGTTGACTCCGAGCAGGATGTCCAGCGTCCCGTCGGTGACCGTCACGCCCGAAACGTCTTTGATATAGGTCGTACCTGGAGGAATGACCGAGACCGTGTACGTCACGTTTTCAGCCGTCACGGTAAACGGCTGCGTCGTATACGGCACGCGGCCAAAGTACAACGGGTTGGAGTGGTACAGCCGCACGCTGTACGTCCCGTTGGGCACATCCACCTTGAACGTCGCGTTCCGGCCGGAATTGAAGTCCGTCCGCAGGAAGCTGGCCGTGTCGTGCGCCGCGGATTCCTGATACGTGTCATAGTTGTCCCGCCGGTCTCCGGCCGCCACGCGGGTCAGCCAGCCGTAGCCACGGGTCGCGTTGTAAATCGTCTGCGGAACCACTTGCAGGAAGTCCGTCTGCACCGGACTGGTGGTCGCTCCAAAGTCGAACCGCAGCGGGGCGCTGTCGTCCGGCGCCTTGTACGGCTGGATCGCCGTCCCACGCGACAACCCCGACGACTCCTCGACCACGATCGTCCAGTCTTCGCTGTCCGCGTTGACGGTCAGCGTCGCCGGCCGCTGGACGAAGAATTCAAACGAGCCGTCGGCCGTGGTCGTGACCTGACCGCCGAACGTGGCCAGTTCGCCGTCTGGAGTCACCTTGGCGTACTGCCCTCCCGCCGAGACCGTCACGGTCAGCACCGCGTTGGGCGGAGCGCCTGTGCCCGTGTACCGATCCACCGTCATCGCGTCGGCAGGCAGCGCATCAAAGGGCGGCGTGTCCGCCGGCTCGGCGGCCCGCACCAGCGTCAACTGGCCCACCGTGTCCACCGGCCGGATGTCCATCGCCAGGATCACTGTCGTGCCGTTGCTGCCGCCCATGTCTTCCATTTCCAGGGTGATGGTCCCGATGCCGTCCACGGTGTCTTCGCCCACACTCACGGTCAGACGCACCCAGCGGTAGTAGCCGGTCGTCGGGTTGGCCGCACCGCCGCCCCAAGTCACGAGGGTGCCGCTGCCGTCCGGAGCCCCCGCGCCCCACACGCCGACGACCTCCGAGTCGCTGCTGCCGTCGGCCTCCGAACCCGTCACGGTGAAACTCTCCCGGTCGTGGTTCCAGCTCGCATCGCCCGTCAGGATCATCACCTCGTACGTCTTGTTGTGCATCACGTCCACTTGGAACTGCAACGGATCGCCCATCGGATTGGTTGCCTGGCCGTCGTACCGCAACCGGTCCCAGCCCGCTTGGCTGGCGTCGCCCCGCTCGAAGTACCACGGCAAATAGTACGGCGACTCCGTCACCCAACCGGCCCCGTTTTCCGGGTAGGTCTGGAACGGCGATACGCCTATGTAGTTCTCCTCCGTACGGTTGTCGAACCCGTTGAAGTCGTATCGGCCCGGCGCAGTCAACACCACGTCGTTGTCATCCACCCCGGCCAGGTACGAGATGTTCATCAGCAGATTCGGGTTGGGACTCAAAAATGCCCCTTCCGACAGTCCCCGGAACCGCGTCCTGATCAGGTCCGTTGAATCGTTGCTGATGATTACGTACTCGCCGCCCACAGGCACCGAGTAGCCGCTGAGCAGTTGCAGGTCCAGCACGCCGCCTCCTGCGCCGTCGGCGACTGCCCCGAACAGGTTGGCGCCGCCGTTCAGCACCAACTGGTCGTACCCGTCTAAGCCCGGCGTCAGACCGCCCAGCTGCACGCGGAACGTCGCTGCCGGCAAACCGCCCGAGGCCGGCTGGACATACACGTCGCCCTCGATTGTCAGCCGGCCTGCCAACGGGACTCCCGTACTCGGATCGCATTCGCCCGGATCGAGGGTGCCACCCGGCAGAACCAGCACACCTGCCGGGGCTGCGATCGTGCCCGTGCCGCCCAACGTCCCTCCGTTGTGAACCTGCACGTCGTGAGCGGCGGTCAGCATGGCGTTGACCAGCAGCGTGCCAGCCTCCACGGTCGCCCGGCTGACGCCGTTCGCGCCGACCAAACGGAACACGCCGTTACCGGTCTTCGTCAGCACGCCGTTACCCGTGATGTCGCCTGCAAAGGTCGTACTGGCATGATTGCCGCCCGTGACCAGCGTGCCCCCGGCCAAGGAGACCCGTGTGCCGCCTGTAGGATCGGACAAAGAACCGATCGTCTCGGTGTAACTGTTCAAGTGCAATTCAGCGTCGCCAGTCAGCGTCACCGCAGCGGCGTTTGGCAACCTCTCGGAGGCACTCAGCTCGAACCGATTGCCGCCGCACGTGCCGCCAAACGTCAGGTTGGGCGTGCTGAACAAGCTGTCGAAGCTGGCCACCGTGACGGTGTCGCCGCCGTTGGCCTTGATCGTCAGCGAGCCGCTGGGCGACGGAAACGTCGTTTGCTCAAAGGTCGGCGGCGAATCGGCGCTGCGAATCCGCCACAGTCCGTCGTCAACGTCTCCCGCGTCCTCGATCAGCGCTCCATCCGCACCGTCGGGCAGGTGAATTGTCAGGTTGGCAATCTGATCGCCAATGAAGTCTACCGGTGCCAAGCCGACGTACGTAATCGGCAACTGCCCATCCAATTGGATTGTTCCAGCGTGCGGACTGAGCAACGTGTTGACAACATTCTGAAAAACGCCGTTGGCGACGACGAGGGTATCGAATTGATTGCCAGCCCCGTCGCCGCCGACAAACGTCAACCCGCCCGAAGGCAGCGGATCGCCGTTGCTGAAATCGATGGTCAGCGTGTCGTTGCCCGTTTGCCCGTAGATTATGAGCGAATCGGTCGATCCGGCCACCGTCGTATTCCAGACCACTACACCGTCCACGCTCACCACAAGATATTCGCCCGCGCGGGCCAGAACGATGTCGTTGTCCACGTTGATGTCGAATTCGTCCGCGTGGATGGCCTTGGGCGGCGTCGAAAAGCCGTCCGACCAAGCCCATGGATCGAGCCAGCGCTGGCCCGCTTTGTCTATTAGGGACGCAACCGCCAAGTCCTGGAAGACCGGTCCGCGCGGGGCTCGGTCGCCGTCCAACAGGCTGCCATCGTCGTCCAGATCGTCGTCCCCCCAAAAACCTGGATACAGCAACCAAGACGGCACGCTGCTATCGCCCACGCGAGGAAGATACTCGACGTGGCCTTGGCTGTGGAAAATTTTGCCGTTGCCGGTGTGGGACTCCTCGTACCGGTCGAACCAAGGGAAGTCCTCGGAGACGTTCCACCATGTGGTCGTCCCGGAGACGCTGTAAGTCGCGTGCCCGCCCAGCCCGACGTACCAATGCGACTGGCTTCCCTCGCGATCCAGGTGATCCCAGGCGACCACGTCGCCTCCGTCGGTCGAGGCGAAGCCTCCGAAATTGGCCAGGAATTCTATGTGCTGGCCGAAAGCCACACGATTCGGGGTCCACACGCCGCCTTCAAGCTTCAAGAACACCGTCGCCCCTTCCCAATCGCCTTCGTGCGTATTGTAGCCGTGGTGGTCGGACCAGTTGCTGCGCGGGTAGTGCAGCCAGTAGTTGATCGCCAACTCCTGTCCTGCCTGGCACGACGCATGCCCAGCCGGACAAACAAGGACCGAAGCGTAGACTGTCGGGGTCGAAGATTCAGGCGACCATTCACCGCTGGCTAGATCGGACAGATCAAGGTTATCATCAGCGTTGCCGTTTACGCGCAATCCGTCTACGCTGCTGTGGGCGTCAGCATCCAAGCTGATCTGCACATCAAACGGCATGGCGTACCGTTCGCCCAAATCAAAGTGAAGAATGGGGGCGAAGTGATCCACCAACGCTTGAACGGATGGCAAGTCCTTGCACACGTCGGCGTCCTGGATTCTGAAGGACGATGGCAAATCCGTTTCTGCGTGATCCGCTACGAATAAGGTCGTGAGATCACGGGAAGGATTCAAGGGTCCAAACACGTCACGAATCAACTGAAACGTGATTTCCTCGACGACCGGACTGTCGGGAACTGCGAAGGAGGAAATGATGAATTGGTAGACGCCCGGACTAAGTTCGCCGAGATTCGCCGTGCCAGAGCCATTGAAGCCTGCCGTTTGTCCGTTGAACGTCACTTTCGCCTTCTCGGTCAGGTCCCACGAATTCCAACGTTCGATATCGAGATCGAGGAAATACTGATCCCGAACCGAGACTTCTGTCGTCCAAGTGACCGTGAGTTGCTGACCCACGCCGACGGTCGCCCACCACTGATCGATCCCAAAGGGTGGGAACGCCACGTCGCGGACCGTCCCGTATCGGATCGTCGTGTCGTCCATCCAAATCAACGCGCAGCCGTCTTCGAGGACATTATTCCGCTGCCCATCATCGGTGGGGTGATTGGCAAACAGAACGCTGACCCCAGTCTGATCGTGCACCTCCGACGCAGTCAGATTCGCAATCGCCCGCCAGGAGCTGTCGTATCGTTTGTGCCGCAGCTGGTACGTCGTGGGTGAGTTTTCATGCTTGCCATGCCACACCACGTGAATGCGCCCGCCGCCATCGAGCGACACAACGGGGCCAAGTTGGGGGTAAGACGTGGGACCCACGATGTTCACCGTCGGTTCCAAGACTCCGCTGTATTCTCTGTACTTGACGGCCCAGCTTCCCTCGGACAAATGCCCCCAAACAACATGGGCGTGATTGTCACTGTCGACCGCAATCGACGGAACGGCGCCCCATTCGTTGTTTGTCTCCGCATTGACTTCGACTTCCGTGCCCCAACCCGATGAGGTTCGCACCCGGTAATGCACGTCGTAGTAGGTGCTTCGCGGGGCGTGATTCCAGACGACATGAACGCGGTTGTCTCCGTCAATCGCGATCGCGGGATACCTGGACCAATACCTGTCGGATGAGATTCGTTGCTCGGCCTGCCAACCTGCCGGGGTCCGGACGCGCCAGCGGATGCCATCCCCGCCGCCCCAATACCCGGAACCGAGAACGTAGACTCCGTAAACCACGTGAACGTGATCGTTGCCATCGACGGCAATCGCGGGCGTCGTCGCGTACGAGGCAACCCATTCGGGCGTCTGCCAAGTCGTTGCCTTTCGCGTGTAGTACGTTGCCTGGTTCGCGTCCTGCCAGACCAGATGAAGAACGTCGAGCGAATCGACCGCCACGGCGGGAAACGACTTGTTTTCCCCGCCGCTGGTGATCGGCTCCTCCACCCAAGTCTCGCCGCCATCAGCCGACTCCGCATGAAAAATCTGGGTTACCCCGGCGGGGTCCAAGCGATGATAGACGGTGTGTAGGTGCCCGTCAGAGGTGACGGCCAGCTTTCGCTGAGAAGGAACACCGGTGGAGTTCACTTCTGCGTCGACGACTTCAAACGATTCCAATGTGGGTGGAGGGGGGGCGCCCGGATCGTTCGACACATCGAATGCGTAGACCTTGCCACTCGCCGTAGCCACAACGATCAGGGACGCGTCGGCGGAAAACGCCACATCTTGAATCCCGGTGATTCCCGTTGCCCACTGTAAACTTCCTGACGCGTCAAACAGATACACGGCGTCGCTGGCTCCCGCCAGAATTTGCCCGCCATCGCTGGAGACCGCTACTCCTTGGATATTTCCCGTGTTGTATTCCCACAGAAGCTGTTTGTTGGCAACGTCCAGAACCTGCAGATTGGCGTTCTTCGTGTTTCCCGCGACAACGTAGTTCCCATCGGCTGTAATGGCGACGGAATAGTCCGCGCCAATTGTTCCGGACATCGGATAGGTCCACGTGAGACTCCCGGTTCGGCCGTAAACGCGAACAGCACTCGACGTCGTTCCCATCATCGCAGCCCCCGTGGCGGTGATCCCGTTGGCCGAAACCGACACCGAACCGGAGCCTGACTCCCCGATTGTCCTGTCGTACCACAGCCAACCGCTGCTGCTGTCCCAGAGGGCAGCCTGATCGTACCATCCCGTCCAGCTTTCGTAGGTGACCGCGTAGTAATCGCCCTGTGGAGAGTACGCGACCGACGAGTAATAACTGTCGGAAACCGTCTCCAGGAGGTTTCCGTCACGATCGAAAAGGTACACTGGCCCGCCGCCGCCCCAGGACGAGTTGCTCCGACCAACCGCTGCTATCTCGTTGGCATCTCCATTCATGGCGACATCAATCACCTGATTGCCGGAGTCGTACGTCCACTGGGGATTCCCCTGGCCATCAAGGACGTGAGGCCCACTCGCGGTACCTACCACGACCCGGCTCCCATCCGCCGACAGGGCAACCGAATAGGCGCCGGTTGTGTCGTATTCCCAAACTAAACTGGGCGAGAGCTCAGCAACGCCCCCCACAATACTTTCGATCCAGTCGAGATACGTGCTGACAATCATGCCCCCAGCGAACGAGCCGAACAACGGAGGCTCGTCGGCGCGTGAACTGATGAACGTGTTAATCCCGAACTGCGTCAGTTCATCCGCCTCTATCTGGCCGCTGGCGTTGGCATCGCTCCAGAGAAAACTAGGCCCTCCCGAATCGCCCGGGCCGGGCATCGCTTCGATGCCGTTGCCAAGCGTCGGCCCATCGTTGAATACGTCGCCCGTCCAATGGCCGTAAGGACCGTCAAAGTCGAACAAGAAGACCTCTCGTTGACCACTTCCCTCATCGTCGAGCAAGTGCAGGCTGGCCAGGTTCTGCCCCGTGCGTTTAACGACGTAGTTGGCACTGTTCAGAATGAATCCGTTGACGCCCTCGCCAGTCATCCCGTAGCCGGCCAGAACGATCAACTCGGCGTTCATAAAGGCTACTGAGTTTAGTGGGTAGACCGGCACGCCCCACGGTGCCGGCAATGAGAGGGTAAGGATCGCAACGTCGTCGTTTTCGACCGGATTCTTGAACCCCGTCCAATCGGGATGCACGTGGATCTCAGAAACGCCGATCGCTGTGGATCCGGCCTCGCTGCTTGCCGGGTTGTCGTGGTTGAAGTAAACTGTGACATCGTCCGGCGAGACGTCGATCGTTCCGTCATGATCGAGGTCAACCACGTGCGCAGCGGTCAGGACATGGATCGGAGAAATAAGAGATCCTGACCCGATCAGATCGTTCAATAGTCTGGAAACGCGTACGCTGACAACCCCGGCGAAGGGCGAGTCAGGCACGTTGGGATCGATGCGATCAGTTGGCGTGACCGGCGGCGTTCCGTCGGGGTCGCCGACCACGATGAGCGGCTGGGCGTCACTCAAATTACCCGTAAAGAGGACCGCTGGTGCCGTCTTCCACGCAGGGTCCGGGAGGACGTAACGCGGCTCCCCCGGCGAAGTGCTGAAGAGATCGAGCGGGGGATCGGCGGACGCGAGCAATCTCCGATCTTCGAGGGCTTCGACAATCAGCCGTCTGTGGCGAAGGTGGCGGCGTACGGTGCGGAACCTGGGAAAATGAGTGCGGTTGTACTGAGACGAGAGCAGTGTGGCGCGACTCATGGCTCGATTCCTCGATCGTTGCAGGTGCCGTCAAACAACACGGAAGTTGCGGAGAACGTGTCAAGGTTGGTCGCGATGCCGAGGCGATAAGCTTCTGGCGACGCGGAAACCGGTATAGTCGTAGCTCACGTCCGGGGCATAGTGGGAACGGCGTGCGCAGCGCAGGTGGGGCGGGTGGCCGTTGCGCCACGAGCCGCCGCGCAGCGCGCGGGATTCGCCGCTGTCCGGACCGGGCGGATCGTCCACGGGAGAATTGGCGTAATAGTCGGTCGCCCACCAGTCGCCGCACCATTCCAGCAGGCTGCCGTGGACGTCGTACAAGCCAAAGCCGTTGGGGAGTTTCTCGCCCACGGGATGCAGGCCCTCGCAGATGGCCTTATGCCACGCATAATCGTCCAACTGCGTGTTGTCCCAGAAACAGTACATCCCCGCACTGCCGGAGCGGCACGCGTACTCCCATTCGGCAAAGCTGACACCCGACAGACACGGCAAAACACGGGGTTTCTTTTTTCTTCCTTCTGGGTGTTGACACCACTTCTGACACCGCTAGACTGAAAGAGCATGAAAAGTGACACCCG
>Ga0209723_1002655_pt1 | contig 23446 bp, 27 predicted proteins | sample BiotimSIPDNA_2_FD_185750 | JGI IMG/M metagenome (GOLD analysis project Ga0209723, IMG submission 185750) | Anaerobic biogas reactor microbial communites from Washington, USA - Biogas_R2 time_0 SIP DNA (SPAdes) (version 2) | ecosystem: Engineered > Bioreactor > Anaerobic > Unclassified | place...
AAAGATGGTAAATTCCGCCGCATTCCGGCTATACGGCAGGGCGAGCGAACACTCCGGGTAATCCCCCTGCGCGGGGAAACTGATTGTCCTCATTTTTGTCTCCTCCTCAATATCAACAGTACTCAAATCACACCTTTGCGAGGCGACCGCCGCCGTACGTGTACACGCCCGCCGCAGCGTTGGTGAGATGGAGGTCGAACAGGCCGTTGTTCGGGCCGTTGTTCCAGTTGCCGCCATAGAAGCGATGCCCCTTCCGGTGTTACCCGGAATTCTTCGTTGACCGGATCCAGCCTCCGATCATCTTGCCGATTTCGTTGATGTACCTCGACCACACCTCATATTTATGAACATTGATCAGTTTTGACTCGAAGCTTTCGGAGACAAGCTCTCTCAGGAGATCAAGCTCGATGTCAAGATCTTCCAGCGTGGTCTTCTTGTAGTACCTCTTTTTGCACCGGCTCACCAGTCGCTGCAAATTGCGTGTGGTAATCCGTATATCCTGGCAAAGGGAATGCCTCTCCGTGCGGGGAAACTGCAAGAGCGCACCCCGTTGGTAGGCGGAAAGCCGCCGCAACTTGTCCTGTAAAAGCAAAGGAGCCACAGACGAAGAGCCCTCCGCTTTCGCGGAGGGCTCAGAATTCAGGGGAACAGTACTCAAATCACACCTTTGCGAGGCGACCGCCGATGCCCGTGCTCACGGCCGTCGCAGCGTTGTTGAGATTGAGGGAGAACAGGCCGTAGTTCGGGCCGTGGAGCCAGTAGCCGCCATGATAGCAAACCTTCGTTGTGCCGTCCTTCGTGATCCAGAAATAGTCGCTCCACGAGCCGGAATCGGAGGCCGCTGCCGTTTCTCCTGGAATAAAGAGCGCCCCCAGGTCAAACGTTGCGCCTGCAGCCACGCTCATATCGACCACCCATCCGCTGCTTGGCAGAGTAAAGCCCGTGTTGACGTAGGCCCTCGTTCCGTCCTTGTTCCACACCCACAAGACGCCATCCCGGTTTTCAATGCCCTGGACCATCATCCACACGTTACCCCACAGCTCATGCAGCGCGCGCCAGATGGCCGTAGTAGTCCCGGTCTGCATCGCCGATCCGCCGGACGGGGCATCACAGTTCCCCCGGCCCAGCGAGACCTGCGCGTCTGGGTTCCCCATCTCCACAAGGGCAAGGTACTGGATGGCTGCAAGCTGATAAATGTCGATGAGCTGAAACCCGGTGACGCCGCCGGCATTGCGCGCGGTGCACCTGCTGAGCATCGTAGTGAAATTGATGGAGACGAGGGGAGCCTTGTTGTTGGTACTGCCTACCTTGCTCCCTCCGTCGTCGTACCCCTCATAGGCCCCTACATAAAATTGGTCGATTTCCACGCCGGACGAATTCAAAAATGCGGGGTGGGCCTGAGAACCGCTGAAGGCTGTTTTGTTTATGAACCGCGCCCGCTTCCCGACATAGGGGCCTTCGGTGAGCAACACGTTGGCGTAATGGAATTTCTTGATCTCGACCATGCACTGATTATCAATCGCCGACGTGTTTAAACTATATTCCGACCGGCTGGAGAAATATCCAGGAGGGCACGCCACAGGATTGCCGTAAAGGTCCACCCTGTCCCACACGCCGGCCCCGCCGCCCGTCTGGACGAGGACGACACCGATAGGCTCGGTTAGGGAGGGGATGCGACGGGGGCCGGAATAGAGAAGGCTATCTGGGATCGTTAGAGGCGCCTTTTCGTCGAGAGCCGCCTGGAGCCCATCCACACCGGCGATTGTATTTTGAGAGGCATACCCGAGACTATTCCAGGACGTAACACCATCTCCAATTTTCCACTTTCCAGTATCGAGTTCCAGCCCTATCTCCCCTTCTGAGAGGAGTGGATCTGCACTCGTCCATTCGGATGCGAGCCCACGTCTGAATTGAATCTTAACTGCCACTTGGACCGCCTCCGTCCACCGCTGTATTTCCGCCGTACACTGACGATGGGGTGCCGCAGTCAAACTCCCCGGACAGTCCGGCAATCGTGTCCCCATCCTGCAACTGCTCTATCTGACCTCCGTTCAACACTAGTGGATGTCGTGTCGCCATGGCGCCGCCCTCCTAGAGCTTGATGGGTTCCCGGATGGAGATCTCCAGCTCGGTCGTGGAGATAGCCGTCCCGATCCGCACCACGAAGTTCCCTGCGGTGGATGGGGGGGTGGGCGTGATCAACCCTGCGGTATCAGCCGAGAGGTAGTAGGCCGATCCCGCAGTCAGACCGGTCAGGCCGGCCAGTATCCCGTCCGTCTGGATCGCACCGCTTGCGGCTGATTCGATGGCCGCATCAGCAACCAGCCCGATAGCCTTCGCCGTGGCGCTTGCATCCGCCTTCGATTTGCTCACTACTCCAGCCGCGGAGATGTACACCACATCGCCGAGGACGAGGCTCTCTGCTGCCTCGAGGATGGCCACGTCCTTTCCGGTGGTCGCCGCGTCGAGGCTGTCGCCGGACTGGAGCTGTTCTATCATGCCGCCGTTGATCACAAGGGGTTTTCTGCTCGCCATTTTTATTCTCCTCCTCACAGCCTCACGGGCTGTTCGATATTCACGGCCAGCGTATCGGTTGACATCGCTGATCCGAGTCTCTGGACATATTCCCCTGCTCCGTTTGCCGGAGTTGCTGAAATAACACCGTCTCCAAGGTAGTAGACATTTCCCGCCGTAAGCCCCCATCCTGGAATCTCAAGGAAGCCCGAGAGAAGAACGGGGCAGGCCGATCCAGGCGCAGTGAGTTTCACTGCCAACCCGATGGCCGGATGGTTCTTGTCCGCATGGACGACCCCTGAACCGGACCGGCGTACCGGCACTCCTGCAGAGATGGGAACTGTCGCCACGTTTTCAAATTCCGCTGACGCGAAATCTGCATCTCTTCCAGGTCTCCCCTGCGGCCCAGGGCTGGAGACAATGAGTTTGCATGGGCTCCTCTCATTTACAATCAGGCCCATGGGAGCCCTCTCGTTAACGATGATCGGCATGCTCTAGCCTCCCTCCGGAATGTCCCTTGTGGCCTCCGGAGTGACCGTCCACATCCCGTCAAACAGCCGCGTCCGGAACCCCTCCGGTGAGGTCACCTCAAGTGCCGTCAGCACCACACATTCCCTGTCCATGCCGAGGAGCGAAGACTGCTGGTGCGTCAGGTCAATGTCCACAGTTCCGGTATCCTCGTGGATCGTCAGGCCGTCCCCGTCCGTCAGGGTCACAAGCGGAACGGGATCGTTGTATCGTCTCCTAAAATCCATCTGTGCCGTGTATCCCGCCATGGTCACCGGAGTCACCCCGTCAGGCTGAACCCATTGAACGAAATCATGGAACGATGCCCCGGCGGGGATGGTAATATCCCACCGGGGAACGTCCTCACCAACAGGCATTTCGATCCCTCCTCAACAAGAATCATTCTCGTATGCTTTTGTAGATAACAAACGTAAGGGATGAATTAGCGTTGCCAGCGGACAGCTCAAACTGGCCCGATCCACCACCATTTCATTCTGCGGGAAAGGGATCCGGCAACTTCATTCGATCAGGGGCCATATCTTCAAAACAGCAGTACCGGATGCACTCCCCACGGCTCTGTGGGAATTCGCAGTTAAAGAGAATACTGACATATATCCCCTTGCCCTGCTTTCCAACTCCTCATATCCAACGGTGAAGGGGAGATAATGCTGTCCGCTTGTGCGAATATCGTAGTCGTAATATCCACTTCCCATGTTTGAAGTCACCGTGAACCTGCCACATCCTCCCACCGGAACCTGATAATAGTCGTAGGTCAGCACACTCCCGGAAGGAGGAGCAACGGCAAATATCACATTGAAGGTGTACTCAGTCGGATTTTGGATGAAATAATCAACCCCAAGCTCCTGTTCAACACCATCAAGCAAAACCTTCAAAGACGAGCCTTTCCAGTATTTTCTCGTGTAATACGAGAGCACTTCAAACGTTTTCCTCGTCCCGTCCGGCTGCGTCCCTGCCGTGGCTGTCAAATGCTCCGAAAATTCCGGCGGTGCATATTCAAGGGTCACCGTCCCGCTGTTTGCATGAGACACAGAAAATGTACCATCCCAGAAATCACTCAGATCCTTGCAATTCAGGTATCCCGAATTTACTTGCGAGACCCACGCATACTGCGGATGATCCGAGTGATTGTCGAATCTTCCAGCCATGCTCTTGTCATAAATGATGTATGAGTCGGACGTATACCCCGATTCTCCGGGATGGGACGAACATTCATCCAAGACTTCTATGTTGGTTTGGAACGAAACTCCCCCACCAATCCCAAGAGCCATATTTCCGATACTCATGGAAATTCCGGGACTGGCATAATAGGAATCCTGCGGCCCGGGAGGGGCGTTTACCCTTGCCCCTCCGCTGAGAATGAGCTTGCACGGTTGTCTCCACCCAAGGCGTGATTCTCCGTTCGGGAAGGTGACGCTCTTGTTTTCAACCCCTCCGCCGGAAGAAGAGCCGGAGAGGATATAGGTTTCCATGGCATCATCACCCTGTTTTGTGATAACGATGGGGCCATCCTTCAGTTCGACCCACGAGGTGGGCACCTCATCGACATACAGCCGGACCTTCGGGGAGAACTCCGTTGTTTGGCCTTCCTCCAGACCTTCCGAGAGGAAGTAATCGTGCTGAATCCCCTCAAAATCTTCGTCTGCAAGCATGGCTGCAGTATAAGTCGACGATTCACCGTCACCGAAATCAACTTCTATCGAGTCGATGACTGCCTCTCCGTAATCCACGGCAAACAGCACAGGGAAAGGCTCAAAGGGAAACTCCCGGACTCCCGCCATGGGAGTCGCGGTAAAGAGAATCAGCCCCAGGGTAATAGTCTCCCCGTCCACCCATGGAGTAGAGCGAAGAATCCCCATGGAGCTCCACCCCAACCGGGCAGAGGGAACGAACTCCTGCTCCCCTTCTTTCGTCTTGACGTAGACGTGCTTCACCTTCGGCCACGCCTCCCCTGCGCTCATCCACTCCGATCCATCCCAATACCAGAAAGCGGACCCGACTTTCCAAATGTCATATTTCCTTGCTCCGCTGGAAGGGAGATCATCCGTGGAAGCCTTGGTCCCCTTGAGAATGAGGGTGTCCATCTCCGGGCCGATGTTCCTCCACGCCGATCCGTCCCACACATGACGATCCGGACCGATAAGGAAGGCTTCTCCGATCTCCCCTTCTGCCGGAAGCTCCCCTGTTCCGGAAAGCTCTCCCCGAAGAGGGAGCTTGTCTCCGTAGTTGATAGTCTGGCTCGAGATTTCCCCGGAGAAGGCTATGGTGAATTCCACCTCCACCGAATTCAGCCCCGAATCAGGGGTGCCCGTAAAGGCCGTTATCGATGGGGTGGTTCCGATCCCCGGCGATACCGGGATATAGGAAACGACAGTGGGATCGTCGTGCCTCCGGGTCAGGATTTCCCACCCCACGCCCTTCCCTGTGGGGCGTCCGAGGAGCACCTCCTTCCCCGGAGGAAACCGCACCCCGGCCTGATAATCAACCCGGGCCGTTCTCGTTTTCCCGGCGGCTTCTCCTTGGACGCGGACCTGATACGTTTCATAATCAACCTGGGCCACCACCGTTGCCCGAGCCACGTTGTTCAGCCGCTTCGACTTCTTCTCCAGAAGATGGACCACCGCCGTACCGATATCCTCGCTGTCCACCCCCAGGGCACCTTCAATCTCGGAGAACGGAGGAATGGAAGAACACTCCAGCACCACATCCTCCGAGGTCAGGTTGAAAGCCGCCGTGTCTATGACCCACTCCTCACCGTTCCACGAAATAAAGTCCCCGATGAGGAATGGGGCGGCCGGAAGGGTGAACGAACCCGATTTGCAACGGGAACAGTAGTTCAGATAATTTTCCGCCGCCGTTTCGAGAACGGACGTGTCAGCGATCCCGTGAAGGGCGAGCGTTTTTTCCACGGCCCCAAGAGCTGCTATTGAATCTTCGTCCGCCGCCGTGGCCGAGAGATGGACGCTGTGCTTCTTCACCTGCAGCACCTTGGAAATATCCGGCTTCCGGAGACCGCCCTCGTTCGTGGTCCTCTGCAGATGGAATAGGCTGTCCGTCTCGCTGTATTCGTAGTACTCGTTCCGGGAGGATTCCAGGATCCCCGGCATCTTCGGCAGGCCGAAGCGCCTGATCCACTCCTTGGAGTGCCATTGGGACTCCTCTTGGAAATACCAATCCACGTACTCGTCTATCTGGATCGGCGCCTCTTCGTCAAGGTACGTTGACGTTGTCTTCCGGTACCGGCGATAAAAGTACCAGTCCGCGAGAGGGTTCGCCCTACGCTCGACAACAGATTCCTCGTAGATCACAAGAGAATCGCCCGTCCCAATGGTGTACGTGGTATAGCTCGTTGTTTTCTCGAGGTCCGCCGTCTCCGCCTTGTCGTACCGGGTCAGGTTCCCCGCCGTGTCCCATGTCCAGGACTCCGATACACCCCGCCCGTCTCCGAGATTGGAAACGACAGATTGAACCTGCTCCCCGATCTTCGTCACCGTCCGAGTAATCCCATACCCCGTTTCCACCGTCACGGTGGGGTCTTCGAGGGGGTCAACGTCCTCAGTCCAGTCTCCGTCCACGGTGATCACGACCTGATTGGCGTATCGGTCCACGTCAATTCCCGTGGAGGCTTCGAGGGGGTCAACGACCGTCACCGAGGACGGGGAAACAAGCTGGTAACTCCCGTCCGGACAATACCGGAACACCTTCCCCGTGGCCAGACAGACCGACCTGATGAGGTCTACCCATTGGATGGGATCCTCCACGGAACCGAAAAGCTCAATATCGGAGGTGCCGGAGAAGGAGCAGTCCAGGGACGAAAGAATACCGCCCAGAACGGCACCGATCTCCCCTCCGTCGAACTCCGCTTCTCCGGAGAGAATCGCGCTCACCGGGTCCTTGATCTCCGCCCGGTACTCGTTGTCCTCATGGATATACCGGACCTTCGTCACCACTCCGGTAAAGAGGGGAATTTCTCCCCGCTCGACGGTGATCTTCTCCCCCGGGGAAGCCGGTTCGATCATGACGATGTTACCGCTCGCGACACCCCACTCTTCATACAAAAACGATGCGGAAAGGACCTCCCGCCCGTCTGACGTAAATATCTGCGGCATATCCCCACCCGCCTTTATACGTTGTAGACCGTCTCCAGGGTGAGCTGCACCTTCGAGAGGGCCGGATCGATGCAGCCCCTATCCGTAATGGCCAGAATCAGGACGCTGTAGGTTCTCCCGTCCCGGTCCTCGAAGAGCAGGGGCTCTCCCGAGTCGTGGGCAGCCTGAAGGGAGTCGAGAGAATCCAGGGCGTAACATTCGAGATCCCACCGGAAAGCCTTGTCGTGGTTCGTCTTGATGAGCTTGTGCCCGAGCGTCCGCTTCGCCGTTCCGAGAGAAACGAGCCGCCTGCTGTAGTTCGATTCCGTAGTCACCATGGAGAGGGTGACGGCCCCAATCTTCATGGCCTACAGCCCCCTTCCCGCCACGGCGATTGATTTCGCCGGGTCGCCGTTCTTCCCCGCAGCCCCGAACTGAAGGGAATTGATCTTCGTCTGGGCCACCTGGACAGCCTGTTCCACCCATTTCAGCATGTTGTCATGGATCGCCTTGCCCACGGCCTCTCCGGTCTCGTTCCCCGCCGGAACGATCCTCTGGATGGAATCGATGAGCTTCTGCTCCATGGGGTCGAGGTTCACGGAATTGAGGCCGAGGAGATCCGTCGCTCCTCCTTTGCTTTCCCCGGTGGCCTTGTCGATGGTGTCAAAGAGATACGTGATCCCGTCCGTCAACTGGACGATCTTCTCGGTTTCGCTCTCCGAAATGACGGACATGGCCCACTCCGGCTTTTCCGACAGTCCCATAACGGTGGGCGCGTTCTTTTCGACCCCTTTCTTGAGGGCCTCCATTGTCCGCTCGTCCTTCGGTCCGAGGGCTTCCGACATCTCGAGAATCTCTTTCTGGAGGTCGTGGATCTTCTTCCACTCCTCCGACAGGGGAACCAACTTGCTCTTCCATTTGTCGAGAATCGGGAGAAAACGCTCCCCGTCCACGTTCAGATATTCCATGGCGTCCCGGATCCGGTCGAAGGCCGATCCTCCCTGCTTCTTCCCGGCTTCCAGGATCTCCTTCTGGAGGTCAACGATGGCCTTCCACTCCTCCGAGAGTTCCGGGAGCTTCTTCTTCCATTCCTCCAGGGTGCCGAGGAACTTCACTCCGTCAGCGTCGAGGTACTTTATCTGGTCCCGCATCCGGGCAACTCCATCGGCCACTTCCTTCTTGAACTTCTCCATGTTGAAGTCTTCAAGCTGCCTCATCAGATAATCGACGTTTTCTTCCACGTGCCCCGAGTCGATCATCCGCCGGTCATCGCTGGCCATTCTTTTGGTATCGCGGGAGGCAAGATCGACGCTTTCCCGCCAGCCGCCCATGATCCCGCGAGCGTTGTCCACCACTTTTTTCAGCTTGTCCGTGTCCACGGACTTCAGCTCCGTGTTGAAGTTCACAAGCCCCTTCCGGGCCTTCTCAAATGTATCGTCAAGAGTCTGGGCCACCAGGACAAGCGAGGCAATCGCCGTCAGGACCATCCCGCCAGGAGTCAGCCCAAGAGCGGTAAGGGCCGCCCCGATCTTGTTGATAGTACCCGGGACAACGCCGAACATGGTGAACGCCTTGCCGAGCCTCGCCACAAGGGAGGTGGCATTCGGGATCATTCCCATCCCGAGGAGAAGCTCCGCCTTGAACGCGGCGAACATCTTCACGGCGAGTCCAACACCCTTCACCCCTGCAAAGACTGCAAAGCCTGCCGTGAATGTCCCAAGCTGACTCACCATCCATGTCAGACTGTCTCCCACCATTTCAAGCGTCTTGACAAGGCCTTGCAGAACGGGAGTAACGATGCTCTGAATTCCGGAGATGGTCCTCCCGTAATCCGGGCTTCGCATCCACGCGTCCCACTTGTCGCGGACCTTCTGAATCGCTCCGAGCAGAACGTCGAAGGGCCCCCCCGTTCCGGCATCCCCCATAACCTTCTGCTTGAACACGTCCCACATGCCGCTCATGGTGTCGATCACGGCGGACCAGTTGTCCCCCGCCTTCTGCATCATCCCGCCGTAATTTTGCTGGATGACCTTCACGATTCCGGCCCGGATCGCGTCCACGTCGTTTTCCACGGCGAGACGGACTTTTCCGGACCGGACGATCGCCTCTTTACCCGTCCGGTCGATCTGAATTCCCAACCGCCTAAGCTGGAGTGCGTTCTGGGAAATGATGGCCGACGACACATCCGTAATGGAGGACCGGGTTACCACGGCAAGGTCCGCCGCCGCCATGACGGCCTCCTTGGTGTTGTCCACTGCCGCCGTTTTGAGCATGACGAAGGCATTGATAGCGTCGTCAGTATTCACGGGATTCAGGGCGGCCCATTCGTTGATGTCCGCAAACGTCTTTTTCGCTTCTTCAGCGCTCTCCACGACGGCTCTCAGGGAGGTCTGATAGTTCTGGATGGAAACGGCGGACTGCAGGAAACCTGAGGCCATTTCCTTGATTCCGAGGCCTGCGGCTACCGACAGCAGGAGCCCCTTCAACATCCCAACGGCCCCTTTCAGCGTTCCCTCCATCCTCTGGGCAGCGTTTCCGATCTGATCCAGGCTCCTATTCACCACCCGGGCTCCGCTCACGGCACCCGACGGGTCAATGACCGCCTCAAGCACGGGCATTCTTCGTCCCCCCCTTCTTCCTGTGAAATTCAACGAACTCCCTGTCCATGGCCTGAATGACGGAGACGAACTCCATCCGTTCCTCCACGTCCTCTATCCCCGCCAAACGGCAGAAGGCCTCGATCTCCGAGAGGGGAATGTACCCAAGGGAAAATCCTGCTTCCCTGGAGCCGGTGAGTAGAGAAAAGGCGTTCCAGTAAAACAGGTTGTGGTCCTCCACCTCCGGCCTCCCGTCGAGGGCACCAATACGGTGCCCCTTCAGAGCCAGGTCCTCAAGGGCGGAGAGGGAAGCCCCCCACTGCAAATACCAGCGGAGAGCCTCCGTCAGTTTTTTATGGTGTCCTCGAGGTCCTCCCGGCGGAAGTTCGCCACCACGGAGGCCTGCTGCTGGAGATCCCGGAAGAGATCAGGAAGATCGGAAAAGAGCTTGAGGGCGTTTTCCCTCGTAAACTCCAGGGGGTTCCCATTCTCGTCCGTCACGTCTTCCCATCCGAGCAGGACGGAATCCACGAACACTCCGTGGAGGATCTTATCCGCGTCAGCATCCGTGATCGCTCCCGCGTCTATGGCCCGCCGGAAGGGGCGGATCCGGGCCGCAAGGGTTTTCAGAAATTTCGTGTTCGCGCCACCCGCTCTTGCGATCCGGAAACGGAAATCGCCGTAATCGACGACGATTCCATCCTTCTCAAGGTTCGTATCCGTCTGAAAAAACGTGTATGGGCTTCCCATTACGCCACTCCTCTCGTAACCATCAGAGCGCATTCGGCTGTTTCATCGTAGAGCCCCTCCCACCCGAGGGTGATCTTGATGGGCTCGTCCCCGCCCGCAAGGGGCATGTCTCCGCTTGTGAACTTGAGACGGGGCACCTCGAAGGTGTACTTCTCACCCTTCACCGAGCCCAGGGTGAAGGACAGGTCTACCGCCGCACCATCAAGGAATTTCTTGTACACGTCCTTGCTCTCGTAGTAGACCTCCATGTTCCCGCTCACGGCAAAGTCACCGAAGGTTACGCCGAGGGGGTCGAGCGATCCCACCGCGTAATGGGACGCGAGACCGTTCTCCACGTTCATGTCCAGTGACAGAATGTGGACTCCCGCGACGCTCCCGAGATTCAGGCTCGCGAAATCGCTCGCCGCGTTGATCACTCCGGTCGTCGTCGGGTCCGCGTAGGTCGCCCCGGCAAGGGCCGCGTCGGCGTAGGCCTCCGCCTTCCCCATAAGGTCGAAGGACCCGGTGACGATCTCCTTCGCCCGGCAGGCCAGGCTGAAGCCGTTGAGCCGCATTCCCGTATACCGGTAGTAATCCGCCGTGCTCGACCCCGTGGGGATTTTCCGCTCGAAGGCGAAGGACTTCATCGCCACGCCGTTTTTCAGCACGTCGTTGCTCCAGTCGTTGCAGAGCACCGCCGCCAGCAGGGCATCATACGTCCCATAGGAAAGCTCGAAGTTGAGTGATCCCGTCGCTCCGCTCCCAACCTTGATGGAATCTGTAGGATTGCGGTCGCCCCGTTTTTCTCCGGATTTGACTGTCTCCACGTTCCCGTTGAACGTGGCCGGGGGCACGAACCGCAGGATCTGGAATCCCGGAGTCGCCGGTATCGTCCCCCACGTTGTTTCCCCCACCATGGCAAGCTGTTCCAGGCTCGCACTTATAAGTCCCATAGCCGCACCTCCTTATCCAATCTCGTCCCGGTGGAACGGGACGTTCACATTCGCCTGGAGCCAGCCCGGTGAAAGGCTCTCCCCCAGGGCCACCGCATAGGCCGCGCCGCACCAGACGTTTTCTCCCACCCGCTCCCCCTGGAATATGGGGATAACGTCGTCCACTAGGCTGCAAAGCCTTCCGTCTCCGTCCCCGAGGGGAACGAAGACCTGTACCGTTATCAGCCCCGCATGGCGGACGATATTCCTGCCCGGAGCCCCTGCGGAGATATAGTCCGCCTCCCCGGGAATGACCGAGAACCGCACCCATGGGGAAGGCGGAGCGGGTGGAGTAAAGGGCGTATTCCCCCAGGCCACAGGGACGTCGCTGTTGTACAGCTCCCACCGATTGAGGAAATGATTCGCCAGCCGCTCGAAGCACTGCTGATACGACACGGCCTCACCTCTTCCTCTTCAGCGCCGCGTTGATCTCCTCCACGGAGATCCCGAGAATTCCCAGGGGCGCCTGACCGGAATGGCCGTTCTCAAGGGGGGAGGCATAAGGGAGATTGTTCGAGACGTGCACCGCCCCCTGCGCGATGTCCCGGTAGCCGCCGAGCACCCGGCTTCCCCGGGAAACCGCGTCGTTTTTGTACTTTTCCCCCCGCTTGGAGGTCGGCTCGTCGATGGTGCTCTCGTCGGCGGCGCCGATCCCCGTCATCCAGTTCGCCCGGAAGCGCCCTGTATCTACCGGGCTTTTCAGAGTCACCTTCCGGAGAAGATCCAGGGCGATCTTTCGGACAAACAGCGGAGCCTGCTCCGTCGTGAGCTTCTTCCCCCACTCCCGGAGCTCCAGGGAGAACCGCTTCGCATCGGCCACGAAAATCACCTCTTCAGCAGCAGCTCGTAATAGAGCACCTCGCCCCCCGGCTGCAGGGGAGCGACATCCAGCACCGTGTACCGGGTGCCCTTCACTTCGAGAAGATCCCCTGCGGCAGGGACGGTATCGATCTTCGGCGAAAGCATGAGTTTCAGATCTCCCGTTCTGACCGGGGCGCCGTCCACAAACCTGAACGCGTGGGACAGAATCAGCCCCTTTCCCGGAAAGGTCTCCTCCGCCCGGGGCGCCGGATCCCAGGGACTGCCCGTCGCCTCCACCGCAGTACGGATCAGCGTCACATCGAAGCCAACTTTCCGAATGGACGCGGCGGCCTTGTCCGCCTTCGCTTGCCAGTTCATCGGATCGTCAGCTCAATCTCAAAGCGGTCCCCTCCGTAGAGATTCCCGCCTTCCGGTACCGTTATGTCGGCTCCCTCCGTCGCGCCCTCGGTAAGGCTGCCGACAGCAGTGAATCCAGTTGCGGGGGCGTCGTCCCATGTAGCATCACCGTCAACCGTAAGCGCCGCTAAAAACTCGTCGAACGGCGTATCGGTCAGCGCCTGTATCGCGCTTTCAATCGCCGCGGCCGCGTTGCTGCTCGCCGTCGTTGGAGCAAGCATAATTTCCAGCTTCCCAAGGTCGTTTATCGAGACGGCAAGCTCGTCCGTGTCATTCGTTCCCCAGGATATTTCAGATATGAAATTCCCTCCCGCACCGCCTATTCCAGCGGTGAACGTCAGCGTTCCGAGGGACGTTTCTTCTTCGTCGAGGAATTGATACACCGCCACGGCCTTCGTCGCCGCAGGACGCGCCGCCGCATACCCTTGGCTCTCCGCGACGGTCAGCGTCGTGACGTCAATATCGCTTATGGTCGCCGCTTGTATCAACGCTTCAATCGCCGCCGCGCTGTTTTTCAAGGATGTATCCGACGCGAGCTTGATTGTCGTGTGCGTCCCAGAGACGGCAAGCTCCAAATCGTCTTTCTTGTTCGTCTCGAAAGAGAAGGAAAGCTCGTTTCCGATCATCCCTTCCACGCCGCTTGTGACCGTGAGCGTTTTCCCGGTGCCGAACGTGAATACCCTTGCAGCGGCTACCGCGCCCTGATTAACAGGCGTTGCAGCCACGCCCGAACGAATCCGCGCCCATTGGAACGGGGCGAGATGGTCCGCTATCCCCGCCAGAGAAATAGCGGTATTTGCCGTGACGGTCGATGTCGCTTCCGTCACCGCACTCCCGTCATACCCGTAGAGGTCGAAAAAAGAGACTCGGTCGTGCGATACTTGAAACGTCATGTCCGCCGCACTCCATCCGGTCGGAACAATGACGCCTATTTTGTCGCCGCTCACCGCGAACGGTTCCGTGAGCGCTCCTCTGAATGCCAGCTTCATATCATCACTCCCTTCATGCCCGGACCATCCGCAGCCCGCCTCCGGAGAGGCACGAGCGAAGAAGCCCTTCGATCATGTCGTATCGCGTTCCTGCAGGAGCACCCGCCGCATAGGTGGTCGAAATGGGACCGATGGTCTCCTGTATGATTTGGCCGCCCCGCTCCATGTCAGGCATAAGGTCCATGCCTTGGAAGGCTCGCAGAGCCGCCTCGCAGGTCGCGTATTTCACCGCGTCCGGGACGTCCTCAATAACGAATCCGTCCTCATCGATGGCGTTCCAGCGAGGCCACATGAGCGCCTGAGACGTTCCCTGCCGTCGCCCCAGAAAACGCCCGTTGTACTTCCTGTCGATGAACGCCGTCGCCTTGCGGATCGCCGTTTCACGCGCCGCAATGTTGTCGGCGTCCTCGTTGTCAACTACCCACGCGGTGTTACCCATGCTCGCGTGGTACTCGTCGCAGCCTTCCAGCGTCACATAAGAGTCAGCGTTTGATTTGCCGCTTCCGTCCTCCACTACGAGGCTCATCCTGCTTCACCTCCTCGGGAGGTTCTTTCTCCTGTCCCACAGGCGCAGGCTCCGGTTCCGTGTACAGTTCGTACTTCGTCGCGTCGAACTCGGAAGCCGCAAGCAGCGCCCATCCGCCCTTGAATTTGATCTTTACGTAGTCCATGTCATCACCGCCTCAAAGAAATAAAAAAAGAGGGGCGCAAAGCCCCCCTTTCTACTGAACTGCTCTGACCGCAAGGTTCGGGTTGAGAACCTGCACGCCCCAGAGAGCATCGAGGGCAACCTTGACCGTGGACGTGTCTCCCTCGTACCAGAGACGGCTACGGATGGAGAGGTTCGTCACCGGATCGGCAACGGTGGCGATCTGCGCTCCGAGCCGTCCGCCCATGTCGCTCAGCGGGGCCATGGCGAGCGCGAAGGCGTGGCGGTGGAACGCGATGCACTGGTTCTTCGTCGCTCCCGTCCCGGAAGGCAGAATGACCGTCACAAGGGCGTTTGCGAGGTTATTCTTAGCAAGCGCCGGGTAGATCCCCACGGTCGTAGCGCTGTTGATCTCCACGTCCGCCGTCACACAATACTGCTGAGCGTCTCCTGTAATTTTGATGATGTCGCCGATCTTGAGCGTCTGGGTGTCTGTCAGCGACTTGATGACGATGGACGTGGCACCCTTGTCGGCGTTGGCGTTGAGTGCCCCGGCGGTGTCGGCCATCGCACCGGACGTATGCGCGGGCGTGTTCTGGTTCGCGAAGAACTCGAATCCGTAGCGCGTTCCGAGGGTACCCCGAAGCTGGGTATCGACGCCCACCTGACCGGCCCCGTCAGCAGTAGCGAACGCGGACAGCGCGAGAAGCCCGGCCTCTACGTCACCGTCAACCATGAAGTGAAGGTCATTCATCGGCACCTTGTTGTTGAAAAGCGCCCTGCGCACTCCGGTAATGTCCGCTACTACAGGAGTGCCGCTGATGCCCTCCTTCCAGGGGATTTTCTTGTACAGACCAACAAGGCTCAAATCGATGGCGTCCGCGAGCGCATAAGCCGCAGGTGTGATGTGGTCGGTGATAATCTTCTCTTTCGTGAAGGTCAGTTCCTTGTCTGTCAGACTGAACTTGACCTCCTTCCACGTGTCGAGCGTGATGCTCACATTCTCCGGCGTAAGTTCCTGTGTCGTTCCGCCGGTGCTGGTGTTCACCTCCGTGGCCTCGAAGACCGAGGGGCGCGTGATGTTAATGACGCTGCCCTTCTGCTGAGGGTTAGGATCGTATCCGCGATGGACGCGACCGGCCATACCGAGAGCCTTATTGAGAGAAATCAGCGCTTCCTGCGCGTAAAAAATAGGGTCGTAATTTCCAAGGGTGTTGCTCATTTATTTTTTCCTCCTCAAATTTTAGTTTTATTCCGTGGCGATCTGAAGCTCCTGCCCGGCTTTCTGTGCCGCTTCACGCGCGGCCCTGTACTTCATGGGGTCTTTCGCATCCGCTCTTGACAGGACAAACGTCCCGCTTCTCGGAGCAGACTGATTCGGAGAGAACCCTCCTCCGCTTGCTCCCGTACCTTCAAACGCTCTCGCGAAAATATCCGAGTCGCGCATTTCGGATACGAGGTCTTTGATTCCGATAAACTCTCCCTTGCTGTTCATCCGGGGAGTTCCTTCCTTTCCAATAACACGGACAAGGTACTTCCCGTCCTCCTCAACAACCTTCACAGAAGCCTTCACGTGAGGTAGTAGGAGCTGAGGAATTCCACGAGCCGAAGCTATCGCTTCCGTTGCAGCAGCATCCACAAGATACGACTCCAAAGTTTCTTTCATTTTCTGTACTGCTTCGTCTCTGGACGCAAGTTCTTTCTTGTGGTTTTCGATGAGTTGAGCCTTGAGCTTATCCCATTCACCCTTCTGCTCCAACTTGTTTTTTTCTGCTTCTTCCTGAAGCCTCACCAGTTCGGCGATTTCATCCGGGCTTTTCCCAAGCCCTTCATATTTACGCACAGCCTTTTCGTATTCAGAACGTGCCTTCCTCTCTTTTTCAAGAGCGGACTTCAGCCCGTTCGTATCCTCAAGACCGTCAATCGAAAGGACGTACCCGCCATCCTTTTCCTCGTAAAGCCCCTTGATTCCCTCGTCAAGGCTTCCCCATTCGTCCGCTGTTACCTTCAATTTAAGGCTCACTTACAATCACCCTCCCGGTGAAAAAGCTCCGAAGCGTCACGCTCCGGGCATAAAAAAAGCCGCCTCCCGATCAAAAAATAGGCGGCTCCGTTTCCATGATTCGTTGTTCCGCTATCTTGAAATAGCCATCGTCAAGTTCTATCCCGATGAAGTCCCGTTTCGTTTTCACGCACGCCACGCCGGTAGTGCCGGAACCCATTGTGAAGTCAAGCACCGTTTCGCCCTCGTTCGTGTACGTGCGGATAAGGTACTCCATAAGAGCGACGGGCTTTTGGGTTGGGTGGATATATTTCCCGTCGCTACCCTTGTTGAAAAGGAGTATGGATTGTGGGTTTTTCTCATCGTAAACCCGAACAATTCCATCGTTATACTTCAATGGAGAGGATAAACTTGAACTACAAACCCTTCCCTTGACAGGCTTTCCCCTTTTTTCCATTTGCCTGTTGTATCTGATGCTTCTGTCACCAAAAACAATAATATCCTCATGTCGCATCATGGGGCGATGTTTCGCTATCTGAAACCCGGAAGGCCTATTCTTATCCCACACCCAACAATACTTAAACCACTTCAAGTTACTCATCACCAGCACGCTCGTAAACGGCTGACTCCCGAACAACACAATCGCCCCGTTCGGCTTAATAACCCTTTTCAACTGCTCCCACATTGGCTCAAGCGGTATGACTGAATCCCATTTACAAGCAGTCGTGCCGTAAGGAGGGTCGGCAATAACAGCGTCCACCGAGCCATCGTCAATCTCCTTCATTCGCTCCAGACAATCTCCCAACATCAGCCGTATCGTTGAACGCCTCCCTTCAAGAGGATACAAAAAAGTCGTCTCCGAAGAGACGGCTTGATTTGTGATGACTAAAAGCCCATCCACGAGTCACAAGATGATTTGCGGCTCGTGGACAAGGCACAAAAAAAAGACCGGCCTGGGGAGGCGGCCACAACCCGGCGTCAAGGTAGCGATTTGCCCGGCGCGGGGTTAGACTTGTTTTCTCAACTGTTCCAGCGTCAGCGGATTCCCGCGCTGGTCCACCATGTCGCGCACACTTATCTTTCCCTGCCTCCATAGTTCGGCGCGGCCTTTTCCGAACACTTCATCGGCGTATGAATCCGGCTTTCCAGCTATCCACTTCTCGAAGTTCTGGCTTTCGGGCACCTGTCCGTCCATGCTCGCCCGCGTGGATTCCGGGAATTCGTCTATCGGTATGCCCATTTCGCGGAAGGATTTTGTAATTGGAGTTAAAACGCTTCTGCAATTGTGCGTTATAATGTTGTTGGCTAGATACACACTACTTTCAGTCTGGAGGTTGTAGACATGACCGCTAAATTTGCCAACGCTATAGCTGGTAATCTTGTCGACAAAAGCGGGAATCAAGAATCCCCCAACGTCAAGAAGAAACGAGTTAGCCCCAGAAGGAGCACCATCGACGAATCCTCCGTCATCGACTTTTACAACACTGGAGCTACCATCGCGGAGGTTGGAAGAAAGTTCTGCGTCACTGATAAAGTGATTGTCAGGATTCTCACCGAAAACGGAATCACCACTGAGAATCGAAAGTTCATAAGAGGTCTTCCCTTTGCAGAGATTGCATCCCTCTACGCCGATGGAGTTGGAGCGGCTGGTGTCGCCAAAAAGTTCAATATATCCGCAAGCGTTATCATCAGGCTTCTTCGAGAGAACGGCGTTCACATCCGCAACGCTTCCGAACAGCAACAGGCCAGAATGGACAGAACCCCCTTTCACGAGAGACAACGCCTTGCGGAAAAAGCGAATGCAGCTGTCCGTGGCGTTCCTAAAAAGCGCAGCGAATCCATCAAGATGGCACGAACAAGCTTTCTTAATGGCACCCGAAGGTCTTCCCCGCTTGAGACAAGGCTTGCCGAAATGCTTCTTGAGCGAGGGATTGAATCTCTCCCACAATACCCGGTCGGCCCCTACAACTGCGATCTCGCTTGCTCCCCCGTCGCCGTGGAAGTCTTGGGTGGTAAGTGGCATTGGCATGGAGAGCACAGAGCGCGAGCCAAAGAACGCACTTACTATTTCCTCGATAGGGACTGGCACGTCCTTTATGTTCCCATCGACACGTCCTTCCCCCTCAACGACGCTGTAGCTGATTACGTCGCCAACTTCATTAAGTTTGCTCGCTGGAACCCATCCGCGACTCGTGAGTATCGGGTGGTTTGGGGTGCAGGAGAGTTCGTTGTTGGAGGCTGTCTTGATGAAGACGAGTTCACCTTCGACCCACCGTTTACTAGCCGAAGAAATCCGACCAACGGGAGATACGAGCGCGTCCCCAGGTAAACAATTCCAGTGACGAGGCGGCGGGTCAAGCGTCATCCCATGCCCTATCGGATTGCCATTCAAGTCCCATACCAATCCATCCATAGCGGCACATTCGACAGTTGTGCGTAAATCCAAGGTACTCACCCACTGCAAACCCTCGATTATGTCGGCGTTGTCCTTGTACACGCGCATCCTCGCATCGTTGGCGACCGCCTGAACGCTCGTTCGGATCGTCGCCTCGGCACCGCGCCTCGTTCCCTTCCGAAGGTCGAAGTACGGATTTCCGTCCTCGTCCAGCCCCCCGGTCAAGCGCTTCATCAGTTGGTCAAGCGTCTCTCCCCGCGTCCAGCCCTGCCGTATCTGGTCCTTGAAATTGTTGAACAGCTTCTCGGACTGCCTCGACCACCACTCCGAGGACGGAGCGCCTTCGATGAGCACGTCCGAGGCTATGGCTCCAAGCTGTTCGGCGGTCGCGGGCGTCATGGTCACGAACTTGACTCCGAGCGACTTGTTGAGCATGCTCACGGCCCATTCGCCTTCGATCTCCGCGAGCGACTTCAAGCCCGCTTCCGTGCGCTTGCCTATCCCGTCGTAGCTCGTGGCGATGGTTGCGCGTACCTGCTTGAAAAGCAGTTCGAGCCGTCGCCTCTGGTAGCGCGTCCGGCCCGTGGTGATGTCGCTGTCTTGCAGGTCGTTCCGCAGTTGTCCGAAGAGGCGGTTCAGCATGCGGAAAATCGACTGTTTTTCATGCTCCGAATAGCGAGCCAACGAAATAGCGTGACGGCGTATCTCGTCCGCTATCCGCTCATTGACCGACCTCATAGCCCGGCCCTTCCATCGCTAAAAGTTCTTGCTCCCTCTCCACGTCGAAATCGTCCGGAAGGAAATCCCGGCGCTTCAGTTCCGAAAGGAGGGTCTTGGATGTTATTTCCCCTCCTGCCCGCAGGGCAATCAAAGCTTGTACTTCAGACGCCGCATCCCTCGGAAGAGCGAACTGCCCCTTGATTTCGATTGACCCCCCGTCTGGCAACCCAACCCATTCAGCCATAATCTGTAACGCGTTTTCGAGAGAGTCTTTCAGGCTGAATGCCATCCGCTGGAGGTCGCTTGTGGCCTCCGCATATTTGACCTGGGTTTCTGTTGCTGTCGCATCTCCGGAAGCACGTGGCATCATCATCTGCAAACCCATCATTGCCATTTCTGCCTTGAGGTCTTCCATCCTCTGTCTTCCCGCGTTAATTGCCGCACCGGAATGCTCCACGTAATAGAACCGTCCTGCCGGGTCTGAGGTTGCCAATACAACATTCGGGCCAACCTTTATCTTCGGGTCGCTTTCCACGTCCCAACCGCTGACCGCCAACATGGGAAAACACGCAACCCGGATTGCGTTGTCAACGTCCGAATCCATCTGGTAATTTTGCACATTCTTATACGCCAAATCCAAGAGCGGAGGAATTCCAACCCATGCCCTCACCTTCTTCCCGTAAACAGGGACAAGGGGAACCCGTGTCATCGGAGACATACTTCCCTCCTCGACAAGAATATACTCATCCTTATCCATCATTTCATAGAGCCTGTACCCGCCGGGAATGAGAACCCGAATTCTCTTGCTGAGTTTTTCTCCATACTCTCCATCAGGGACAACCACTTCTTCGCAGAGCCGAGCCATTACGATATTAGAAGCCCTTTTTCCTGTAGTGACTCCGAGGATATTTTCAGCAGGAACCAATCCGAAATACGGTCTTGCCCCAGAAGCCCTCTCTTCTGCAAGACTCACTCCGGGAAGCTGTTTCGGATAATCCACCATAATCCCTGCAAACCCTATTCCAAGAGCTTCGGCAAACAGGTTCGCCGCGAAGTCGTTCAGATGCGTTCCCTGCAAGTCGATATCCTCTGCCCATTCCTGTATCTGCACAGGGACATCTTCCTGTAGCACAAGCGGTTTCGCAAAAGCTTTCCCCACTAGATGCTTCACGGTTGAACCGTAATAGTTCGTAAGCACGGCCCGTTTCAGTCGAATGAGATAATCCTCCTGTAATTCCGCGCCGTATTTCGGGAGGAAAGTTTCTCCTGCCAAACGCATGGCACTCGTTCCACCGAGGAGGGTTCTCACAAGGCCCCAGTTTTTTTCCATTTCCATATAGGCAAACCCGCGAGATGCAACTCCTTCGTTTTTCATTCAATCTCCCCCCCCGAAAAAGTCATTACTGTCGTTGTTTTTTTCGTCCGTTTTATAAGCTTGCTCAAAGCATACCGGAGAGCGTCAATGGCATGATTATGCGCATCGACAATAACAGGCAACACCTCTCCCGTTCTCTGGTCAACCTTATACTTGTACAGTCTCGTCTCTTCTGCAAAATGACGGCATCGCTCGTGAACCACAATTTTTTCATACGACCTGAGATAAGCTATTCCGTCTTCCACCGACCCGCCCCACTTCGGAGCAGATGAAATATTGAACCCGGCCCGCTTCATATAACTCACCGTCTCCGGTCTGGCTGAATCCGCGAAGATAGGCCATTTCCTCGATTCCGGGACGCGATCGAAAAGCTCCGGAGTTTTGTCGATGTCGCATCCGATGGAATAAGCTTCGTGGTCGATGTAGAGTGTCTTGTCAACAACGAAACACCGCACCAGCACCGTTGGATCTTGCGAAAACCCCCAGTCGGCGCCGAAGTAGAAGCGGTCTACGCTCGAAGGAGTTTCGAACGGTCGTACCTCGACCTTCCCTCGCAGGATAACGGCGTCGCCAATAGAGCGCGTCTCTCCCTCCCAGACGTGCGCGTAAGCGTCCGGGTCAACGCGCTGTAAATATTCCATCTCGTCTCGGAGCACCTTGGGAAAATGGGGGTTATCGCGCCACGACACTTTTTTTACCACGGTGTTCGGCGGCGGGGTGAGAACAAACTTGCGATAGGTCGGATCATCGTCGTCCATCGGGTTGAACGTCATCCATATCTCAGAGTTGGCCTGACGGATCGTCGGAATCAGAACGGCCCAGGATTCTTCACTTACGCTCTGAGCTTCTTCAACCCAACAGTAATCCACGCCTTCCGTTGATTTGATCTCCTGCACGTTGTGGCGTAACCCCTTGAAGATAAACTCGCTGCCGTTCAAACCGATAATCCGCGTCTTCTGGACTTCATACCAATGCGAGAATCCAAGAGCCTCTATTTGCTCTCCGAGAAGCTTGTGTACGCTGTCAGCTATAGAGGTCTGGAATTCTCTCGCGCACAGCACGCGAATCTTCCGCTCAAGGGCCTTGATGAGCAAGGCGCGGGAGACCATCCAGCTCTTCCCGCCTCCTCGCCCGCCGTAGTAGACCTTGTAGCGGGCGGGACGGAAGAGGGCTTCGAAGGCCGGAGGGAACTTAATCAGCCTCATCCGAGAAGATCACCTTGATTTCGGGCGGATGGATCGGTGCACCGTTCGGACCGGTGATTTCGCGCCGTTCGAGGAAGTCTCCTTCTGACTTCGCGAGGAGTTCTGAAGCCTTGAGGCGGTCAACCTCTTTCCTATCTTCATCCCGCATCATCGACGTCCAGAACCGCTGACGTTCTTCCCGCGTTGCGATCAGAGACGCGAGGCGCTTATCTTCGCGCTCTTTAAGGGCCGCAGCAATTTTAGGTTTTTTGAGGTTTTCGGCTCCGATAAAAGCTGCGGTCTTTGGACTGTACCCTGCTTGCAAGGCGGCTTCCGTGGCGTTCCCACAATACGCCTCAACAAAAGCCCTCTGCCGCGCATTGAGCGCCATTTTCACCACCCTCCTTTCGGAACCCTCCTGCGGACATAAGAAAACGCCCCTGCCGGGATATTATCCGGCGGGGGCGCTTCTTTTCCGGGGAACGGTCGCTTCCCTTTTTTTCCACGGTGATAGTATAACCACAGATTCGGCGAAAAGGGGGTCAAAAAGGGGGTCAACTTTCGGAGAATCCGAGAAATCGAGCCCCGCACAGCACGAGGAAACGCCTCATCCTCTTGCGGGTGCTCTCGGAGATCCCCATCTCCATTTCCACGGACGGCCACTTCAGCCGCTGCCGGTACTTCAGTTCGAACAGCTTCACATGATCCGGGTTGGCCTCGTCGAGAAAGGCCAGCATGTACTGGATCGGCCGAACCCGCAGACGGTAGATCGCTATTTCCTCCTCAAGCGCCTCCTGACGCTCGATATACATCCAGATCGGGTCTGAATAGCCGCCGCCCACATCCACTCGCTCCTTGAAATAGGAGGGAGACCGCAGGACCGAGAGGTTGCTCTTTCTGTTCTCCAGATTCCCCAGGTGGTGGAGGTTCGAGCTGAAGGCGTAAAATTCCCGTTCAACCGCCCGAAATATAGGATCTGCGAGAAGAGCCAGCGGCCTCACCCCTTTCCGTGCCCCGCTTCATCGCCTGGACGTATATGTTATCCATCCCAAGAAACCACTCGAAAAACTTTATTTTGTCGATGATATAGGCACGGCCGTATCTATCCCCTATGTTTTTGGCTATCAGATACGCCGTCGGGGCTCCGATAATTCCATCCGTCAATTTCACCAGTTCCTTAGCTAGAAAACCATCCGGCCATTTTGAAGCAGGTACTGGGTGCTTTAGTTCTTTGTTTTTTAGTGCGTTTCCCAAGTCCTTCACTCCCTTCCCCAGGGAATGAACCCTTCAGACTTGAACACGATCCACGAGCCTATCGTAAATATCGCGCTAAACATCCCCAGTACAAACCCACCCACGAAGGAGAGGATCATTTCCCCGTACTCCCGAAGCCAGCCTCCCCGCGCTCCGATCCGGGGAGGCTGTCAACCGCCATGAATGATGGCAATCCAACAGGCACTATCACGAGC
>Ga0209723_1002660_pt1 | contig 23415 bp, 20 predicted proteins | sample BiotimSIPDNA_2_FD_185750 | JGI IMG/M metagenome (GOLD analysis project Ga0209723, IMG submission 185750) | Anaerobic biogas reactor microbial communites from Washington, USA - Biogas_R2 time_0 SIP DNA (SPAdes) (version 2) | ecosystem: Engineered > Bioreactor > Anaerobic > Unclassified | place...
GAAGGTGTAAGGTTGTGGTTCAAGACAAGACGCCCTAAGTACCGTCAGCTCAGTTTCAGATTCATAAGCTGAATAACACAAAATTGAATACATTCTGACAGTTCCGGCATGGCGGGAACTGTTTCTGATGCTTGGGATTTGAGTTTTATGTGCTTAATTCCGTAAAATGCTATCTTTTCTTTCTATGTCCTTCAGATATTCCATGAGAAGCAGTCATTTTACTGATTGAGAATGCATTTTACGGAAACTCAACTAATAACGATTACTTGAACATGCCATATTCAGTGCGTCCCTGCTCTCGCTTTGGTGAAAAGCGCGACAGCGGTTTTCATCAAAACGCTGTAAATCAGACGGATGGCAGTCGGATGATTTACAGCGTACAGGGTCGAAACACCTTGCACCGTATGCGGCAAGCCTTTCCCTGTGGCAGGGCGAAAAGCCTACTATTCCGAGAAGTGCAGGTATATAGGGCAAAGAACGGCAGGTGCTAAGAGGGCAAAAAAATACAGGCAAAACAAAGGGAGCAACGTCACGAATTAGCAGATGAAAGCCATGTATTCATGCAGGTTTCCTGACATGAAACAGGCCGGGTAAGGGTAAAAAGCCTTGCCCGGTCAATTTTTGTAGTTAAAGCGTGACACATCGGGCCAAGTTGGCCCGATGTGTCAAAAGCAGGTATTTGTTAAGGTTTGAGCATTATTTCAAACTCAAATTCATGCTCAAGAGGAATCCCATCAATACCGTTAGTTGGCAATTCGTTTTTTAAACGCCTTATAATTTCAAAACTACCAATATGAACGGCTTTCAGGGCAAACCCGAATTTTTGATAGAACCGAATAGCATGCGTATTGTCATTTGTAGTCACCAGCCAAACTCGCTCACAGCTTTGTTTTTTGGCGATTTCAATGACTGCGTTGATTAGCGCCGTACCTACGCCGCGATTTTGCACTAACGAGTATAAAGCCGCGATTTCGCATTCGTTATCGGCGATGCGATAAAGAATAGCGCCAATGATTTGTTCGTTCCCAAGAGCGATAAAACCGGGCAAGACACTGGAATCATATAGATTGCCCAATGTCACTATCATTGGGCCGCCCCATTCATTTTTAATGAACTGGTCAACCTCATTGCGGTTCTCATCATTTAGAGATATTATATTCATGCTGTTCCCTCCAAGAATTTGTTTTGATAAATCAAAAGCAATGTTCAAGCAGGGATAACGCCGATGATAAATAACAATCAAAAAGGATGATTCTCCATGTAAAGTATCATCGGCCATTCTGCTCGAACTTGGCATGGAGCAAAACACGTTCCGGGACACGCCGTATCATAGCGGGTTCACCTTCTTTCAATATAACAACTACAATACCATATATGAACGCCATCCTCAAGCAAAACTATCCAGATATAGCACAAATCCGAACCCTTCGCCAATCGAAAAGACTGGTGATCGGTTCGGATTATGTGTGTTTGGTGCGGATGACAGGACTTGAACCTGCACAATTTTGCAACCACTAGAACCTGAATCTAGCGCGTCTGCCAATTCCGCCACATCCGCTCGCTCTACTATTTTAGTTTAGATTATGAGTATAGTCAATGATTTTCAACTATAACGTTGAAAATGGTAAAATTTTGTTAGCCATTTAAAACAGGTGAATATTTACATTTTTTGATTGTTAACATATAATTCATATTCTGAGCATAGAATCAGAAGGACAGCTATCAGAAAGAAGGTATCAGCTAGTGTTAAGACTTAAGGATATAAAGAAGAGCTATGTAGTAGGAGACTTCATGCAAAATGCATTGAACGGTGTTTCAGTTTCCTTTAGAAAAAATGAATTTGTTGCCATACTTGGACCATCCGGATCAGGTAAGACAACGTTATTAAATATAATAGGCGGTCTTGACAGATATGATACTGGAGATCTTGTTATTAATGGAAAATCCACAAAAAATTTCAGAGATAGTGAATGGGATGCTTATAGAAACAACTCTGTTGGATTTGTTTTCCAATCATACAACCTTATAGGTCATATTAGTGTAGTTAAGAATATAGAATTAAGCCTTACCTTAAGCGGTGTTTCAAAAACAGTACGTAGAAAAAAGGCAATGGAAGCTTTAGACCTTGTAGGATTAAAAGAGCATGCAAAAAAGAAACCTTCCCAGCTTTCAGGCGGACAGATGCAGCGTGTAGCAATAGCAAGAGCATTAGTCAACGATCCAGACATTATATTAGCTGATGAACCTACAGGAGCATTGGATTCTGAAACAAGTATTCAAGTACTAAATCTTATTCAGAGCATAGCAAAAGACAAGCTTGTCATCATGGTTACACATAACAAAGATATAGCTACTAAATATGCTAATAGAATAATAAATCTAAGAGATGGTGAAATTATAGGAGATACCAATCCTTTCATTGAAGAACCTTCTGACAAGGATAAATACTCATTTAAGAAAACAGCTATGAGTTTCTTCACTGCGTTAAGCCTTTCTTTTAATAATATAATGACTAAGAAAGGCCGTACTATTCTAACAGCTTTTGCTTCAAGTATAGGTATAATAGGTATCGCATTGATTTTGGCATTATCAAATGGGTTTGACAAACAGGTTAAGAATTTCGAAGAAGAAACTATGTCCGCTTTTCCTATTATGATATCCCAAAGTGCAATGAATGTTGATTATGATCAGCTTCAGACAATGAGGAATCAGTATATTTTCGGTTCAGCCGACGACTACCCTGATATAAAAGCAGTATATCCATATGACCCTTCTCAGTCATCAATGAGGCATACTAATAATATTACTGAGGAATATATAAGTTATGTCGAAAGGATTGATCCTGTATTAGTCTCCGGACTTCAATATTCCCGAGCCATAAATTTCAATCTTATGATTAAAAAAAATGGTGATGTAGGAATATTAAGTTCTTCAGATATCCGTTTCTCTGTAATTCCCAAAAGTTTGGATAGTAATAGTTTAAGCATAGTCGAGACGAATTATGATCTGTTATCAGGCAAATATCCTGATTCCATGTATGAACTGGTTCTTGTTGTGGATGAAAAGAACAGGGTAAATGTAAAGATACTTGATGCTTTAGGCCTGGATACCTCTCTTGAAACTATAAATTTCGATGAAATACTGGGAATACAGTTTCATTTGGTAATGAACGATGATCTGTATGTTCCATTTAATGATCACTTCATAGTTAATTCAGATTTTCAAGCTGTTTACGATAGCGAAAACTCTGTTACTCTTTGCATATGCGGAATTGTCCGTGAAAAAGACAAAGCTACTATGCCCATATTAGATCCTGGTGTCGCGTATACTGAGGAATTAGTTACATATGTGATGGATAACGCGAAAAATTCTGAAGTAGTTCAAAAACAGATGGAAGTAGATTACAATGTTTTTTCAATACTAGGTCCTGCTTCTCCTTTAGCCCAAATGGATAAAGACAGATTATTGCAGGTTTTGGGAGCTACAGCGGTACCGTATGCGATTAGCATATATCCTACAGATTTTGATTCAAAGGATGAAGTACTTGCTTATCTTGATGCATATAATGCAGCACAGGATAATCCCGAGGACGAAATTATTTATACCGATCTAGCTAGTATGGTAACAACACTTTCTGGCAATATTATGGATGCGATTACTTATGTTCTTATTGCATTCTCATCCATTTCTCTAGTCGTTTCTGTAATCATGATAGGCATAATAACATACATATCAGTACTGGAAAGAACAAAGGAAATCGGTGTGTTAAGAGCATTGGGAGCAAGAAAGAAAGATATTACCAGGGTCTTTAATGCTGAGACATTCATTATCGGTGCATTTTCCGGTGCTATTGGAATATTTATCGCAAGAGTATTAATCTTCCCTACTAATGTGATTCTTAAGAATCTGTCAAATTTGGACAATGTTGCAGTAATGAATCCATTACACGCTTTAACCCTTATATTAATAAGTGTAGCTTTAACTGTGCTGGGTGGAACTATTCCTGCAAGACTTGCATCAAAACGCGATCCTGTGGAAGCTTTAAGGTCAGAGTAAAGAATTCATGGAAAGTTAACAACTTGTTCATAATTTATTAACACTTGCTATTTATACTCATATTGTATTAATAGCGGCTAAGCTCAATAACTCCTTTCCTCCTCTGACTAGACATCAAGAAAAGCGCTAATAATACCGAAACATAATAAATAACTCCTCATACAACGTTTCGAACGGCAAAATAGCACCTAAAGTGCTATTTTTCAGTTCCTGTATTTTTATTCTGTTATCAGTTTATAACCAGACTCTCATCTCTGTTTCACCTCTGTTTGCAAAGCAATAATAGGGTATCATCCTTAATCTCTTCTTTTGGTATGAAAAAGGAGTAAAAGTATATAGTTCTTCAATGTTTCCAGGTATTTCAATATCAACTTCCAGCATATATGCATCAAGCTTATCAGACTTTACCTGACTGTAATTTAGATTATTGCAAAATACTATATCATTAAGAGGAAAATTGTTATCAATTCCTTCTGTACAATATACTAACGGGCCTCTCATTACAGCGGTCTTATGCGAATTATCATATATCCTTGGGTTGCTATGTACAAGCCTGACTGTCATATCCAATTCAAATATCAGGTTATTTTGTCCTTTTTGCAGATTAATATAGATATATCCTTTTTCAATTGAATAATCGCATATTCCGCCATTAAGAGTTATTTTTAAGTTTTTACACCAGTAAGGTTTTCTAAAAGCTATTTTTTCTGCTCCGGATATCTTCATAGTTATTTGCCCGCTGTATGGAAAATCTGTCTCCATTTCAGCTTTAATGCTTTCATATTCCATAGTTGATGATATAAACTGATTGATAAACAGGGTATCCTTTTCGTATGAGTAAATATATTCATTCACAGCTCCTATAAATCTGATTACATTTGGAGGGCAGCATGAGCAGCTGAATACTTCCTTTCTCTGTGTTATGGGATTCCTTTCTGTAAGAACAGTGGATACATTCCTGTTGTTTAGAACAGGCTGAAGTTCCAGCGGATTTTCATAAAAGAATGCCTTTCCATCTAACGAAACGCCTGACAGCATCCCGTTATATATAATTCTTTCCACTGTATCAGCATATATTGAGTTTTTATCCAATAGCAGCATGCGCTGGGAAAAGAAAGCAAGTGCGATAGCTGCACATGTTTCCGCATATCCTTTTGTATTTGGCAGATCATAATCCAAAGTATATGCTTCCCCTAAATGAGATGATCCGGTTCCTCCGGTTATATACATCCTCTTATTAACAATATTTGAAAAAATCGTTTTGCATGCATTAAGAAGTTCTTCATCGTTATATCTTTTTGCAATATCCGCCATTCCCGAATACAGGTAACCTGCTCTTACAGCATGTCCTTCTGCTGTTTTCTGTTGTCTTACAGGTAAAAAGTCCTGTGTATTATATTTGTTATAATTGCTAGTAATCCAAGGCTCATCCTCAACACCTCTCTTATCAATGAAGTGTTTGGCAAGCTCAAGATATCTCTTTTTCCCGGTAGTATCATACATTTTCACAAGAGCAAGCTCTATTTCTTCATGACCAGGTGTTTTAAATGCTGCAGCTGTATCAACTATAAACACTTTGTATATATAGTCAGCATAATCCTCCATAAGCTTTAGAAATTTATCTTTTCCTGTCGCTTTATAGTATTCCACTGAAGCTTCCATGAGATGACCTGCGCAGTAAAGCTCGTGGTCTGATCTGTGCTTCCATCTTTCTTCCGGCTTTCTTAAAAAATGAGAATTAAAATATCCGTCTTCAGACCTATTCTTTTCAATAAGGTCAATTAGTTGGTCTATAAAAGATTCAAGCTGCTGATTTCTTTCTTTGTGTAGTGTAAAGGATACGCCTTCTATCCATTTTGCAGCATCAGAATCATAAAAGATATGAGGGATTTTCTCGTTTGTAAAATCAAAAGCATCAAACCTGCCAGTTTCGATGAATCTGTCCTGGACTGCTTTTATCGTAACATCCTTATTTATCTTCTGGCGCTTCTGCCAAAACCCGTCAGTTATATCTACATGCTTTGCTCCGATATGTTGCATACTCAATCCCCCTTTTCATATGTAAAATATTTTAACATATATACAGTGGTAATCAGTCCTGCATCATAAATATATTCGCTTTTAAAGTAAACTCATGATCAAAAGCTGCGTCATTTACTGATACTGCCTTGATGTAGTAAGTACCCTCTGAGATATCCAGAATATTAGATAAATCTGATGTTCTGGCAAGACATATATGCTGAGCCCTTGAACCATAATTCAATAGATCAATCTCTCTGTATACATAAACATTAATAGTATCTTTTAATAGATATTTTGTATCGACTGTAAAAGACAGACTCATCTTATTCATACTATCATTGGTTATTTTAAACCAGTCAGCATCATTAGAAGCCTTTATTGTAAAATTTATCTCTTCATTTGCTTTTATTGCTGTTGCTTTGTCCCATGTATCATTATTCTCATGCACATCTGATTCCTTAATGGAATATTCTATATATGTTTTGTCCAGAATCGGCAAAGAAGAATTAATCTTTATGTAGTAGATACCCGCTTTTTCAAACTTATATGCTACCAGCTCATCATACTTGCTGGAGGTAAATAACGGAACTGCATATTCTTCATAACTGGTCAACTCTTTTTCACTATATAAAGATACTTTTGCATATTTATTGTAATCTGCTTTCAACATATACTCTATTACACTGTTATCCTTTTCAATATTTATACAGAACCAGTCCTCATCATTAATCCCTGATATAGTAAAAGTTTTCGTTTCACCTGGTTTAAAATCACCTGCTGTTTCTTTGCTGTTATTAGGTTCATTCGAATCAGAATCCAGCAGGGAATGCTGTAATTTGCATTCATCCGAAATAATTGTGTCTGATGTGATTTTTATATAGTATATACCCTTTTCTTCAAGCATATATATATATGGTGCTTGGCTGCTGTTAAAACTGAACAGTGGGTCTGTATCTCCATATGACTCCAAATCATCCTGCCTATAAACATCAATATTTACTGTTGCTCCAGTCTTCGGTATGTATGTGTTAAGCCTTAACCCTAGGTAATCTTTGCGTGTTTTTATTATGAACCAGTCCTGATCGTTTAATGCAGGAAGCGTGAAACTTGTTTCACTGTTGCCTGATATGTCTTTTGCTCTTTGGTACTCGTTATTCGGTTCGTGTTGATCTGCTGGAATTACTGTATAACTTATCTCCACTGGTGAAGTTATAACGCTATTATCCTCGGTGTACAGTTTTAGATAGTATGTACCTGCTTCATCTACATATACATATGAAGTTCTTGCTCCTTTTGCTGTATATGTTGCTTCAGCTGTCTCACTGTTGGCAATCAGCTGGGAAGCTTCATACAACTTAAATACAAGCTTTGATCCAGAGGAAGATGAATTTCGAATATTAAATCTAATCGTCTGTCCAGGTTTGTCTGTCTTCACCATAAACCAGTCTACATCATTTGATGCTGATATTGTTAAGCTCCTGATGATTCCCGCGTCTAGCATTATTGCTTTATCATAAGAGTCATTACCTTCCAGACTGTCCGGTTCAATTATATCTGCCATCAGAGTAACCTTATTGATAACCGCTCCTCTTACTGATGCAGTCACTTTTAAGAAGTATGTCTGCGCATTATCTGTTTTATAGGTGAAATATTTATTTAAGTCAGATGATGTTAATATTACGGATGCAGTATCTCCATATTTTATAAGATCCTCTTCCCTGTAAACCGAGACATTTACGTCTCCACCTGTACTTATTCCATTCTTTATCATATACTGCAGAGATTGGTCCTTTTGCAAGGTGATTTTAAACCAGTCTATATCATTTACAGCTGAGATATCAATCTGATATGCCTGTTTTATATCAATTGCTGTTGCTTTTTCCCAGATATCATTATCTTCATATATATCATTCTGGGTAATAGTATAGTTAAGCTTAATTTCGCTGCCGACTGCACTGTTACCTATTACAGAAACCTTCAGATAATATGATCCTTCCTTCTTTATTTTATATACCGATGGCTTATTCAGCGCATAAGTGCCAAACAGTCTCTCTGCATTATTACCTAGTGTAATAACATCATCTTTATAGTATAGTGCAGATACAACACCTGTAACAGCAGGGTCATCACAGCTGATCATCAAAGTAATGGATTTACCCTCCGGCATTGATTCTAATAAATACCACTTCTCGCTAAATGAATCGTTAAATGCAAGTATATTAGATATACCGCCGTATATGCTTACAGCATTTTCCCATGCGCCCTTTATAGCAACTGTCGTTACTGGATTCGCAACAGTAACCTGTTCAGGCTGTAACCTTTCGTCTTCATAAAGAAGCATAACCTTGTCAGCAGGTTTTGATGCTAATGTTATAATGCAAAAAGCAAGAACAAATATCAGAATTCCTATACGAACTATATTCTTTCTCATTATATCCCTCCGAATGCTTATACAAAGGATATATTAATATATCGGTTTTGTAAATATATATGGAATTATTGATTAATTTATTCACGCAAGATATTAAGATATTCACATAGTGTTTGTGTTTATGCAGTAAATGTTTAAAAAAGGAACTGTTTGTGCTAACATATCGATAGGAGGAAGCATGAGAACAGTCTTAATAACTGGGGCTTCAAAAGGAATAGGAAAACAGGCGGCTTTGGATTTTTTGAAGGCTGGATATAACGTCATTGTAAATTTCAATAAAACCTATATAGATAAATCAGAATATCTCATGTTCAAAGAGCAGGTTGAGTTTATAAAAGCTGATGTGTCCGATTACAACCAGGTAAAAGATATGTTTTTAAATGGCGAAAAGAGATTTGGCAGTATTGATGTAGTAGTTAATAATGCTGCTGTATCCTATGTAGGTCTTCTTTCCCAAATGGATGAAAAAGACTGGGACAGGATTATTGATGTAAATCTCAAGGGTATATTTAATGTATGCAAATGTGCAGTGCCATCAATGGTAAACAGGAAAAGCGGCCATATTATTAACATATCCTCTATGTGGGGCATAACTGGAGCTTCCTGTGAGGTTGCATATTCTGCATCCAAAGCCGGGGTAATAGGCTTAACAAAAGCTTTAGCTAAGGAACTTGCACCTTCAAATGTTTATGTCAACTGCGTCGCACCTGGAATAATACAGACAGATATGAATGATGTATTTACGCAGAAGGAACTGATAGATATGATTCCGCTAGGCAGAATTGGTAAGAAACAGGACATATCTTCTATACTTCTTTTTTTATCAGACGAGAATACTTCCTTTATAACCGGGCAGGTCTTTTCTGTAAATGGCGGAACTGTAATTTAGTTTAAAAACAGTTCATATTTCAAAGATATAATAAAAACTAACTAATTGTCAGGAGATTTATTTTATAATTATGAAAAAGATCAGAGAATTTTTTATGAACAGATATGGAATGGACAGTTTAAACAGAGCCTTAATGGTTTTGTATGTCATATTCCTGATTATTTCCCTAATTACAAGACAGGATATATTTATATATATTTCCCTTGGCATTGCTGTGTATCAGGTATACCGTGCTTTATCAAGGAATTTTACAGCAAGAGCAAAGGAAAATCAGGTTTTTATAAAGTTTTGGAATCCGATTAAAAGAAAATATTATTCGATAAAAAAGAAAATCACTGACAAAACTCACAGGTATTTTAAATGCCCGAAATGTAAAACCGAGATTCGTGTTCCAAAAAACAAAGGTAAGATAAGAATCACCTGTCCAAAATGCAGTGAGCAATTTATAAAAAACACATAATGTAACCATATATACCATTAATATGGAAAAATCTGATGATATAAGATAAAATAGTTATAGATTTCATCAGGGGGAGGTATTTATGGAATTATTAAAATCCTTGGAACAGATCAGGACTCCATTTTTTGATCAGTTTTTTCTACTAGTCACAAAAATGGGTGAGGAATTATTCTTTACTGTAGTAATATTAGCTGTAATATGGTGTATAGATAAAAAATCCGGATATAGAATGTTCTTTATATTCACTTTAGGTTCCTTCGTAAACCAGATGCTTAAACTGATTTTCAAGATCCCTCGGCCATGGACATATGAAAATGCAGCAAAACCTGTCGAAGGTTCAGTAGAAGCAGCTACCGGTTATTCTTTCCCATCAGGCCATACACAGCAGGGAGTGAGTCTTTTCGGATCCATAGCGATGTTCCTTAAAAAATCATGGGTATATATTATCATGGCAGTACTGACACTTCTTGTGGCATTTTCCAGGATGTACCTTGGAGTTCATACTCCTTTAGATGTATTTACATCTTTAGCTGTCGGAATTGTGCTTTTACTCCTTTGCTATTTTATTTTCCGTGTTGCTGATAAATATAAATATGGTGACGCTTATCTTTATGCTATTGTTGCTTTGGCTATTACAATCGCCATGATAATACTTTCTTTTGACAAGACCGGTTCAGCTGAGTATTTGCACGGAATAGAAAACGGATGGAAGCTTTTAGGCTGTTGTATTGGTATCATAATCTCCATAGTTGCTGATATCAAATATACCCACTTTGAAGTTAAGGCAAAATGGTGGCAGCAGCTTATAAAGCTGGCTGTGGGACTTGGAGTTGTAATAGTGATAAAGACATTTCTGAAGCAGCCTCTTCTGGATCTGTTCAATCAGAATCCTGTTGCAGATGGTATAAGGTATCTATTAATAATAGTTTTTGCAGGCTGTTTGTATCCTCTGTGTTTCAGAATATTCACTAAAAAGAGATAAGGTAAATGCCTTACTCAGTTTGCAAACAGATAAATAATATAGATTCTCATAAAAACAGACAGCCTGTAACTGTCTGTTTTCTTGTTATTATTCTGTTATTTATGCTTTTTGTTTACTCTGCCACATATTGCTTTATAAATATACTTCCTGTCGCTGTCTTCAAAGTAATATTTGCATCACCTGATGAAGAAACCAATACAGGGAATTCTGCATTGAATTTACCTGTAGCCGTACTGTAAGCAACAATGAGATTATCTGTTTTTACTGTGTATAAGTATATGGATCCGGTATCACTCTTTGCATATATGCTGTCAGGTAAAGTAGCACATGTCATTGTGATACTACCCGTATTACTCCTAAAATCTCCTGTCCTGAAAGTACCTTCGGTCTCTATTGCTCCTGTATCAGAACTCTGTGTAATTGAATCAACTGTGTAATCTGTACAAGTTACTCTTCCAGTATCTGAATCGCAATACAGTGTTTCTGTTATTACGTCACTTATACCAATTCTTCCTGTATCAGTCTCTATGTTAATTTTTATGTCTGCTGTTGATTTACTTACATCTATATTTCCCGTATCGCTGTTAACAATAATGTTCTTTGCTTTTAATTCTGATGCTGTTATCGATCCTGTGTCTGTGTCAAGAGTAATTGTCTGGCTTGCTGTAAGGTTTCTAACATCAATCCTTCCTGTGTCTGATTCAAGATATATAGTGTCAGCTATTATATCCTGTGCTGTTATATCAGACAGAGCACAATTTGTTTTTAATACAGATAATGACTCTAACAATGTTTTCGGAATCCATACAACTACCTTTTTAGGAGCTATCCACAATTTTGACTCGTCTTCCAGCTCATTGATCTTCAATATGCCGTCTTTTATAGTATATGTAAGATTTTCTCCTGTGGATAAATCTCTCTGACAGCTTTCAATTAACAGTATTTTATCTTCATTATAAACTTTAAAATCAACTGCTGCGGTTATCCAATTTACCTGTATCTCCACTATTCCGTCAACATCCGTTTCATACCTTGCTTTTTCTTCATATGGTCCTGTCAGAGTTTCAATCCTATGCCTTCCTGTAGTAGAAATGGAAATTCCTTTGAATCCATGTTCAATTACATACCATGCTCCCAGACCTATAATTACAAAAATTATTACCAGTATCGCTATGGTCCTGATTATTTTTGATGATATCGCATTCATCTTTATTCACCTCATTTCTTGGCTTGCCCAAGCCAGATATTCAATATGCATTCAATTGCAGCTGCAAGCAGGAACATAAGCCATGTAAGATGCCATGCATGTGTCTGAAAGCTCACAATGAAATACATTATTACTGTTATAAGCCATAAAAATCCGGATACTGATTTTCTTATGCTTCTTTTTCTTTCTATCTCAGCCATTCTGTTAGTCTGACTGCTGTTTTGTGTATATCCCGGCTTGTTTGCATTGTTGTATATCGCAAGTATTATACCTATAGCTATAAGTATCACCGCAATCATAATATTCATAAGCACATTCTTATATGATAGCGCCATAACCAGCGGAACTGCTGCAAGCACGAAAACCATTGCAATCACAGCTTTCAATGCGAGATATTTTTGCTGTTTGGAATCATCATGACCTATTCCTTTTTCCAGTTCGGCAAAAAGTTCTGATAAGTCTCCTATACTCTCCAGAGCTATCTTATATGCTTCGTCCTTGTTTTTGCCTTCTGTTATAAGATCATTGTATTTATCCTTGAGATTTTGAAGTATCTCTTCTTTAACCTCATATGCCTTTGCTGTCGCAGGCGCATCTTTAAACAGATTATCAACGTACGCCTTTAACTTATTGTCCATTTTCCATCACCCCCGTATCAATCAATTTCTCAATCATGTTTTTTGCATTCTTCCAGTCATTTAAAAGCTTCAGGTATTCCTCTTTTCCTCTTTGGGTAATAGAGTAGTATCTGCGTCTTGCAGTCACATTCTGTTCACCCCAGTAAGAAGTAATGAATCCGGCTTCTTCCAGTCTTTTGAATGCAGTATACAGCGTCGCTTCTTTAAATTCGTATTTGCCATCAGTTTTTGTAGATATGTTTTTGTTTATCTCATAACCATAACTATCCTTCATCATCAAGCTAGCCAGTATAATCGTATCCGTATTCCCTCTTATAAGATCAGATGCTATTATCAATCTAATCCCTCCCTTCACCGAGTATATCATCTAACGGAGTACATAATAATACAATATACTTCGCCTGTCAAGGTATATTTTATATTTTTTTTCTTTTTTTCCCTAATTAGTTGTAATTACAGATATTTAACAGTTATATCCACTATTAATCAAGAGTTCCTGTTATGTCCCTGTGGATAACTTATTTCCAAATATATACCATATTTATCGTATAAATTTTAATTCTGTCTTACTTATCCACAAAAAACATGGTTAGCCTGTGGATAACTTTGTATTAAAAAAATGCCTTGTTTATGGGCATTTTTTATAAGTTCAAATGTTATATGATTTGTTTTTCCACAAGGTCTGTGGATTTTTTACTCCTCTTTTGCTTCAGCTTCTTCTTCTTCTTTGTCTGTTATTGTAGCAGCAACTACTGCATTCTCTTCGTCTATCCTCATAAGAGTAACACCTTGTGTAGCTCTTGATAAGATACTTATCTGACCGACATCAAGCCTAATCATATCTCCCTGAAGAGACATAAGCAGAAGGTCATCACTGTCAGATGCTATCATTGAAGATATAACTGCTCCTGTTCTATCTGTAACTTTGTAAGTTATGACTCCTTTTCCTCCGCGTTTCTGTATTGGATATTCAGACACAAAGGTTCTCTTTCCAAAACCGTTCTCTGTTACCATAAGTATGGTATCCTCTTCCTTTACAAGACTCATGCCTACTACATAATCATCCTCATCAAGTCTGATTCCTATAACACCCTTGGCAGATCTTCCTGTTTCTCTTGTATCTTCTTCTGTAAATTTAATTGCTTTTCCTTTGTTAGTTACAAGCATAACTGTATCGTTTCCCTCTGAAAGTTTTACTGATATCAAATCGTCATCATCTCTTAGGGTTACTGCAATTATCCCGCCTTTCCGGATATTTATATAACTTGCAAGTGGAGTCTTCTTGGCAAATCCGAGTTTTGTAGCCATAAACAGATTCTGAGTTGTTTCAAAACTGTCTATTGGAAGTACAGTTGTAACTTTTTCATTTGCATCCAGCTCCAGAAGATTTACTATAGCTGTTCCTTTTGCCGTTCTTCCTGCTTCTGGTATCTGATAACCTTTAAGCTTGAACACTTTTCCCCTGTTGGTAAAGAAGAGAAGTACGCTGTGAGTGCTTGTAGTAAAAATATCTATAACTGTGTCTTCTTCTCTTGTTGTAACCCCTATTACTCCCTTACCGCCTCTGTTCTGGCTTCTGTAGGTATCTACAGGCATTCTCTTGACATACCCGAATCTTGTAAGGGTAAGTATTACGGTTTCTTCTTTAATTAGGTCTTCATCTAAAAAATCTTCTTCAGAATCTTCTATAATGGTTCTTCTTGCGTCACCATATTTCTTTTTAATGATTTCGAGTTCATCAATTATTACCTGATGAGTTGCATCCTGATTTTCCAGTATATTCATATAGTACTTTATTTTTTCATTCAATTCGTCATACTCGCTCTGAAGTTTTAATATTTCCAGTCCGGTAAGTCTGCCAAGCCTCATGTCAACTATTGCCTGAGACTGTCTGTCAGTGAAATCAAATCTCGTCATCAAGTTTATTTTAGCTTCAGGTTCATTTGAACTCTTACGGATGGTATCGATTACTTCATCAAGTATATCAACAGCTTTTATAAGGCCTTCCAACACATGAGCCCTTGTCTGAGCTTTATCAAGATCGAACTTGGTCCTTCTCTTTATAACATCAACCTGGTGCAGTATGTAATATTCCAGCATCTGTTTGAGATTCAGTATCTTAGGCTCATATCCAGTCTTAGCAGGAGTCAGTGCAAGCATATTTACATTAAAAGCATCCTGAAGCTGTGTGTGTTTATACAGCCTGTTAAGTATAACGTTTGCATTTGCATCTTTCTTTAAGGTTATAATTATCCTTATTTCTTCATTCCTGTCAGATTCATCATTTATTTCCGATATGCCTTCAATAGCTTTGTTCTTAACCATATTGGCGATAGTTTCTATAAGCTTTGCCTTGTTAACCTGATAAGGAAGATCATGAATTATTATCCTCTGTTTTCCACTTGAAAGCTCTTCTATTTCAGCTTTGCCTCTTACTACAATCCTTCCTTTTCCAGTTTTATATGCCTGATATATTCCGGATCTTCCCATTATAGTTCCGTATGTTGGGAAATCAGGTCCTTTTACTATTTCTATCAGTTCATCAATGGTTATATCAGGATTTTTAATAACTGATGAAATCGCATCAATTATTTCTGTAAGATTATGAGTCGGTATGTTAGTCGCCATTCCTACAGCAATACCACTGGAACCATTAACAAGAAGATTCGGAAATCTTGAGGGCATTACAACAGGTTCCATTTCGTGATCATCAAAATTAGATTTGAAGTCTACTGTCTCTTTGTTAATATCTGCAAGCATTTCAACAGCTATTTTTGTAAGCCTTGACTCTGTATATCTCATAGCAGCAGGCGGATCTCCGTCACGTGAACCGAAGTTGCCATGTCCGTCAATTAAGGGATATCTCAATGAGAAATCCTGAGCCATTCTTACCATTGCATCATATACTGCAGCATCACCATGAGGATGGAATTTGCCTAAAACCTCCCCTACAGTAGCTGCGCATTTTCTGTGAGATTTTTCAGGATAGAATCCCAGCGAATGCATGGCATATAGTATTCTTCTGTGCACAGGTTTGAATCCGTCACGTACATCTGGTAAGGCTCTGTCAGCTATAACGCTCATAGCATATTCTATGAACGCTTTTCTCATCTGTTCCTCTATATCTACTGGTATAATTTTGGAAACATCACATAATTTTTCATTTTCCATAGTATTTTTTACAGTTCTCTTTCAATAGTTTTATCTTACTTATTATATCATAAAACCCTCTCCTAGTCCATTGGCAAAGAGATTCTGATAGAGGAAATAGTTAAGCATTTAGCAATAAAAAAAGCTTATAAGTAAGCTTTTTTGAGATCTAAAAATTGTTATTCTATTTGCATAAAATTATGCAGTCTCTTTTAATGCATTAATCAATCTGTTCTGTTACGAAGAAAACTGATAAATGTATCGTCTGTATTAAATATCTTCAATCTTGTTCCCCTGATATTATACTTTCTGATGTACTGCTGTCCTCTTTCAGGATTAAATACTATATACCCGTTAACACTGGTACCTTTCAGCTCATATGTTCCGGTTTCTGACCATTCATCAACTCCATACATAAATGTTTTGTATGTGTTGTCACCACCGAAATATATATATGCTCCAGATGTTGTTGAATCAGTCTGAACTTCCACCCACCATGTACCGACTATGGACTTAAATATCAAAGCAGATACTATGCCTAAAATAAGTAATGCTAAAATGGTTACTGTAATTATTTTTTCTATCTTCATTTTTCGTATGGCTTTGGCTTTTTCCTCTGCACTTATAATCTTTTTTTCTTCTGCCATTTATTCGTACTCCTTTATTTCAAATCTGCTTTCATATTTTACCACAAAATTCTAGTAGCTTGAACAGAACTTCTTAATTATCTTTTTCGGGCACACATCATAGCATTTTCCACATTTTGTGCATTTGTCATAATCTATAATTGCTACATTGTTCACAACGTGTATTGCATCATCCTCACAAGCTTTTTCACATAACTTGCATGCTATACATCCATTCTTACAGTTCCTATTAGTTGTCTTGCCATTATCTTCACTTACACAGGCGACAAAATATCCGCATTCTCCTATTACATACTGTATAAGGTTTTTAGGGCATGCTTTTGCGCAAAGCCCACACTCGGTGCACAGCATTGGATCAATGATAGGAGCTCCATTCTTCATCATTATAGCATCATGAGGACATACAACAACGCAATCCCCATATCCAAGGCATGAATAATTACAGGTGTTTTCCCCCTTATATGCAAGATTAGCGGCTTCACAAGTCTTTATTCCGGAATATTCAAATTTCTTTGATACATCCGGACAGCACAAAGCTCTCATTACCCTCGTCTTTTGTGTCTCCACTTCAATGCCAAGTATTTCCCCGATTTTAACTGCTGTCACATTAGTTCCGGGTATACACAAATTACCTTCTGCTTTCCCCTCAGCAACAGCTTGTGCATATAAATCACATCCTGAATAACCGCATGCTCCGCAATTAGCGCCAGGGAGTATCTGTCTTATTTTTTCTACTCTTTCGTCTTTTTTAACTTCAAATACCCTGCCTGCTATCGTAAGCGCAATTCCGAAAAACAAGCCTATTCCTCCCAATATCGCAATTGGGATCAGTATTTCTTTAAGCATTTTTCACCTCACCCGAATATTCCTTTAAATCCTGTAAATGCCATAGATAGAAATGCCGCTGTTATTAATGCTATGGGAAGGCCTTTAAAGTATTTTGGTACATCATTCAAATCCAGTCCTTCTCTTATTCCTGCAAATATTATTGTTGCCAGCATGAATCCAGCACCTGCAGAAGCTCCATATAAAGCACTTTGCCACAAGTTGTATTCATTCTGTACATTTAGTAAAGCTACTCCCAGTACAGCACAGTTAGTAGTAATAAGCGGAAGATAAATCCCTAAGGATTTATATAATGGCGGTATGACCTTTTTCATGAACATCTCTATAAACTGCACGAATCCGGCTATTACCAGTATGAAAGCCAGTGTCTGCAGATATTCAAGATTGTTTGGAATAAGAAGATAAGTATTAGTTAAGTTAGTAACAACAGAAGCTATAGTCATTACAAAGATTACTGCGAGTCCCATTCCTACAGCTGAATTCAGCTTTTTCGATACTCCAAGAAAAGGGCAGATTCCTAAGAAGTTCGTTAGAACAAAGTTATTCATCAGGATTGCCCCAAAAGATATGTATATTATCAGTTTAAATGTATCACCGCTCATCAGCATTTTCCTTTCTCATCTTTTGACATGCATTGCATGGGGCATTCTGAACAGTCTTTTATTTCTGTTTTTCTGTGTGTCAGAGCGCTTATTAACGCCATAAGCATACCAAGTACCAGAAATGCACCAGCTGGTGTTATAAATAATGTAGGCATAGGTATATTCTTTATAATCTCCAGTCCGAAAATCGAGCCGCTTCCTAAAAATTCCCTTATGGTGCCTATAATAGTCAGTGCAAGGGTAAACCCCAATCCCATCCCAAGACCATCCAGAAATGAATACCATGGGTTATTCTTTCCTGCAAAGGCTTCTGCTCTTGCTAAAATTATACAGTTTACTACTATAAGCGGTATGTATATGCCTAATGCTTCATTTAATTCAGGCAGGAAGGCTTTCATAAGAAGCTGCACTATGGTTACGAATCCTGCAATTACAGTTATATATACTGGTATTCTCACTGAGTCAGGAATAAGCTTCCTTAGAAGAGATATAATCAGGTTTGACAATACAAGCACAGCTGTCGCAGCAATACCCATCATAAAAGCATTCTCAGCAGTTGTGGAAATAGCTAATGTAGGACACATTCCAAGAACCAAAATGAATGTCGGATTCTCTTTAAATATGCCTTTTGAAAGTTCCTGCAAAGACCTGTTTTTCATTTCACCACCTCTGCATGTATAATAAGAGCGCTTTCCACTGCTGAAATAACAGCGTCAGTGGTAATAGTTGCCCTTGTTATATAATCAATTTTTTCAGATATGTTATCTTCCCTTATAAGACCTATGAACTGTGAAGTAAATTCTGGAAGTTCTGCTTTCTTTCCAAGATTAGGTGTTTCCGCATTTTCCCCCAGCATTATGTTTTCTACTTTTCCATCATTGTTTATACCTACAAATACTACCATATCTCCGCCATAACCTTTGACAACCATGGTAAAGACATATCCTTTGGCGCTTTTATCTACACCTTTTATCCTGGCTTTTGTGCTGATATTCAGTTTAAGCACATCCTCGGAAATATCTGTGAAAGGTGCGCCATCAAAAAGAACCATGCTCATTGCCTTTTCGGCTTCAGCTCTTTCTTTGGCTTGAATCGCTTTGTCTGTAAAATGATTAGTAAGTGCAAGCAATCCGACAACGCATGCGGTGATAAGGAAAAGACTTAAAATAGGAGCTATGTATTTTTTCATTTCTTCTTAATCCTCCCGAAAGTCTTTACTGTTGTAAATCTGTCTATTAAAGGAACAAGCGCATTCATGAAAAGCAGTGAATACGCGACGCCTTCTGTATTAGAACCGAATTTCCTTATACTTGCTGTCATCAAACCTAATCCCGCAGCAAAAATAAATTTGCCTTTATGTGTCATCGGGCTTGTAGTGTAATCAGTCGCCATATATATAGAACCTATCATCAGGCCTCCAGCTAGTACGCAATAAAGCGGATCCTGTCCGAAAACATAGCTTAGAAGAGCAACAGTCCCTATATATGTTACTGGAATTTCCCATGTTATGACTTTTCTAAATATAAGGTATATACCGCCTGCTATTAATGTTATTGCAGCTGTCTCTCCCAAGCTTCCTGCTGTCTTTCCTAAAAACATGTCAAGATATGATGGAAGAACTTCCCCTTCTGGTATAGCTAAAGGCGTAGCCGCTGTTATTCCGTCTGTTAAGGGAGCTACATATACAGTCATTAGAGAGGAAAAAGAAGCTGTAAGGAACAGTCTTGCCGCAGCAGCCGGATTGAATATGTTTTGCCCTATCCCACCAAAAAGCATCTTGATTATTACTATAGCAACAAATGCACCTATTACACTTAAAATAATTGAAGATTTCAATGGCGGCATATTCAATGCAAGAATCAATCCTGTAACAACACAGGAAAGATCTGTCTCAGTGTGCCTTTTTTTTGTTATCAGGTTAAAAAGATACTCAAACAGTACACATGATGATACTGAAGTCACAATAATAAGAGCTGCAACATATGAAAAGTAATATACCGACAATATGGCTGTAGGCATTAATGCGATTATTACATCAAGCATTATCCTTGATGTAGTTGCTTTGTCCTTTATGTGAGGTGAGGATGCTACAATTAACTTATCCATTTTTCACCTTCGCTTTCTTTAAGAGATCTTTCCCGACACGGAATGACTGTACCAGATGCCGTTTTGCAGGACAGACATATGAACAAGCTCCGCATTCTATGCAGTTCATTATATGATATTTTTCCAGTTCTTCAGTCATTTTCGCTAAAGCATACTTGTTTAGCGTTAAAGGCATAAGCCCCATAGGGCATGCGTCTATGCATCTCCCGCATCTTATACATGCTGTTTCTTCTATGAAATCCAGATCTTCCTGAGTCATAAACAAAAATGCGTTATTCTGCTTGATGACCGGTGTTTCATAGCTTTCTGCTGTTATTCCCATCATAGGTCCGCCACAAAGAACTTTTAATGTCTTCTGATTATCACCTTTGCAGTATTCAAATATATCCTTTATATATGTACCTAAAACAACTTGATAATTACCCTTGTCTGCAACCCCATCGCCCTCAACAGTTACCCTTCTCGAGACTAAAGGCATACCGGTCTGACAGTACTTGAATAATGCCAATACACTTGTTACATTCATGACAACTACCCCTACGTCAATAGGCAAGCCGTTCATAGGCACTTCTCTGCCAGTTAAGGCATAAATTAGCATTTTTTCCGCTCCTTGCGGATATTTTGTACTAAGCATAACTGTTTCTATTCTTGGTTCATCTTTTGTAAGTTCTTTAAGAAGAGTAAATGCTGCAGGTTTATTGTCTTCCACAGCTATATATGATTTGGAAATTGACAGTTTATCCAATATTAACTCAATGCCTTTTACTATTTCTCTGCCTTCTTCAATTATAGCCCTGTAATCGCAGGTAATGTATGGTTCGCATTCAACTGCATTTATAATTAAGGCTTCTGGAATTCTGTCTTTTGTATCCAGTTTGACATGAGCAGGAAATCCTGCCCCTCCAAGACCTGTCAGTCCACTGCTTCTAACCGCTTTGAGAAAATTTTCTTTTGTTGATATATCTGGTTTTGATATATCTGGTAAAACAGTCTGTTTTCCATCTGGTTCAATAATTATGCTTACTGATTTTGAACCGTTATACAAGATTATATCTTTTATCTGAATAACTTTACCGGATACGCTTGAATGTATCGGTGCTGATACGAATTTTGCCGTATCACCCAAAACTTGTCCCACATAGACATAATCGCCTTTGTTAACCAGCACTTCACAGCATGCTCCGATATGCTGTTGCATGGGGATCTCCACAAGTTTCGGGATTGGAAGAATTTTTGTAGAAATCTCTGAAGTTCCCTTCTTGTGAGGTAAGGTAACTCCACCTTTTATATTCTTGAATTTTCTTGTCATCCACACCCTCGCACTTAATAATATTAATATTATATACTGTTACAGGCAGAAAAAAAAGGACATTGAGTGTCCTTTTTGTCTTGCTTTTATAATGTTGCTATTCTTGTGCCAACATCAGATTGTATTCTGAAATTGTAGTAGCATATTCTTCATATGTCATTGATGCATCTTCTGTAAATGACATGTAAACCTGCATTTTTTCTGATAAACACCCTTTTATATCATTAAGTTTCATCGGAACTTCCTGTTGTTCCATATCATCAGGAGCTTTATATAGAACGCGAAGTGTAAGATCAGTAAGATCCTCGCCTTCAAATACAAAGCTTACGCTATCAGTAGCCATATATTCCTTTGTTATTTCTTTTGCACCGGCTGCAATCCTTGCTTCTTCAAAGAATATAAGGAATTCCTGCCATGAATCTGAATCCTGGTTGTTTCCTAGAAGAGCTGGGAAATTCATCAAAAGCGTTCCGTCAATCTCAGAACCTATAATCATGTTAACACCTTTGTTTGTGACTGTTGTATCAAAAGCAGTAAAGTATTCGCAAGAGAACAGATAATAGTTCATCTGGTGTATCTTGTATGACTGGTAAAGCTGCTCATTTCTGTCTTCTACGGGATCTCTGCCAACCATTTCATTAAAAGCGCTTAACCTTGCGTTCAATGTCTTCTGCCTACTGATGTTGTTAAACTGAGAAACTGTAGGCTTTATAATTGGGTCCCCACCATATGTAGCAATGGTATATTCTAATTCTTTAATAACATATTTGTCTTCTAAAGCATTTGCTGTGTTGATAGATGGTTTAGGCCTTTTTTCATATGGAGTACATGAAGTAAGCCCCATTACAAAACCCAATGCAAGAATTACTGCTACTAATACAACTAATTTTCTTCTCATTTATTCCTCCCATACCCTTATAGAGCACTTTTGCATAAAATAATCAGTATGAATATTATACAACTTATGGATTTGATTGTAAATCCGTTTTAACGAATACATTATATTGTTTATGTGATATTTAATAGGAAAATTATAATAACTAATTAAATTATTGTGTTTATTCATACCATGTGAATCATTCATAATATCCTTTGTACTCTCCAACAAGACGAGCATATTCTTCATAAGTCATAGATGCATCTTCTGTGAATGACATGTACCATCTCATTTTTTCTGACAAACACCATTTAATATCATTAAGCTTCATCGGAACTTCCTGCTGTACAGTATCATCAGGAATTTTATATAGAACACGTAGGGTAAGATCAGTAAGGTTCTCTCCTTCAAATACGAAACCCACATTATCAGTAGCCATATATTCCATTGTAATCTCTTTTGCACCGGCAGCTGTTCTTGCTTCTTCAAAGTATGAGAAGAATTCCTTCCATGAATCTGTATCGTTTCCAAGAAGTGCTGGGAAATTCATTAAAAGCGTTCCGTCAATCTCAGAACCTATAATCATGTTAACACCTTTGTTTGTGACTGTTGTATCAAAAGCAGTAAAGTATTCGCAAGAGAACAGATAATAGTTCATCTGATGTATCTTGTATGACTGGTAAAGCTGCTCGTTCCTGTCTGCATTAGGATTTTTTTCTACCATTTCATTAAAAGCGTTTAATCTTGCATTCAATGTCTTCTGTCTGCTGATATTGTTAAACTGATATACAATGGGCTTTTTGATAGGGTCTCCTCCATATGTAGCAATGGTATATTCTGATTCTTTAACTATATATCTATCTTCTAATACATTATATGAGATTATACTGCGATCATAGCCATCGCAAGTATGTGGTAGTTTATTTGAACTTGTGATTACCAATACTATAAGAATCAATGCCAGTGTTCCAGCTAAAGATAGGGATAATATTAAATATGTTTTTCTTTTCATTTTCTCTTTCATGATTTTCTTATATAAATCATGATCTCCTCTCTAATTGTTTTCTCTGGATGTTTTTCCATTTTATTTATTGAAGCATAAAACTTTTAGCATAAATTAGGGAGTATTATTATCTGTCTGTTACTTTTATTATAGATTACATATAATTCTTATGTAACGCCATATATGTGAC
>Ga0209723_1002671_pt1 | contig 23323 bp, 20 predicted proteins | sample BiotimSIPDNA_2_FD_185750 | JGI IMG/M metagenome (GOLD analysis project Ga0209723, IMG submission 185750) | Anaerobic biogas reactor microbial communites from Washington, USA - Biogas_R2 time_0 SIP DNA (SPAdes) (version 2) | ecosystem: Engineered > Bioreactor > Anaerobic > Unclassified | place...
TTCATCCCGATTCTCGAACGGATTTTTCCATTAAAATACAAGTTTAAACTTTGACCTGCTGCATTTTCAAGAACTCCATCAAGCAGCGTATAAGGAGCGTTATGATATGCCCATCTCACCCCTGCATCAGCTTCATATTCAAGACAATTTGGTTCTGTACAAAAAGGATCGATAACATTATCATTTAATCCTGAAGTCATTGTTAATTGATTCAAAATCGTAATTTGTCTCTCTTTCTCAGGAGGACAGGAAGTCCACCCATTGCCAAGATATTTTGATGATAAATCGGTAATTGATAAAAATCCTTCTTCTTGTGCAATTCCCACCAAAAATGCTGTAAGTGTTTTACCGGCTGAAGCCCAATACCAGTTGCTATCCTGCACAAATGTTCCAAAATACTTTTCAATTACAATTTTACCGTCTTTTAAAACAATAAATGCTTTGGTGTTTTTCTCTTCAAGAAAGTTGTAAAGAGTATCAAGTTTATCAGAAGACCAATTAAGTGATTCCAATGAAATTGACTGCCATTCATTACCGGTTTTCGGCGGGAAGTATAAATTCTGCCCCATCAGATTTAAACTATACGTAATCAGAAAATAAAAAAAACAATTTTTATATTTTAAGACTCTTTCAAGATTCATAATTTTCAACCTTATTTTAATAAATAAGAAATTTGCTTTTATAAATTACACTATTTTTAAAATTATTAACAGATAGTGTTGAAATAATATCTTTATTTTTGAATAAATGAATCAGACTCTTACATATAAAAAAATATTCTACTTTTGGCTTCCGCTAGCAGCAACTTGGTTAATGATGGCTGTTGAGGGACCTTTTCTATCTGCCCTAATTGCGCGTATGCCCGATGCAAAGTTTAATCTTGCCGCTTACGGTGTGGCGTTTTCGCTGGCACTTGTTTTTGAATCTCCTGTAATTATGATGATGAGCGCTTCGGCATCTTTGGTAAAGGATTATAAAAGTTATTTGAAACTGAAAAAGTTTAATCTGTATTTATGCGGAATTTTAACTGCTGCGCTTATAGTGTTTCTTGTTCCGGCAGTATTTCAATTTTTAGTGATAAAAGTAATTTCCCTTCCAAAGAATGTGGCTGAGTTAACCTATCATTCGCTTTTCTTTCTTATTCCCTGGCCTGCTATGATTGGTTACAGGCGCTTTTATCAAGGTGTAATGATACGAAGCAACCAAACGAAAAAAGTTGCGGCAGGAACATTGATAAGATTATTTTCGATGTCGGCAGCTGGTTTCCTCTTATATAATTTTTCCGGTTTTACAGGTTCCAGTGTCGGAGCCGCGGCTTTAGCAATAGGTGTAACTTCCGAGGCAATTGTTACAAAATTTATGATTATAAAAACTGTTAAAAATCTTAAAAACCAAAATGACCTGTCCGAAAATCTTTCGTTTAAGGAAATTTTAAATTTTTACTTTCCTTTAGCACTTACTTCATTTTTATCGCTCGGGGTTCAGCCTATTCTTACTTTTTTTATCAGTTCATCAAGAATGGCTGTGGAATCTTTAGCTGTTTTGCCTGTAATTAACAGTCTTATTTTTATTTTTCGGAGTATCGGATTGTCTTATCAAGAAGTTATGATAACTTTGATAGGTGAAAAAAAAATCAATTACAAAATCCTTCGGGATTTTGCATTTTATCTGGCGGTTTTTCTTGTTGCTCTAAGTTTTTCTATCGGTTTTACACCTCTTTCAAGTATATGGTTTATTAAAATATCGGGACTATCCATTGAGCTAGCAGATTTTGCTCTCGCTCCTTATAAAATCATTGCTTTTATTCCGGCTTTAACTGTTTTGATTTCTGTTCAGCGGGCTGTTATTATGATTTCTAAAAACACCAAACCTATTACAGGAGCAACTTTAATTGAAGCTTGCGGAATTATACTTTGTATTTTTATTATGGTAAGAATCTTTGACTTTTCGGGGGCAGTTGCCGCAACCACTGCAATTATATTAGGCCGGTTTGCTGCAAATATTTATTATATCCCATTCTTTAATAAAACTGTACAAGGTTTTACAAACTTCAATAAGATTATTTCTCGATAGTTTTCAAAAATCTTCCAAAGTCTTTATCGCTTGCAAGAATATGTGTAAAAATCCATTCTTTTAGGAAAATAACGAGTTTAACGTTTAAAATTAGTTTACGTTCATTACTCATTTTCTGCAATTCACTAACCTGTCGTCTGAAATATTCGTGTTCTTCAATGTGTTCGTTTAAGTGTGGATAATTTATCTCTTTAAGTAAATCTTCTTCTATTTTAAAATGATAAACCGAATAGTCGAAAAGTTCACTAATTGTTTTGCTGATAAAACCATAGTCCTTTTCGTTTTCCTGTGCATCTTTAAGTTCATTTAAAAGCTCGAACAGTTTTTTGTGCTGCTCATCAATTTTTGTTATACCAACCGAGTAACTTTCTTTCCAGCTTATATCCATTTTTTGTTAAGCCTTTCCAATTATGAACGAAGAATATTCTTTATCGCTTCCGAGAATATGCGTTATAATCCAGTCTTTTAAATAATCTATTGTCTTCAATGTAACCATTATTTTCCCTTTTTCGGAAGATTTTATTAAATCATCAATGTGTTTTTCATAATATTTGTGTTCTTTTATATGCTCTTCCAATTGCGCATAACCTGCATTTTCCATCAATTTTTCTTCCTGGGTAAAATGGTATTTCGTATAGTCGTAAAGCTCCTGCAGTTTTTCATCAAGCATTGCCGAAGCAATTCCTTTTTGCTGAGCATCGTAAAGATCGTTGTAAATTCTAAATAATTTTTTATGCTGGTTGTCAATATCTTCAATCCCGATGCTGTAAATATCTTTCCATTGCAAAACCATATAATCTCCTTTTTTTAAAGAATTATCGGATAATTTTGCGGATGTTTAAAAATTAACCCAAAATAGTCATTAGAACAAACAATAATATGATTTAGCTTTTAATATTGACTATTTTGGGTAATCCCGATTTATCGGGATGTTTTTCAGGAATGTATAGATTTTGTTAGTCGATCCGACATTATATTATTTCCTAATGGCGGATTTGAGATTAAAAGCCGAACATTAAATGTGCGGCTTGAATTTTTAATTTACGGATGTTTCCGATGCAATTACATTAAGCTCAGGAGCAGCAGCTTTTTTAAGAGGTTTCATCCCGAATAAAAACCGCATAAAATTGAAAGGACGAACTGCCAAAATGTAAATTAAAACAGTTATTATAAAGGATAGAAGACTTATTGTAAAAAATCCGCCAAGAATGCTGTTTGAAAACTGCATAAAATAATACCCGATAAATATTATCACAGTTTGATGCAAAATGTAAAAAGGATAAATGCCTTCATTGGAATACTGCAAAAATGCCGACTTTGTATTTAAATATTTCTTTCCGTAGCCCGAAATTGCCAAAACCCAGCTTACGCCGGTAATAATTTCATTTATCTCCCATATTATTTGAATTGTATCATTCGGAATATATTTTGCAACTATTTCCCACAATCCGGCATACATAACCCACATAAAAAGCACGGAAATTATACCGGTTATCAGATGTAATCTGCGTCTTTTCTCAACATTGTTCCAAATATTTTCACGTGATGATATTAAAAGTCCTAATAAGAAATAGCACCCGTATTGAACAAAATATGCCCAATCATCAATTAACGCGTGAGTTTCTTCAGGAAAATACGGACGAAGAATTATCTGGGTTGCAACAATAAAAATAACAATGCTTAAAAAAGACCATTTCCCGGAAAAATACTTATCCATTGCATTTACAAATTTGCCTTCGGAATTTTTACGCAAAAATGAAAGCAGCGGCAAAGCAAGTATGGAGTACAATAAAAGATAAAGCACAAACCACATGTGGTGCCAGCTTAAACTTCCTCCATCCGGATATGGAATAAATGCAAAAACAGTTTTATAAAAATCCCAATATGATGTAAAATTGGCAATTCTTTCAAAATAAATCTGCGGCGGTACAATAACCAGCATAGAAAAAATAAGCGGGATTAAAAGTCGTCTATTCCTTTCGCGGAATATTTGACCGATGCTTCTTTTCCCAGCAGCAAAGTATGTTCCTGCCCCTGAAATTAGAAGCAGCAAAGGCATCCGCCACTGATGAGCGAACATAATAAAATAATCAAATACCCGTGATGTGGGATTGTTTTTGAGGTGAAATCCAAAACTGCAATAAATCATCGCTACATGAAAAACCAGTACAAGCAAAATTGCCATTACTCTCAGCCAATCAAGGTCATACCTTCTTTCCGAATTTGAACTCATATTTTTCTCCGTTTTTTGTTTGCCTCAAAACTATGGCAAGATAAACAAAAAGACGATTTAACTTATAGGAAAGTTGTACTGACTTATAAGATAAAACAAAGTAATCAATTCTTTTTTTGATTTTGCGTTTTAAACTCCGATGGGGTTGAACCGGTAAATTTTTTAAATGCTGAATTAAATGCAGATTTTGAATTATAGCCGACAGTATAACCAATAGATTCAATAGTTTCGTTTAAATCACCCGTAAGCAGCATTTTTTTCGCTTCTTCAATTCTGTAATAAGCAATCAAATCGAAAAAAGTTTTTCCGGCTTTTTCGTTTATTACCTGCGAAGCATAGTTGGAAGATGTTTTAATCTTATCCGATAATTCGGGAAGCGATGCGTTTGGATTCAAAAAATATTTCTCGTTTTCAAATTGGAATACTATCCGTTTAAGTATTTCATCCTTTTCATCTTCGCTTAAAGTTGATTTTGAATACTTCACTTCAGGTGATTTTTTATGAAAATATGCAGACTGGTTTAAAATCCTGACAGTAAAGTAATAAAGTAGAATTGCAGAAAACGTAACAATAATATAATCACCGAAATCGCGGTCGAATGAAATGAAAATAATAATTGTAACTGCATTAATTCCGGAAAAAATAAGCGCATCCGAAATAATACTTTTCTTTTCTTCCGGCTGCAATGTATTATTTTTGAGTGATTTAAATGTTTCTGCAATTATCAAACCCGAGTAAACTACTAAGGATGTAAAAATAAAAGGCTTAATCATTCTCCGGAGTGAAAATAAATCGTAATCCCACTTTCCCGGTTCTGGAATAAAAGGTAAATCCGGATGATACGCTGAAATGTATCCGTTGTATTTTACAGCTTTTTCTTGAATAAGAAACGGGATTGAATGAATAAAATAAAGCATTGGCGGCAGAAAGTGAAGATAGTATTTTTTTGGATTGCGGTTGTTTATTTTTGTATAAAAGTAAAGATAAAAAGCCGGACCTATCACTAGTGCAAACGGTTCGGTTGAATCGTTGAGAAAAATAACATTAAACATATAGTTAGTATAACACAGCAGAACATCAAGCATTACAACCGAAAGTGAAATTAGAAAAATACCCGAATAAATATTATGCAGATATTTTCTGTTTTTTTTATTCAGGAAAAAAGCAGATAAAAACAATCCCTGAATTGCCCCGAGAAAAATAATCAGCGCAAAAAAATCAATTCTGTAAGGTACCGGCGATTCCATCAAAATCCTGAATTGTATAAATGCGAAGTTAAAAATATATTTTTTTTCATTCTTGCCAAAATGAAAAAGAAAATAAAAAGTGTTGTGAAAATATATACAGAAGATTGAATTTTAAACTATAATAATTATCCGGAATGCCGGATTGTTTCATCGAATAAGAAGTTTGCTGTATAATCTTGCAAAATGTGAAGTAGTATTACCGGATATATGGAACCGAATACGAGATAGAAGAGACCGTATAATATTCCGATAATTGCCGGTTTTACAGCTTCTACGCCTTGATATAAGTGCCCGATTCCGAAAATAATGCTGGAAATTATAAAAACCATAAAAATTGAAAGCGCGGGGAAAATAATTTCCAAAGCAAAAAACAGGTAGCCTCTGTAAAGAATTTCTTCTGTTATTCCCGCTGTTATTGCCACATAAGTCCAAACATTTTTCTCCTTTGCGGTAACCGGAAGAAATAACTTCAATTCCTCTGGCAATTTTGCTGCATTCTGTTTTCGCAGATTATCATCTCCCTTAAGCTTGAAAATTGAATAAATGTTGTAAATAAATGACAGGAAATAAACTGCAGCAACAGAATACGAAATCCAATTTCCAAAAGAATATTGATCGAATTTTATCATCCTAAAACCGATATTCTGGAAGTTGAAATCTGAAAACGGTATTGTAAATAATATTAAAATTACAGGAGCCAATTCCCAAATTATTATTGACTTATAAAGTCCTATTTTACTGGTTTCGCTGATTCCTTTATTTTCTATACGATTTTTAATTGAGCCAAGACCTTTAAGCGGATTAATAATCAATATTTGAATAAAAACTGCTATAAAAACTAAGGTAAAAACATTCAGATCGAAAATCATATCCAGAATTTCCAGCGCAAGTTGAAAATCTCTTTAATTATCTTCATCGTTAGCCAGTCCACGCTCTTCATTCTACCTGTTGAAGTTCCTGCATTTGTCATAATCAAAACAGCTAAATCCGAATCACGAAAAAAAAATGCCCTGCAAAAAAATGTACCTGCCGAACCGTCCATACCCGAAAAATTTTTGCCGAGTATTTTTCCATTTGCTAACCCTATTGAAAATATTTTATTACCGAAATGAAGGAACTCAAAAGAATCCTTTTTGAGGAAATTCGATTCTCCTTTAAAACCCTTGAGATTTTCGATCAAATAATCCGCAAACATTAACGGCGTAAGTGATAAATCCCCGGCAGGTGAAATAAGAGCAGGCAAAACATATTTACATTCCGGGTCAAATGTTTCAAGATCTTTCCCGTTTAACATATGTCCCCATGGCTGCTTCTCATTATATTTATTGGGAAATCCGAAGATAGTTTCTATTTTCATATCGCCATTTATATATTTCTCAACTAATTGTTTGTACGATAATCCCGTTGCTTTTTCAATCATCAAATCTGCCATTGAGTAGCTTGCATTTGAATACGCAAACCCGAACCCGTTTTTACCAAATTTGGCAGCAGGTTCCAAGTTTAAAAGATATTTTGCAAATTTATAAAAATTGTTATCATCTCCTTCGGGAAGTTGAGGAAGTGTTTCTTTTTCCAGATTGGTGAAAGGTTTTATTCCGGCTTTGCATAAGAACAAATCTTTAAGTGTAATTTTGTGGTAAATGGATTTCGTATTTTTTTTTAATTCTGGAAAAAGATCAAAAAACCCTGTTTCCCATTTTATAAGTTTTTGTTCAATTACTTTTACTGCAATAATTCCCAAAAAAGATTTTGAACACGAACCTATATGAAAGTAATCATTCAGAGAAACTTCTTCATTGCTGCCGGCATATTTTACACCCTGCACATCAGCCATTAAAACCCCGCTGGAATTTACAATACAAACAGCAATTGCAGGAAGATTGAATTTTTTGCGAGTCAGTTCGATTAGCTGAGAAATTTTAAAATTATCTATCATTAAAATCATTTGAATTTTTAAGGTGATGCAAAAATAATTCAAACTTAGTTGCCTTCAATTACCATTTGGTAATTATCGAAATTATTTTCTTCTTATTCTGCTTAAACTTTGAGGAGTAATTCCTAAAAACGATGCAATATATTTTTGCGGAATTCTTTTAATTAAATTGGGATGATTAGCCGTCAATAAATTATATATTTCGGCAGCTGACTTGGTAATTGACTGCATAAATTGAAGGTTCTTATCAATATATAAAGCCGAAGTAGCATATCGCCAGAATTTATCTTCTAGTTCTGATGAACAAATTATGTCTGTTAATTTTTGATATGATATTTTAAATAATTGCGATTTTTCGAATGTCAACACTTCGTAAGGAGTAGGCAGTCTGGTTATAAAAGAAAAATAATCGCAGCAAAAATCGCCTTCCAGAATAAGGTCTGTACAAACAAAATTATTCTTGTTCCAAAGAAGTATTCCAGCGCTGCCTTTAACTATAAAGTACAAATAATTCTCGGTTTTATCTCTGCTTTTAAGAATTTCCTCTTTTCCTACAGAAAGTATTTCTCCTTTGCATTCAATTTCCTCCCAAAAAGAAATCGGGAAATTGTAATATTTATCGAATGAGTTTTTAATTAACCCGGCTATCATTAAATCCTAAAGCTTATTTTCGTCTTTAAATATTCAAATAATTTTTAAGTAAATAATAAAAAAGTAGTCAAATAAATATACTATCTAAAATTATTCATATTGCAAGTTATTTCCTTACTTTTAAGGAAGAAATTTAACTGGTTAATGAAAATCAATAATTTTTCAAAAAAATGGAGAAATATATGATGCGCTGTTTTTTAATTATTTCAATTTTGTTTTGTGTTTACGAAACCAATCAAGCACAAAAGGTTTACGAAACTCGCGATGAAATTCCCGTTGAGTACAAGTGGAAACTGGATGATATTTACACGGATTGGGATTCCTGGGAAAAGGATTTATTGAAGATGAATGAATTAATGACTGAATTGATTTCGTACAAAGGAAAATTAAAGGAGTCGTCCGAAACATTGCTTAAAGTAATGAAATTAAATGACGAAATAGGAATTTTATCCTATAAAGTTTATCGATATCCCCAGCTTACACGCGATCTGGATACGCGCGATCAGCAGATTAACGCTAAACTGCAAAAAGTTCAGCGAGCATTTGCCGAATTCGGGATAGCTTCATCCTGGATTAATCCCGAGCTTCTGGAAATTCCCTGGGAAACAATGAAATTATGGCTTGATGGAAACAAAGATTTTAAGCCTTACCGCTTCGGGATTGAAAATCTTTACAGAATGCAAGAACACGTTTTATCCGCTGATAAAGAAGAACTGCTTTCTCTTTTCGGAATGGTCAACAATTCTCCATCCGATATTTATTCTAATCTAACCACCGCAGATGTTGATTTTCCTAAAATAGCTTTATCAAACGGCGAAGAAGCAATTGCCTCTTACGGTAATTACAGCCGCGTGCTGGCAACAAATAGAAATCAGGAAGACCGCAGGATAATTTTTGAAGGACATTACAATGTTTTTAAGAAAAATGAAAATACTTATGCTTCAATCTATTCAGCTGTATGCCAAAAAGACTGGGCAAATGCGCGTGCCAGAGGATTTAATTCATCACTGGAAGCAAATCTTGCAGATAATAATATTCCGGTTGCCGTTTACGAAAATCTTATAAACACAGTAAAACAGAATACTGCTCCGCTAAAAAAATATAATATGCTTCGGAAGAGAATACTTAAACTTGATAAATATTACAGCTACGACGGTTCGGTACCTTTAACCGATTTAGTAAAAACATATTCGTATTCCGATGCCAAAAAACTGGTTCTCGAATCTGTTAAACCTTTAGGCAGAGATTATTCAAAAAAAATGTCAAAGGCTCTTCAAAACGGCTGGATAGATGTATTTGAAAACACAGGCAAACGGGCGGGAGCTTATTCAGCTGGAGTTTACGGTGTTCATCCTTATATGCTGATGAATTATAATGAAACATTGGACAATGTTTTCACTTTGGGTCACGAACTTGGTCATACGCTTCATACTCTTCTTTCAAATGAAAACCAACCGTTTGCAACTTCTTCGTACACTATTTTTGTAGCCGAAGTAGCTTCAACTTTTAACGAAAGGCTTCTGCTCGATTATATGCTTAAAAAAACATCTAACACTAAGGAAAGAATAAATCTGCTTCAGCAGGCAATCCAAGGAATTACAGGAACATTTTATACTCAATCCCTTTTTGCTGATTTTGAATATCAGGTACATAAATTAGTTGAAAACGGCGAATCGGTTACAGCCGAACGTCTGAATAAAATAATTGAAGAGCTTAACGAAGCTTATTACGGAGATTCTGTAGAAAAAAACGAGCTGACAAATACAGTCTGGGCACGGATACCTCATCTTTACAGAACACCGTTCTATGTTTATCAATATGCAACTTGCTTTGCTTCATCAGCTCAAATATATCAAAACATTACAACAGGTAAGTCACGACAAAAAGAAGATGCAAAAGAAAAATACTTAAATCTGCTTAAATCTGGCGGTAACGATTACCCGATGGAACAGCTTAAAAAAGCAGGTGCAGATTTATCGAAACCCGAAACAATAAAAGCTGTAATCGATCAATTTTCGTTATTGGTTGATCAGCTTGAAAAAGAAATTGGGAAATTGAAATAATTTGGGAAAGGAGTTCCGTAACTTTGCGGAACTCTTATTTATTTAAAATACCTAACGATAACCTTATTAAATCCTCAATTGAAACCGAAGGGTTCGCACTTAAAATCTGATTCACAGCCTTTTCAGCCACTTTTACATTATATCCCAGACTCGATAAAGCGCTAAGCGAATCTGTTTTAACATTAGAAACTGCACCCTGAAAGCTTGTAACTGTATCCCCTGCAAGCGATTCTACTTTGTCGCGAAGTTCAACAATCATCCGCTCAGCCGTTTTTCTGCCTACTCCCGGTACAGCAGTAAGTCTTGCAAGATTGCCGGTTTTCAAAGATTCCTTTAATTCGCTTGTATTTATTCCGGATAAAATGTTTTGAGCCAGTTTTGCACCGATTCCGTTAACCCCTATCAGAAGTAAAAACATTTCTTTCTCTTCCGGAAGTATAAAACCGTAAAGATCCATTGCATCTTCGCGCACGCTGAGATAAGTAAAAACAGATACTTGCGCCCCTTCGTCCGGAAGTTTGTCGAAAGTATTCAGAGAAATATTTATGATGTAGCCAACTCCATTAACATCCAAAAGAATTTTTGTAGGTTTTTTATCAATTATCTTTCCATTCAGATATCCTATCATTCAATTATCCTCCCTGGATTAGCTAAAATAAAATCTTTCCAGCTGCTGCTTTTATGAGCAAGTGTTTTTAATTTGAATGCATGGCAAACCGCAATTGCCAAAGCATCGCTTTCATCCATATTTTTAAATTTTTTCTTAATTTTTAAAAGATGCAAAATCATATACTGAACTTGTTCTTTGGCTGCCGAACCTTTTCCGGTTATTGCTTTTTTTATTTCGCGGGGCGAATACTCTTTAGCTGGAATTCCCGAATGAACAGCGGCAAGTACTGCAACACCCCTTACATAACCCAGCTTCATAGCGGACTGAATATTCTTTCCGTAAAAGGCAGTCTCTATGGCAAATTCATCCGGCTTGTAAATTTTAATCAAGTCCGATAATTCTTTATAAATAACCGAAATTTTCTGACTCTGTTCGGGTATGTTTTTAAGATTAATTGTGCCCGATTTAATATAACTTACTTCATTTCTGCTGTATTCAATTATTCCAAACCCCATCGTCTGAGTTCCGGGATCTACACCGAAAATTATCATTCTTTCACTTTCAGTTTAATTAAATTAGTCGAATCTTTTAATCAGCCTTTTTTAACTTTCAGGTCTTTCAAACGAAGCTGAGGATACTGTCTGCCGTCTTTTGTAACCTTTTCAAGCGTAAAAACTATATCTACTAAATCTTTTTTATAATCAATTGCCGAGGCAAAATTACCAAGACTGAACCCTATTGAATCGAACATCTTATCGCACCCGTCCTGCTTGAGATATAAAATAAGATGACTGCCTCCTACAAGTCTTGGCGGATATAAAACTCTTACATCAGTAGCCATAAATACAGGGCGCATATTTCCGGGACCAAAGGGTGAAAATTCATCGAGTATCCTCATAAACTTCGGAGTTATTTCTCCGAATGAAATGTGACTGTCGATAATAGTTTCGGGAATAATATCTTTCTCTTTTATTGTTTCTTTCAAAATTCTATTAAATCGTAACCTGAATTCGTCAATTTTTTCAATCTCAATTGCCAAACCTGCTGCTGCTTCGTGTCCGCCGTACTGAATTAACAAATCCTCGCATTCCTGCAAAGCCTTATAAACATTAAATCCCGAAATACTCCGCGCACTGCCTTTAGCTACCCCGTCAATTGTTGATAACATAACAGCCGGTCTGTAAAATTTTTCCACCATCCGCGATGCTACTATACCAATTACTCCCGGATGCCAGTTATCATCGTGAAGAACAATTCCTATATCGTTTTTCAGATCTATTTCTTTTTCTGCTTTTTGCAAAGCGTGCGAAAATGTAGCTTCATCAATTTTTCTGCGTTCAACATTTTCGGCTTCCAAAACTGTGGCAAGTTTGATAGCCTCTTTTTCATCATCGGTCACAAAAAGCTGTACTGCTCTTATTGCTTCACCCATTCTTCCCACAGCATTAATTCGTGGTGCCAGCGAAAAAACAATCTGTCCGGCGGTAAGAAATCCTAAATCCATTCTTGCCGCAAGAATTAATGCCTTAATTCCCGGTCTGGGATTCGTATTAATCTGTTCAATTCCACGTCTTACAAGCACGCGGTTTTCACCTGTAAGCGATACAATATCAGCGGCGCCTGCAAGAGCTACAAGATCGAGATATTTAAGAGCGAGTTCTTTTTTCCCTACTTTATCTCCAACAGCGCGTGCTAATTTAAACGCAACGCCGGCGCCGGATAAATGCTTGAAGGGATAGGTGCAGCCCGGTTTAATGGGGTCTAATACTGCAACCGCTTTAGGAACATCGTCTTTAACTTTATGATGATCGCAAATAATTGTTTCTATTCCAAAACTGCTGGCATAATCAACTTCCTCAACTGCAGTAATACCGCAATCTACTGTAATCATTAATTTGCATCCGCGTTCTTTTATAAAATCAATTCCCTGAAGCGAAAGTCCGTATCCATCAGTTAATCTGTTCGGAATATACATTTCCACATCAGCATTAAACTCTTTAAGAAAAAGATACATTAATGCTGTGGAACAAGTGCCGTCCACATCATAATCGCCGTAAATTACAATTTTTTCGTTATTGGTAATAGCAGCTATTACTCTGTTCGAAGCCTCATCCATTCCATCCATCAAATACGGATCATGAAGCATATCTAATGAAGGACGAAAAAATGCCTTTGCCTCGTAAAAATTTGTAACCCCGCGGTAAATTAAAAGATTTGCAAGTATATTTGAGATATTAAGACTGTCTGCAAGAGAAAGAATTTCTTTCTGCGGTGAACTTTCTTTTAAAATCCACTTTGTCTTTTGCATAATGCTTTTATTGGAAAAAGTAAAGCAGCCCAGATCTATAAGCCGAATTCTGTAATCCGCCTAAGGCGGATGGCAATTATTTATCTTGTTATGATATTGCTATCATAATCCAGCAGTTTACCCGAAAGAATAAAGGCGAACAACCTTCCCTTCCAAAAAAGAAGGATCTTTCTGCTTAACCTTGCTCCGGGTGGGGTTTGCCTTGGTCCCTTTTACAGGACTTCCTTAACGGAACCTCCGGCATTACTGACGGAGCGGTAGGCTTTTACCCTGCCTTTTCACCCTTACCCGCCTAAGGCGGGCGGTATCTTTTCTGCGGCACTTTCCGTAACCTTAGTTTTCACCTTGGTTCCCGGGCGTTACCCGGCACCCTGTTCTTCGGAGTTCGGACTTTCCTCTGCAAGGAAATTTGTATTTCCTGCAGCAATTGCCCAATCAGAACTACTGTTACTTTTTCCAATACCTTGTTTTATTTATTTTTCTAATTGCCACAAATATATAAAATTTGAGTGGATAAATCATAATTAAAAATTGAGCCTGCTGTTACAGTCAGATTAAGAACTTAATTTCCCATCAGATTGCTGATAAATTTCATGTTTTTTGAATCGGATTGTGCAAGTATTATTTTTAAAATTCCTGCAAGCGGAACAGATAAAAACATTCCTGTAATACCCCAAACGTAACCCCATAACAGGAGTGATAATAAAATTACTATGGGATTAAGCCCAAGTTTATTTCCCATTATTTTCGGTTCTATTACATTCCCGATTATGTTTTGAATTACCGATATCACTATAATAATCAACAGTGTATAACCGAAATTCTCGAACTGAACCAGACTCATAAGAGCAGGCAATATTACGGCAACTATGCTTCCTACATTCGGAATAAAATTAAAAAGAAAAGTGATTACAATCCAAACAAACACAAAGTCCACTCCGAATATCCATAATGCAAGTCCGGATAATACAGCAGTTAAAAGGCTGACTAAAAATTTTGTTCCTAAATAAGTTTGTATCTGGTTTGAAATACTCCGGAATGTATCTTCAACAAAACCGTCCTTTTTTTCTTCCTTTTTTTTTGTCGAAACTTCGTAACGGTTTTTAATTACAAAAACAATATTATCGTAACCGCTTGTAACAAAAATAAAAAAGAATAATACCAGAAAAACAGATGAAAATACAGAAACTGTTGATGAAAAAATATTTTCTGCAAATCCGCTGTAATCCAGACTATTCAGATATTCGGTAATGCTGAAATCAGTTAATATTTTATCGTGAATTCCAAAAGAAACTGCTGTTGAACTTATTATATTATTGAGCCGCAAAATATATTCCGGAAGCGCTTCACTCAATTGGCTGAATTGATTGACTATCAGATTAGATATCCCGTATAGAAATCCTACCATTATAAGTAAATCGCATAAAATTGCCAGCCATTCCGGAAATTTATGTTTTTTAAGAACTCTGTTAAACGGTTCGAAAACAAAATATAAAAAAACAGCTGCTACCAAAGGTATAAAAATATGCTGAAGTTCTTTCATAACGGCAAAAATTAGTATCACACCTGCAACAGTAACAAAAAATTTAATTACCGGATCCGATTTTTCTGTATGCATTTTCACACCATGTTAAATAGAAAATTTCTGATATTTAAAACTAAAGTTTTTTAATGATGAAATGAAATTAAAACTCTAATTGACTATCAGCTTTTCATTATTTCAAAAATATTCCTATTTTTGTATCCAAAAAAAAGAAATATATATGCGCTTTTCAGAAAATATAATAAATGACGTTTGCTTGATAAAAGTTGATTTAGAACAAGCTTCAATTATTCATTCGGTTGAATTTAAAAAGTTTTTGTTCAATTGCATAGATAACGGGCAGAAAAAAATTATTGTAGATTTAAGTGTTTGCAAGCAGACTGATTCTACATTTATGGGAACTCTTGTTGCCGCTAAAAAACATTCCGAAACCACAGGCGGTGAAATTGCTCTTGTGATAACTGCCGAAATTGTTTCGGCTATGTTTGTTATTTCGCGGATGGATAAAGTATTTAATATTTTCGATTCTGTTGAGGCAGGGTTTCAACATTACGCAAAATCATAATTTTTTTATTGAAGCAATTGTATAATCATCCTGAAATTTTTTACCCCCGCCGAATTCCCATACGGTTTTAATGATGCTTTCAATTATATCTTTAGGATAATCCCTGCAATTAACAATTTTTGCTACATTTTCCTGAGTAAGCGCATTATCGAATTGAACGTGTTCGGAGTTTGTTGCTTCAATCAGTCCGTCAGTCTGTAAAATCAGAATATCATCCGAATGCATTTCTATTTCAATTTCGCCGATACTGAAATCTTCATCCTCACTCATTCCTACCGGAGTTCCGCTGAGATTAAGCACTTCGTGTTTTTTGGTTTGCCCGTCAAAAAATAACGGCGGTATACCCGATGCAGATGCTATTGTAACTTTTGAAGATGCAGAATTAAAAATGCATAAAAGTGCTGTAAAGTAACTGTTATGATCTACAATATTAAAAGCCGATTTATTAATTTCCCGAAGAATTTCGGTAGGATTAATCAATTTTTTAGCGCTTTCGAAAAGTGTTTTAACCTGAATTGTTGCAAGACCTGCTGTAACGCCATGTCCCACAACATCAATTATCATCAAAGCTAGATTTTCCGTATCTATCTGATCAATAATAACAAAATCCCCCGAAACGCTGAATTGAGGGACTGTGGAATAGGAAATCATTATTTCGTTTTCCAGAAAAGTTAAATGATTGGGCGGTAAAAGCGACTTCTGAAAGTTTGCAGCCATAAGCAATTCTTCTTTCATTATTCTGTTCTGAAGTTCAATTTTTGTTTTTGCTTTTACAAGCTCGTCTCGGAACTCCTTATTTATTAATATTCCGCATTCGAAATTTTTAAATTTTGTTATCAAACTTCTGGCAAGTTTTGCAGAAATAATTGACCCATGATGCGGAGCAATAAGTCTTATATCCAAGCTCTCAATCTGAGTCATTCCGTAAAGCAAAATTTCTTTTGAAGGCATATACTGCTGGTGGAATTTCTCAATTTCGTCCGCATAATCATCATTTGCAAACAAATTCCATTCTTTTAAATCACCGCCGAACAAATCGCTCGAAAATAACATTTTCTCATTTTTATAATATACTACAATTGAACCCGGGGAATGCAGATACGGAGTGCTGATAAACTTCAGCTCGAAATCTGCTGATATTTTTAATGTACTGTCCTTTAATGTATTGGCAAATAATATTTTATATTTATCCGTAATATGCACCAAAAACGAAGCTGTCCGCTGATGAGTAATTATCGTACAATTTTCATTTCCCAACTCCTTCAGCTTGTCCATTATCTGATCGAGATTGCCGCAAATATCCGGATCCTGATGTGTTGCGATTATATAATCTAACTTTGCCGGATCGGTGAGTTCGTTCAATTTATTTAAAAGATTTTCTGTTGAAATTACCGAACCGGTATCAATTAAAACTGTCTTTCCGCTTGATAAAATAAGATATGAATTATGCTGGATTTTCGCTTTTTTATCGTAATGCCCTACCCAATAAACTGTATGGGATATTTGAACGGACTTTGAATAATCGAAATTTACTCCGCTTTCGGGCTGCATATAATACACGTTTTTCCTTTTCTTTACTTTAAAGTTAATTATCGTCTATAAAAAAAGATTTTTCATCTTTTTAAAGCTTAAAGCTACTAAAATTAACCTTCTTGTAAAGTTGCAGCCGTCACATCAAAGTAATTCCGAATTAATTCCTATAACAAAATTATTTATGCCTCTGTGGTTAAGTTTCCACCCGAATTCAAATTTTACAGGAAACAGTGAATGCCCTACTCCGAATCCTGCTTCAAAAAACGGTTTTCGGAATTCAGTATATTTTCCTTCAAGTATTTTTTTGCTTTTATGCGATATTTTGCTGTATGCTGCATTCAAAAAAACATTTAACGAAATTTGCATATCATCCATAAATCCGAGTCCAACTATTTTAAATAACTCGCTTTGTAAATCCTGATTTAAGTTAATTACAGTTAGTTCGTCACCGAATACTTCTCCAATTCTTAAAGTCCTGAAGGAATAATCCTTTGCACCGCTTGAGATGTTTCCTGCAATTGCAAACATATTTTGTATAGGAATGATGCCTGATGAAGTGCTGTGCTTTATTCTGTACATAAGATTTGCTGCTCTGTAAACCGGCAAACTGCCTTCTGCTGAAAAAACATATTGCTCAAATTGAAATTCATTTTTCAGGAATGCCGGTTTACCGGTTACATAATTAATATTAAAAATGGGCGTTATACCGTTATCCAGTTTTTTTCTGAAATACCCGTCTTCGTAAAAATCATTAAAATTAAAATTCAACCCTAATTCTAAAATATTTATCTCAGTATTAACAACCTTTCTGTTTTCCGGAAAGATTTTATCCTTTTTAAAAAATGAGTAGTTTGTATTTACATAAGCGCTGCGGTCTCTGGATGCTGAAAAACCAGATAACAACTTCAAATAATCCGTAATTTCTGTTTCGAAAGATATTTTGCCGCCAGCTGAATAATAGTAATTTTTTTCATCTGTTTTAAAAAAGAGGTTTGTAACTGTTGTCGTAAATTCTGTGTAATTGCTGTTGCAATCGAACAATTCGTTCAGCGAGCTGCCGAGTGTTAAGCTCAGTTTGCTTGTTCTGTATTTACCGAACAAATAACTTGCGTTTAATTTTGTTTTTACTCTTTTATCCGAAAAACCATAACCTATTGAAAACTGCGAATTGAAACGCTTGTTAAATTCATTTTTTATTTTTAATCCTGTATTTAATGCGTGGCCCTCCACCCTGTTAAAATGATACATTCCTAATATACCATTGATTGCATAATTTTCGCTTATTTCAATTTCATCTCCAAACAAGTTTAATCTCTCAAAAAAGGTTTTGGGAACCGAAGCTGTACTGTCAATTTTTATATATGCTGCGTTTTCTTCTTCCGTCAGCGGCAAAGTCTGTATCCTTCTCCAAAATTCTTCATTTTTTTCATCAGCATCTGTCATAACTGTTATTAACGCAGGATTAACTTTTTCGTAATCCGCCTGGTTTACTGAATAATTGTATAAAAGCGAGTTAACTTCAACACCGAAATCAACCATTCCCAAAAGACTTCCATCGGCAAAAAGACGGTAATCAATCGGAAAATAAACGCTGTCGGAAACTTTCATAAATTGCTGAAAGACGTTAATATTATTGAATATTCTGTAAGGATTTGCCGCTTTGTTCAGGTTCACATCAAGCTTAACAATGGCAAAAAGTTTATCCACAATAAAAAGATTCCCATAAAATCCCGGATCGCGCGAATCAACCGGAGCAAAGTAAAGCCGGTAAATTTTTTCACCATCCATCATTGTTGAATCCTGAAGAAAATAGTAGTAATAATCTGCCCCGTCTTCGGAAACAGGGCTTGGAATTTTCATATTAAAATACTGTATATCATCATCATAAAAATTCTGGATAAGTCTTCCGCCTGTAAGCATATTTACAGTAGCCGGTAAATTTGCAGTCTGTTTTCTTGCAATAATTTCTTCTTTCAGAATATTCGGCTCTTTAAATTTTGTTTTACTGTAACTTTCCACAATTGCCCTTATGCTCATTTCGGAAGAATCCGATGAATTTCCGGCGCCTATAGAAATCTCGTTGCTTTGTCCTTCCATATCCTTATTGCTTCTGAAAACCATTTTGGAATATGAATTAAAATCATAATTTTTTAATGATTTCTTTCTTCTTTCTTTATAAGAAATAGATTTTTTAATCAATTCAACAGCAGGATTAATTCCCGGAGTAACATAAATTTCCTGAAAACCCAGCACAGAAGGGTTTAAAAGTATTTTAAGACTTACATTATCCGAAAGTTCAACTTCCGTTGTATCAGAAATGTAACCGATGTAAGAGAAAATGATTTTATAATTTCCGGCAGAAAGCTTTAATTCAAAATTTCCTTCTGTATCTGCAGCCGTTCCAAGGTTATTGCCGCATACCCGTAAATTTGCAAAACTAAGCGAATTACCGGTTTTTTTGTCGGAAATATTTCCTGTAATGGTAAATATTTGAGAATAGCTTTTTGTTATGAAGAAAAAAAATAAAAGAACTAATTTTAGTGAAGAACTGTTTTTTGAAAGGAACATAAGGTTTTATTTTTTAATTTTAGGATGATTGCATTCATACAATTAGGAAAATATTATGTTCCCAAAGAAAAGAATTATTTTAACCGGAGCAACAGGTTTTATTGGGAAAAATTTAGCACGAGTTTTAAACGATTACAATTACAGTCTGGTTATTATTAGCCGGAATGCTGAAAAAGCAAAAAGTGTTATTTCATTTGGCGAAATATTTATAAACTGGAACGATATTTTTAAGCCTGGCAGCATAACTCAATTAGAAAATGTTGAAAGCATTATTCATCTTGCCGGAGAAAATATTTTTGCGCGAAGGTGGAACGAGAAACATAAAAAAAGAATTTATGAAAGTAGAATTGACTCAACCAAAATTATTGTTGAACTGATTAGCAAGCTAAAAAAAAAACCGGAATCTTTTATATGCGCTTCGGCAACCGGCTATTACGGTTTCTCTTCGGATAACGAAATATTTACCTTAACTTCGCCGCCTGGAAATGATTTTCTTGCAAAAGTTGTAACCGACTGGGAAAAAGCTTCTGCCGAAGCTGATAGTTACGGAATCAGACGTGTAAATATGCGCACAGGAATTGTGCTCGATAAATCCGGTGGAATTTTAAGGAAACTTACACCGGTATTTAAACTGTATATGGGTGCAATTATCGGTTCAGGAAGGCAGTGGCTGCCAATAATTTCGCTTGATGATCTTGTAAAGTTGTACTTGAATACTCTCGAGGACAAATCGATTTCCGGACCCATTAATGCAGTTTCAAAATCCATAACAATGAAAGAGTTCTGCAAAAATCTTGGTAAGAACTTAAACCGTCCGGTGTTATTCAGGATTCCGGAATTTATGTTGAAAATTGTTTTAGGAGAAGGCGCCCGATATATACTAAAAGGGACTCGTACAGAGCCCCTTTGAAAATAATCTTTAATTATATACCGTTTTCACAAGATAGTAATTATAAACCTTTGAATCAGTTTGCGGTACTCCATTTGCATGGCTGGTTTTTAATCTTGGATCGTAACTGTAATTTTTCCAAAAAGCAAAATTTCCCCATCCGTTACCTTTCTTTTCTTTTTGTGTAATACTGCCATAGACCGAAAGAGCATTTCTGGATCTACCTCTGTTACTGCCATCCGGCTGATTATCCATAGATGTAAGGCCGCCGTTAAGCGCTACAATTGTGGCATCTATTCTCAATTCGCCGCCGGGATTATCATATCTTTTAGTGGTGTTCCAATAAGGATTTTTATGATCTATTTTTTCGGTATTTCCAATCATTACATTTTCAGAAGCCAGTAATCCTATATAATCAGAACAAGCAGGATTTTTAGGATCAGAGTAAGTTTTTACATCATCTGTTAAAATTATATTACCGCCGGTTGTACTTTTTTCGGAAATAATAGAAAACTTGTTCTTTATTGTACCTTCCACAAATACATCAGCGTCTTTAAAACGTAAAACTCCGTCTGCCGGCGCAGTAATTACAACATCTGTCGATTTAAAATCACCATACCATTCCGATCTGTATGATGGATATTGAGCATAGTTGCCTTTTCTGGCACCTGTAAAATACCTTATTTTTTGCACTCCTCCATCAACAAAAAATTGAAGATGCACCTGATTTTTCGACTGCATATAATTACTTCCAGAATACGTGTAAGTGATTTGATCAGAACCTGTTGCAGCTTTCACTGATTGAGGCATAATTATGTTTGGTGTATATGCAGCAGACGCAAAACTTGTAGGAAGTTTATGATAAATTCCTGATTCCGGAGGATAAGTATATTTTGGATTAGATATCTTACCATTATCATATTCATCATAATCAAATCCCTGACCGCTTGTTACTCTTCCTTTAAAAATAGGATCCGGAGAACCGTAGCGATGATAAATAGTTGTATTGCTATGTACATCGCCATCGGCTCTTTCACCGGGTACCCACAGCCAAGATTTGCTGTCTATATCAGTTAAAAGCGCAAAATTATCAAAATAACCTATTCCTAAACCCATCCTTATCTCAACTGTTTGCTGATCACTTCCGTATTTCGGAAATGTTCCTCTGCATATTACATCCACGGTTGAATTTAAAGGATTGCCAACAACTTCAACATTCAGTTTGCCTTCATTAAAATCGATATCATTATATAAAGTACCGCCGGTCCAAGTTCTATCAAAATATATCTTGTTGGAAACAAGATTCGCTCCTGAAATAGCAATATCTTTTGCCATCGATCTGTAAAAATTTGCTGCTGTGGCGCTTGTGGGTGTATTCTTTCGAAGTGTAAAATTTATAGTTGCTGTGCTGACAACTAATCCAAGAACTAAAATTAATATTAATTTACCGTTCATAAAATACCTTTATCTGATTTCGAATGACATTGAATTGGATACTTCTGATGTTATCAGTTTGCCAGGATCTGCAAACGAGCTGCCTGTATTGGTAGAGATACCTTTTATATCTAATGTAACTCTTCTTATATATTCTAAATTTGATGCGGAAACCGGAGTGCTTAAAGAATCGTTATAATTATTTTTATTATATTTATAATATTTCAGCCTGAATTGACTAGCATTGGCATAGACAATTTGCCAAGGACCTCCATTTATACTTCTTTGTAAAAGATTATCTCCCGGTTCAGGTGAAGAATTATTAGGACCGGTAATTTTATACGATACAATATCTTCAACTCCATCTCCTAATCCAGTAACATTATTAATAACATCGGTTTTAAAAGATATTTCGTTTTTTGAAGCATTGGTTATCACTGGAAGTTTAATAACATTTCTTTGTTGGCAATAACCGATTCTGCTGAAATCTTCTGATATTATTTCAATAGCTGTCCCGATATCTGTAATTGCAATCATTTCTGTTTGCATTGTCCTTTTGGTTTCAATGTTTTGCATATTAAAGTTCAAGACTGTTAATAATAATATGCCGCCAATAACACTCGATCCAATAACGTCTAAAATAACTTGATAACCCATAGTATTTTTCTTATTTAATTATGTTGGAATAACTGCTCACAACTGATCTTTTTATCTCAAGTTTGTTACCGTTCGCATCCTTTAAATAAAACATTCCATTTGAAGGAGCTTCGGAAACTGTAAAAGTGACAATTTTACTGAATTTCTTTGATGCTGTCGGTAGATTTGTAGCTTCGTCAAAATAGGATACCGAGGCTTTAATTTCTAACCCTAAGGTCTTCTCGTCATCTAGATACACAACAGTGGAATATCCGTTAAAATCATCTATGTCATCAAAGGTATTAGCATCAGCTATATTCTCTCCAGTATCTTTACCTAAAGTTGATAGTAAATTAACAACTGTACTTTTTTGATTATACTCCATTGAATTGTTTATAAAATATTCATCAAAAACATAACGGCTGCTGTTAATTCTATCAATAAAACTATTAACCGATGTAATAGCAAATTCACTTATTTCAATTTCAATAAGACTATCCTGTGTGGTTGAATTATTCACCGCTTCAGCTAAAATGAAAATTTGAAGCAATATTCCTGCAAATATAACACTTATCATTTGAGTTTTAATCATAATTCAACAATCTCCCAAAAAGTAAAATCAATTTAAAAATACATCAACTTTTATACCACTAAATAATATTAAAGTAACACCTAAGCGTTTATGTTAAACTCAATGTTTTTCTAATTAAATAAGATATAACAATTACTTTTTTTATCCTTTTCCCTGTATTAATTACAGATTTTGTATCATTTCGAAATGATTGTCAAAATATTTCAGTCAGTGTAAATTAATTTTGCATCTGTTCATTAATAAAACAATCCGGTTGTGAAAATAAAAATAAATTATAGTTTAATCAAGAATATTCTTTAAATCGTATAAGATATTAATTCAAATCACAAAAAATAACTTTAATAAAAGTATATCAATTCTTTTATAGCTTCTTTTAAAATATTATATTTTAAATTCATTATTTTGAGCCAATTATGGATGCCATAAATATTCTTTTAGCAATTAA
>Ga0209723_1002675_pt1 | contig 23297 bp, 14 predicted proteins | sample BiotimSIPDNA_2_FD_185750 | JGI IMG/M metagenome (GOLD analysis project Ga0209723, IMG submission 185750) | Anaerobic biogas reactor microbial communites from Washington, USA - Biogas_R2 time_0 SIP DNA (SPAdes) (version 2) | ecosystem: Engineered > Bioreactor > Anaerobic > Unclassified | place...
TTGAACAAAAAAGCATCACCCTGATTGTTCAAACCGGAAAAATGACCGGAAAGGTCTTCCTCCAGGCGATCCAGAAGTATCTCGATATTCTAAAACAGCAGCAACAACAAAAAGCAAGGGACAAACAACTCCATCCCGCCTACCAGGGCCGCATGACCATCAAAGAGCTGATGAAGGAGAGATCTGGCCTGTCGAACATAGAAATTCATGATGAGCATATTCACGATTTTGAAAGAATTGCCCGAAGATACGGCATTGAGTATGCGATCAAGAAAGAACGCAGTAAGGAATCGCCCCATTACTTGGTTTTCTTTCGGGGTAGAGACACGGATATCCTTCAAACCGCTTTCAATGAGTTTGTGAAGAAGCAGCTCAAAATAAAGGACCGTCCTTCGCTTCGGGAAAAGCTTCAGAAACTCAAGCTTCAGCACAAAGAAAGGGCTGTGCGTGTCCCTGAAAAAGTTCAAAGAAAAGAGTTTGTGCGATGACTACTCGAATTCCCAGAAGTTTGTTTTTGAATTTTGTCTATCTCTTGCCATTTTATGTTGCAAATAAATTCGCCCAGATTTTTCGTCTCCTTCAAGGTGGAGATGTTTTCGATCGTTTTATCGCCATCTTTTCAAACCTGAAATTCATTGGCCTACATCCATGGCCATCTTTCAATCTTCAGGACCTGGTTAGTGGGCTGTTATTTGCAGGCCTAATGAAGCTCGTTGTCGTCGTGAATGGACAAAACAGAAAAAAGTTTAGGAAAGGTACTGAATATGGTTCTGCCCGTTGGGGTACCGCTAAAGATATAGCGCCTTATATTGACAAGAATCCCATGAACAACATCATTCTCACCAAGATAGAGTCCCTCACCATGAACAGTCGCCCTAAGGACCCAAAACTTGCCCGAAACAAGAATGTGCTGGTCATTGGTGGCTCAGGGTCAGGTAAGACTCGTTTCTTCGTTAAACCAAACTTGATGCAAATGCATTCCAGCTATGTGGTGACCGATCCGAAGGGCACGATCCTCACCGAATGTGGAACGATGCTCAAACGCAATGATTATCACATCCGGGTATTGAACACGATCAATTTCAAGCGTAGCATGCACTACAATCCCTTTGCCTACATCCATTCGGAGAAAGACATTCTCAAGCTGGTCAATGCGATCATCATCAACACCAAAGGCGAGGGTGAGAAGGCAGGGGAAGACTTCTGGATCAAAGCCGAGCGTTTGTATTACTCTGCCCTGATTGGCTACATCTGGTATGAAGCACCGGAGCGGGAGCAAAACTTCACAACCTTGCTTGAAATGATCGACGCTTCCGAAGCACGGGAAGATGATGAGAACTTTAAGAACCCGGTCGATGAGTTGTTTGAAGAACTGGAGGAAAAGACACCAGAGCATTTCTCTGTCAGGCAGTACAAGAAATACAAGCTGGCAGCTGGGAAAACTGCCAAGTCAATCCTGATCTCCTGCGGTGCCAGGCTGGCTCCCTTTGATATTCAGGAGCTGCGGGAGCTGATGAGTTATGACGAAATGGATCTGGATATGCTGGGGGATGAGAAATCAGCTCTGTTCGTAATCATCAGTGATACCGATGATACTTTCAATTTTGTGGTCGCCATCCTTTACACCCAGTTATTCAATTTGCTTTGCGATAAGGCTGATGATGTCTATGGCGGGCGGCTGCCCATCCACGTACGCTGTCTGCTGGATGAGTTTCCCAATATTGGGCAGATTCCTCGCTTTGAACGATTAATTGCCACAATTCGCAGTCGGGAGATTTCTGCCTGCATTGTCCTTCAAGCCCAAAGTCAGCTCAAGGCACTCTATAAAGAACATGCTGAAACGATTGTAGGAAACTGCGATAGTATGCTTTTTCTGGGTGGAAAGGAGAAGACTACTCTTAAAGAGATCTCAGAGTTGTTAGGGAAAGAAACGATTGACCTTGACAACACTTCCGAGAACAGAGGGCGGGAGAAATCTCATGGCATCAATCACCAAAAGATGGGCAAAGATCTGATGACACAGGATGAGCTGGCTGTGATGGACAACTCCAAGTGTATCCTTCAACTTAGAGGAGAAAGGCCATTTTTATCAGACAAGTATGACATTACTAAACATCCTAATTACAGGCTTCTTTCTGATGTAGATCCCACGAAAGCCTTCAGGTTAGGGACGGAAGTTAGCACAAGCCTCAGGATTGGTACAGAACAAGTAACAACCGTTTATGAAATGGGCAGAATCGCAGAAGGATGAATTGATTTATTTCGCAGAGAAAGTTATACTCTAACCATACACAAATGTAGTTACTTGTGTATGGTTAGGAGACTCAAATGAATGTTTATTCACTCGCAAAAAAAACGATTGTTGAAAATGGTGGTCTCGCAAGAAATGTCGATTTTCGAAAAAATGGGCTAAGCAACTCCCAGATCACATATCTTTGCAACAGAGGTTACATTGACCGGGTAAGAAGAGGTTATTACCAACTTGGTTCATACAAGGATTCATCTGACGAAACGATCATTGCTCAGCTTTTTTCGGATGGAATTCTGTGCATGGATTCCGCGCTCTTTCATTATGCATATAGTGATCGCACACCTTTGGAGTGGTCAATTGCTTTTCCAAGGACTGTCACAAGAACCCGCCTGAGAATTAACAGTCTAGTCATAAAACCATATTTTATTTCTGAAGAACTCTTCCTGCTTGGTAAAACTGAGCAAGTAGTTAACGAGGTCAAACTAGCTATGTATGACCGGGATCGAACCATCTGTGATTGTTTCAAGTACCAAAACAAAATTGATAGCGAACTTTTTAATAAAGCTGTTCTTGCTTATAGCAAAGACGATAGAAAAAATCTCACCAATCTTTCCTCTTATGCAAAAAAGATGCGGGTATACAAAAAGATGATCAATATCATAGGAGTATTGATTAATGGCTGATAAGGCTTCTTCTATTCTGGCACGATTAAGAAATCAAGCTAATGCCTCAGGCAGAACTTTTCAATTGTGCTTGCAGTTATTCTGTCAAGAAGAATTCTTGCGTCGATTAGCAGCTTCAGTTTACAAGAATAAGTTGGTCTTGAAAGGTGGGCACTTAATATACTGTCTAACCGAATTCAGCAGTCGCCCAACCGTAGATATCGATTTTCTGGCACGAGATACAACAAATACCATAGAAGCGTTGGAAGGTATCCTGGCGAACATAATCAATACACCGACAGGAAATGACTTTGTCGCTTATGAGATTAGGCATATCGAACAAATCTCGATTGATAAGAAGTATCCAGGGATATCTACTGTTCTTGAAGCGCAAATTAAGAATACAAAGACCCCAATAAAAATCGATTTTGGTTTTGGAGATATTATTTATCCTGAGGAACAGGTTAGAGAAGTACCGACTCAGTTGAGTGGCTTTGCCTTGCCGATTGTCAACACTTATTCTCTTGAGACAATTGTTGCTGAAAAGCTGGATGCAATTCTCGATTTGATGGAATTTTCCAGCCGGATGAAAGATTACTATGATCTTTACTATCTTTCTCTCCAATTTAACTTTGATGGCAGTCTTCTACGTACAGCATTGCTCAGAACTTTCGCGAACAGGGAAAGATCCTACCAGAGGAATAATTTTCAAAACGTTATTGCGTTTGCCAGCAATAAAGATATGCAGAAGAAATGGGATGCCTTTATCAAGAGGTTGAAATTGCCACCGATTCACTTTGATGAGGTAATCGCTGGTATTGCTGCTTTCCTGGAACCAGTATGGGATTCGATCTATGCTGATGATTCTATTGGGGTATATTGGCATGCCCAAGATGGCATATGGAAGGCAGACTGGTAATAAAACGTAAGAGCAGATTCCTCGTTTTGCATATCTGAGCAATGGGATTCTGGAGTTTTAGACTTGAATTCTCGTTTAAGCCCAAAGTCAGCTCAAGGCGCTTTTCAAAGAACATGCTGAAACGATTGTAGGAAACTGCGACAGTATGTTGTTACTTGGTGGTAAGGAAAGAACCACTCTCAAGGAGATCTCCGAGCTAATAGGGAAAGAAACGATCGACCTTGGCAATACTTCCGAGAACAGAGGGCGGGAGAAGTCCCATGGCATCAATCATCAAAAGATGGGAAAAGAATTGATGACCCAGAACGAGCTGGCGGTGATGGATAACTCCAAATGCATTCTGCAATTACGGGGGGAGCGCCTGTTTCTCTCTAAAAAGTATGACACTGGGAAACATCCTAATAACAAACTTCTTTCTGATCCACGGTCTTCCGCGACTAATTCGGCCAGCACTTGATTGTAAAGGATCACAAGCTTAATCCGATCACCCTGAACATGAAACCGCTGGGGTGATGTTACCCCTTTTTTCTATTTTGCCTGTGTTGTTATCTTAGCTTTGATTCTGGTAATGTCCCGGGCTCATTTTCGAAATATCTTCAATTTACCTCCTGGTTATCCCCTTCATTTATTCCTCTTGGAAACCAATAAAATTTTAAACATTAGGATTTCATTTTCTTATCCTTATCACTGTTATTTGGTAGACACAATTGAAATTATTGCTTTTCCAATTGTATATACCTCTTCTATTGTGTTTTCTTTACTTAGTGTAATGCGAATGGTACCTTCTGCATATTCTTTAGGTGTTCCAATTGCTTTAATAACATGTGAAATAGTTTTTTTCCCTGAAGTACAAGCAGATCCTGTAGAGATGATGATGTTTTTTAGATCCAATCTATGCATGATAGCTTCGCCATCATTGTCCTTAATAGAAATGTTGATGTTTCCAGGTAGTCGATTTTGATCTCCATTGATAACGAAGTCAATATCAGATCCATTCAACATTTCTAAAAATATATTTGACAGCGTATTTAGATAAAGTGTACTTTCAGTTAATTTTTTGCAATTATTTTTGAGTGCAACAGCCATTCCAACAATACTAGCAACATTCTCAGTGCCTGCTCGACGGTCGTTCTCCTGTTTTCCACCAGAGATCCAATTGTAAAGAACAGTTCCTTTCTTCAAATATATAAATCCTATTCCTTTTGGTCCATTGAATTTATGTGCTGATGCAGATAACACATCTATTCCAAGATTTTTTACATCTACTTTTATGTGGCCAATCGCTTGCGTTGCATCACTGTGTAATATTGTTCTTCCATTGCTAATGATTTTTGAAATTCCTGATATATCTTGGATTGTACCGATTTCATTATTTGCTAACATTATTGAAATTATGGTTGTAGTTGGGAGAATACTTTTTTTTATTTCCTCTACAGATACATGGCCATTTTCTTCTACAGGAATATATGTGATTTCATAGCCTAATTCTTCAAGAAATGAGCAGGAATGCAAAACAGCATGATGCTCAAAGTTACTAGTTATGACATGTTTCCCCTTGTCGCTATGTTTTAGGGCAACACCTTTTATTGCCCAATTCGCTCCTTCAGTTCCCCCAGAGGTGAATACAATTTCCTCTTCTGTCGCATTTATGCAACCAGCAATAATTTGTCTGGCTTCTTCAATTGCTTTTTTGGGGATTCTTGAGAAAGAATATGTATTTGAAGCATTCCCGTATTCTTCTTGTAAAAATGGCAGCATTGCGGAGTAAGCGTCTTGGTCAAGTCTAGTTGTGGCCGCATTATCTGCATAAATAATTTTATTCATGTTATTTGTTTTCTAATTTTTTTTCGAAAATTCGAGTTATTTAAATAAATCACAACCTTGTTCTTTGAATTCAATAATTTTAATAAGCAAATCTTCTTTTTTAGTGCCTAAGTAATCAGCTAAGCAGTCAAGACAATAAAGTCTATTCTTTGCTTTTCCTAAAAGTTTCTTATTAAGTGAAATCACATCTTTCTGTACAACCTCATTACACTCATGGCATGTCTGTTTCATCATTTCTTTACTCAGCTAAATGAATATCAGGGACATCCTTCCCAGCAAATTCAAAATCCATGATTCCTAGTTGAGTCTTTATAACTCTTCTCATTTCAATAGCCGGCTGTAAGCAAAATCTCTGGAATTCATTGAGATCTATATCTTCAGATCGCTTCACATTTGGAAATAGTAGTTTAAGAAAACCTGTGCAAATACGTTTAATCGCTTCTGTATCGCGAGTATCTGCATTTTTTGGATATTGTAATAACTCATCAATGACTCCTCGATAAGCTATATCGCCTCGTAATACATGCATGATCTCGCTAAAATATTCAATATTTAACGCCCAACCGTTTACTTTGAGACTTTCCTGCATTCGAGGAATGTCCCATCCTTTAATGAATCCATGGAACCTATCTATTAATGCAGATTCATGAAATACTTCAGGGAGATCAATAAACATGTTTGTGTAAATGTTCATTCGGTCAATATCGATGTTTCCTAATAAAATCAAACCTGCTTCACCTACACCCCGATAATCTCCTATCCGATATTCACCTGTAGGACTCTCTAAATAACCTTTTAATGCTCCTTGCATTTCGCTCGCATCTGTAAATTTAATACTTTGTATTTCGTCGAAGGCAACATAGTCGTAGAAAGATACAAGGCCATTAGCTCTTTTGCTGATATCGTAGAACATCTTTGCTCTTGAAATGCTTCCCCCACTGACTAACCAACCATACTTGCTAAGTTGAGAGAATAAATACGACTTCCCTGTTCCTTTTGGTGCTAACTCAATCAAATTAATCCTTTTTTCTACAAAAGGTAAAAGCCTACTGAGCATAGTAAGTTTTTGGTTCATGTTTGCATAACCGTTTGGGTTATAGTCAATTGCGCTTAATAAAATATCTACCCATTCCTCAACCGAAAATTTATTCCTTGCTTCGCAGTAATATTCAGGGTCAATAATGTACGGAGAAAAAGGTTTGAATCCAACTAACTTAAGGACATAATTATTACCTCTTGAATTTTCATCTTCAACGCACACCATCTCAACAATTCCCCAAATCTCATTAGGTGCAAGAAGGTACTTCTGATTATCTTCAATTACATTCCAATCAACAATGGCCTCTCCCTTCTTTTTAGGAACCCCAAAATCAGGAAGGGAAAACATCGCAATTCTGTTCCTGGTGTCAAAGTCAATTTTTATCTTTGCTAAAAATTTTACTCTCTGGTTCTCATGGAGCATTTGGTATAAGAGTTGTGGCCAATGTGCTTTTTGCGGTATTGTCCGGCGTATGTATTGTGTGACTTCATCTTTGTTAATTTGTCCTTTTGTGTCTGAAAAGCGCATTAATAACCAATCACGCAGAAAAGAAGGAAGGCTAAGTGCAGAGAAAAACTTACCATAATCAGGATTTTTGTAAACAAGCATATCGCTAAAATATTCTTTTAATTTTTCTTCCATTTGTTTCCTCTGCTAAATATCAAATTCTGATTTTATTATTCCTGAAATAACCCTTATCTTAAATTCTCCAAGCCTTTTATTATTAGATAGAAGTTTAACATTCACTTCACCCGAAGAGTCTATAACAAATGTAAATTTGTATTCACCATTTTCATAATCACATGGGTATTTTTTCCCTGTCACAACAGCGATGATTGAGGGATAAACCTTATTAAGCTTAAAAACTACGGAAGCTGCCTTTGAGGGTCCTACCTTGATTTGAGGGGTAATTATGGTTACTTTTACTTGGTCCTGTGCTTGAATTGAAGTCTCAGCTTTTCTTATCCGCATTACAGGTACAATCATTTCTTCAAATGAAGCTCCACCATGTATTTCACAATGTGGAGCACCTTTTTCTGCAAAACGAGAGTAATTCCCGAAAATCCAATAAGCCTGATCATGAATTAATCCTTCAATTTCTGTATAGTCATTTACTGTGTCAATACAGCATCTTCCGTATTTCTCTAATTCTGCATTTCCCTTAGGTTGATGAACTTCTGCTTGGTTCCGATAAAGCACTGCCATTCTACTGCTTCCATGATCAGCAGTAATAATTATTGAAGGATAATTACGGAGCAGTTCATCTGCTTTTCCTTTGACGTCATGCAATATACTAAATTCATCGATAAGATTGTCTGGGTAGTTAATTGTTGATGAATGTTTAAGTTCATCTAATTTCTGATATCTTACGTTTACTCTTCCTTCCAAGAAATCAGTGTTAACCTTAGTAGTTGAAGGAAGGTTGCATCGGGCAAATTTGATTTCTACATCATATTGTTTATCATCAAACATATGTTGAAGGAGAGATATGTATTCAATCCCAAGAGCATCGACAAAAAGAATGATCGCATCTTGATCGAATAATTCATCTACTGCTAAATTTCTTGAAGGCAGGTTCCACATCGGTGCGTTATGATTTTTCGCAAAAGTGTTGACAGCATCTAGAAACTCATCGGTTTTATTATTTGTCAATTTATGTCTTTTATAGGAAAAAAAATATTCTTCTAGGGATTCATCTTGAAAATCCATCCGCTCCAAATAGAAGTAAGCGTCTGGATACACTTCTTTTAAGATACTCGTGGCAGTTTCTGATGGCTCACAATGCGAAAATGCCGATAAAATTATTTGCTTTTCTTCTCGGGTTGAATCCGTCATACAACGCATTTGATCAACAACCTCGAGAGATTTGACTTCCTTCAAAAATTTTTGTGAAGGGGTAATCTTCATGTTCTGTATTATTTCTTTCCGGTTCTTTGCTAAATCTGAAAATCTGTTTGAATCGAAGTGGTTTAATATTTCACTGAAGATCAAATTCTCAAACTCATTAATGTGGTTTGATTTGTCTGTAACGATCCCTAAATACCCATCAGGTTGCTTATGCTTGGCCCAAATCCATAATAACCACCTTTTTATTGGGTCATATTTTTCCCAAGAAACGAATAATTTTTCTGAAAAATGATCTGTAGTTAGCAAGTTACAAATTGCACTCTCAAATTTTTTTGTTTGGCTATAAGAATCAGCTAATTTCTTCCATTGATCATCTTTCCCATATTCTTCCTTAATATCAGCTGGTAGATGGTAGTGGAATTTCAAAAAATCAAAAGTGGAAATTATGACAGTAACATTATCAGCGAATACAATGTCTTTATATTGAATTGCGTTTTTCGTGTGAAAGATCACTGGTTTCTTTGGATTTTGCTCCCAGTATGTAAGATATTCTTTATACCCCTTAGTTTGATTACCTTCAAACGTTAATTCCAGTTCTTCTTGAATGATTGTCAAACTGTAATCACTTTCAGTGCAGGTGTCAAAGTAATGAATACTGTCCTTCTGCCTGGGGTCTAGAATTATCCCCTTTAAAATCTCTTTCATACGATAAACAGGCACATAAATTCTAAGCTTCCCATTCGAATTATTCTCATATTCAGCTTTAAGAATATCTTCTAAAGTCTTTGTGGCAATACGGTTGTTAATTCTTAAATATTCTGATAATGGGAGGACTAGTGTCGATCCTTGAGTTGTTCGAATTGCATGTTTTAATCGATTTATGTTAGGTGGCGTGTCAGATTCTTCACAAAAATCTGATAAATAAATTATTGTTGAAGTAATAGTTTGTAGAAAGCCTTTAACTTGTATCCAATCTGCCATTGTTTCAACATTTATGAAACGTACTGGATTGAGCGAAGCTACCCGGGCATCATATTTTAAATAACTTTTAAGTTGTTCAAGCTCTGTAAACCGCATGGTTTACTCCTTTTCTTTAAGGATGCTTATTCCAACAAGGGGTTTATCCCATATTAAATCGTTCAGATATTTTTGCGCTTTTTCTGGTGAGAGCTCTTTAATTTTTTCTTTCACCTTCTGCCGATATTTAGTCTCGTATTGTTTTTTTGCGTATTGTTCAATAAGTTTATCAACAGCGCCTCTATTGTGGTTCATCCAACTATCAACATCATTCCCAACATTTATAGCGATTGATTGCTTGAGATCGTCAATTTCATCTATGACATAGTCATAATCTCTGGCAAATATCCTTAGAAATTCATGATTGCATGTTTCTAAGTCATTAAGAATTTCAAACGCAGAGGAGTTAACAAATGATATTGCGTTTTCAATAATTCCTTTGTCTGAGTAAATATTAGTTTTTTGATTGATTAGATTGAAAGTAACAAGAGCTTCATTATTATTTGCTTGGAATAAGCAAATAATTGGTATAAGATTCTTTTTCGACCATTCTTCTGGGCTTTGAGTTCCGGTTTTTGTCTTCCATGCTTGTCGCAATTGATTTATTTTCTTGTTTTTCCTGTATTCACCTAACCGAGTGTTTAACTGGATAATAAACTTATCTGTTGTAAGATAATATGCATTGTCATCTGCATGAGAAAACAATTCTTCAATCTCGTCATTTGTGAGTGCTGTCGTTATTCCTTTTTGAATGGCAAGTGAGAATACCTTTATCTGATTATTGAAAAAATTGACAAACTCTTCTGCTAAATCGTCCAAAATAAGAATGCAGTGCGGTTTATCGTGAATATCGTTATTGCGGATGTTTTGAATTACACCGAGAATAGGCTTTAATTGAGGGAGTTCTTTTAGGATTAATGGCTCTGGAAGCTTAATTAAACCCATCTTTTGATCAATGGCTCTTCTCGCGTCATTAAATGTGTTTCTTTTATCTGACAAAGTTTTATTAATACTATCTATAAGTTTATAATCAATAAAGAGATTATCGATCTGTTGATTAGTGTCACCAATTTCCCAAAGGTAAGAAGCATCTGGTGATAGTTTCTCAAGTAGTGATGTCAGCATTTCCTGGGGTTTAATATAAAGACGGTCGATCACATCCTTTATCTCGGGTTTGTAAGTGTTTACATAATCGATCATTCCCTTTTTCATGTTTTCAATTCTTACGTTCTCAATTAAGAAATTACGTAGAGAAGGATTTTTTTTGAAAAGGTCATACAGATCGTTCTGTATTATCATCCTATCTCTTCCGATTATCTTGCTGGTTGACACAAATTCACAGAAAAGGTCTATAGCTCTGTAAATAACTTGTTTATCCTCATTAAAGGTTGGTTGGTTTTCGAAAAATGATTTTAACGACCACAAAGGGTAGCCGTTATCACTGAGGAAGATGCTAATATTTTTACCAACATCATCCACTGAATTTCGTTTGTGTTGGGGTAATCTAAATATCTCCCCGGCAATCAAGCAAAATTCAATTTGCTCTGGAGTTTGTTTAACGATGAATTGATTGTTCGCTTTGGGGAGCTCTTTTACTGCTGAAAAGATTAGGCTACTTAAATCGGTGGAATTTAGTGGCACTGTGTTTACCCCATCATTTTTATAATAGGTATTATCAGCGTATTCTTTTAATAAAAATCCCATTAAGATGACTGTTCCTTGGCAATTAAATAAACCAAACGGTGGTTGCTCTAGGGTCTCCCAAATGTCAGTGATGGCAACTTTACGAAACCTTTCAAAAGAATCTTGCATCACCTCTTCCAATTTGATTTTCATTCGAGAAACAGGGTGATTAGAATTGTTTATCCAATAATTAGGGTCATTCCACAACTTGTCCGCAGATAACCGCTCGATAAAATCTCGAACATAAGCAAAATTGGGGGTTATTGTTTTACGGCTTATAGCAAATTGTGCAAAATCTTCCGTGTATCCTTTTGAAGAAAATAGCTTGTCGTTTTGGGTAAGTTCCTCAAGTCCACTCCCAAATAGTGAATTATTTATTTCTCTCAGACGTTTTTTGAAGTTGTTGACTCCACGCACTTGTGTCGGGTCGTTAACATTTTTTTTGTATATGTTTAGGGTTGTAAGTTCTAATTTTTGTTTCCACTCATCGACTATTCTTTTTGCGTTTAATTTTGCCAGGTTCATTTGGTTTGTATAGTTTGGATTTCCAGAATAGTATCGTTCATTTGTTTTCTCATTGATGAATTGGCTAAATGCTGCTTCGGTAAATAATTGACCAGATAAATCTACAATAATAGGTCTGGAGTTGTTATTCAGAATTTTTTCTATGATTGGCTTTACTCTTGCTTGATCTGTTTCATCTTTTGAGAATAAGTAAAATAATGGAACCTTGCTTGGCTTCAATGTGGAGATTGCTTTTTCAGCGGTTTGATACTCCTTTGGAGTGATTGTGAATACTTCATATCGAGATAGTAAAAAACCATCCAACTTAAATTGGTCTAATATGTCATATGTAAGATCTGTTAATATTTTCTCAAATGTTATCTGTTGGGAGATTTCTTTTTTTAGATTCTCCCATCTTTCTTGATCAATGTTTCCAGCTGGAGGAATATATAAGATTTCTCCGTTTTCCTCTACTTTTCCAAACACATTTTTTTTGACAAAATGCGCCATGGTCTGTTCAATTTTGTTTTCAATTGGTGTGCCGGAAAAAGCGTAAGCAATATTCATTAAAGTCGGTCTCATTAATCCAGATTGTCCTTGCGTTCTTGTTCCACCACTTTTTTGCTGCATCGCAGACAATAACAAAACTACTCTTAATATCCGCTCATGATCATCATTTCCAGTACAAAGAGGTAAATAATTGTTATATAAACTCATCGCTGATTTAAAGATGGTGTCTAGGTCTGGGTTTTCTTCGGTGAAGAAATAAGTCCATAAGTAATCAACGGTTAGATAATTCCAATTTCGTAATTCATTCGTGTGAGAGTCTATGAACCATCTGAAATTAGTTTTATGGTTTTCTTCGGTGTCATATTCACCACTCAAGAATTGAAACATGGTTCTTTGATTAGAGCTAATATCTTTTGAAATAACTTTTAGGAGATACGCTGCATAGGGATGAATGGGTAATAATTTTTTTAACTCTTCATAAGTAATTTCAGGGGCCCGTTCGATGAGGTGTTTTTTTGTGTCCCGCTCCACTTGGTTCCATAACTCATTTTTGGTTTTCTCCCATTCATTTGCGAGATCAGGGTTCACTTTTAGAGCTTGTCCCATGAGCATAAAAGCAGTTGTATCCGCCATCTCAAATAGTCGCATCTTAAATCGTGCTTCAATAACTTTTCTAGCCTGCAAGTCATGAATGATCTCAGTGCCACTATGCGTAATTAGGAAGAAATAAAACCTGACGCTTGCTGATGCTTGTGCAATCTCTTGGAGCCCAGTTAAGTTATTCTGGTTATTCTTGAAGAATTCAGTAAATTCGTCCCAAATAAAAACAACGGCATGAAGATTATTTCCTTCCCTTATGTCTCTTAACCATGCTATTGTATCTTGTGCTGATTTTGTAAAAATAAAATTATTTGTTTCTGCAACCTCAATAATATTTTCGAGTAAGTCAGCACTATCTTCAACGGGTAGGGTTTCAAGGTCAGATATGATACTCGCCATACTGGCATACCCTTCAAACCTGAGTCTGTTTTGTTCAAAGGCATTTTTAAAATTAAAAGCAGATTGAGGGTCTTTTAACGTCTCAAGTATATTTTCCAACTGGCTTTTTTGTCCTAAATAAGAATAGCCTTGTGCTTTTAAGGTGCTTTTCACAGAATCTATGATACGGTTAAATAGCCTATTCTCACCAATAATTCCTGCGGATGAGCTGCAATGAACCACCAAGGTCTTTCCTTTATTGCGTATACCAGATAATCTTGCGTATAAAGCATTTAAATTGTTGGCGTTACAGTATTCAAGCACTTGTTCAATATCGTCTTCAAGCAGATGTTTAATCACAAATGAGGCAAAGGTCTTGCCAGTGCCATATGCCCCGTACATCCATAATGATTTATTTTTTTCGTTGGATCCCATCTCGAGTGTATCTGCTAGTTGGGCAAGTATGGATTTAAAACTATCATGAGCGTAAAAAGATTTCCATTTTGTTGGAAATTCCTTATCACTGAAAGCACTGAAAACGGGGATAAAATCTGTATCAACAGAAATGTAATCGTTATATTTCCTTGCCATTGGTTGCCCCTTCGTTAAATAATTCAACAATATCAAGAGAAGTTTTTTCACTGTTCAGGTAAACATTTTCCAAGTCTTTATTAAATACGACTTTAATGAAACTACTGTAATCTAGTGATAATTGATAAAGGATTTGTTGCACTGTCTCTTTGCTCAGATTAAACAACCTGGCTGGGCTGATCCCTTTACGATCTGGGGAATCGGAAAGAAGATCAGTTAACGTGAATGAAAAATACCTATCAGCTTCTTCAGCAAATTTGTAAAGACTATACAATATAGCCAAAGGTTCCGGGTTGTTCCATGTATTTTTTGTGATAGACAATACGGTATTTCCTTTCATCTCACAAACACCTGTTTCTAATTCTGATCCCAAAGGTGTGGTTTTTAGTGTTTCTTTCAAGGATGAAATCGCACTTTCTTTTACTGAAGAGGAATGTTTTTCTCCTAGTAGTGTTTTTAATGCCTGGTTGTCAAAAGGATAAAATGCGTCTAATTCAGTGACATACCAATTAATAAGTGAGGAATTGTATGCCAAATTTGTGAATATTGTTGCCCAAACTAATAAATTATTGGTACCTAACGTCGATAGTTTTTGCCCAAGTGGTGTTATAGTTAGCCCACTCAATAATCCTGCTTCTTTAAGCCAAACCTTTAGACTTAGAAACATATTTTTACCAAGCCTTTCATTTCCCCAGAAATCAGAACCTAATTCAAAATATAGGTTTAGCCAATCTTTTCTAAGGCCTCTCGTGTAGTAACCAGAAAAACTTCTTTTTATCATTGCAGCTCCTCCGATAGGTATTACTTGCGATTTAGCCACGATACATCCATATTGTAAATCAAGGCATTTGTGACAATTAATACATCCAGAAATAGTTAATTCACCGTCAATAAATTTAATGGCTCCAACTGGGCATTCAGCTTCGCACAATTTGCATCCAATACAATACAAAGTTTTGTAAAAAGCGTTTCTAATTAAATGTAACAACCTAATAGAGGTGGATGACCTTTCCATTATTGGAATTGAAATCTTTATGTCTTTTCCTATCTGTTCAAATTTAATAGTAAAGAATGATTCTGCGTATTCCAATATGTATAATTGATCGTTTTCTTTGTAAAGATGGCCTATAGTTGATAACCAAACGACCCAATTTGTTGTTGGATTTATTAATCGGAAATGATGATATCCGCCTTCTATCGTTTCAATTAGTTTGTTGGAACCAAGTTTAATATCTCTTCCACTCAGTCTATGTCTCCATTGCGCATCATTGAAGTATTTATTTTTTGATTCTGCGGTAAGGAATCTCTGGTTCAAATTAGAGCTAACAGTTTCAACAAATTCTTCTGTCCTGTTTGGTGATAATTTACCATTGATCAAAAATGACCAATTTGACGACATCGGGCAGAAAATACAGCCTGCTCTGGACAAGCCCTTCCGATAAGCCTTATTTAACAATAATTCATGTTCAAGAATATACAAGAATAATTCGGTTGTATTCCACTCATGAATTGGATAGCATCCGGTTTGCATTACATGTTTTGTTGATTTGGAAATATCGTTGTATTGTGAGCGGGTTTGGCTTTCTTCAGCTCTCACTCCAACAAAAACAAGTGTATTAAATCGGTCTTTTTTTAGCAGATTTTTTATTAATAAGACTTGTGGTACTGTTTTGTGTATCGAGCAACACCATCTAAGTTTTTGTGCTGGAGCACCGATTAATTTCCAACTATCAGGTGCTGTTAGATGCGATTTTGCAGTATGCCAGTTTAGATCATTCCATCTTTCATTGGCTAGCTTCACGGAAATATATGTGTCGTCCATTTCCATTGTAGTATCCGCAAAGATTACATGGAATTTGTCATGTGGTAATGCTCTTTGAACAAGATCCAATAAGACTAATGAGTCTTTTCCGCCACTAAATGCGACATAAGTAAAATCAACCTTCTTTTTATATTTTATGAATGTTGAATATATGAATTTTAGTGTTTTTTGAACCAATCCATTCATCAAGGTTTGATTTTTTTCAATCATGAGGGCTATATTGACAGGTTCTATTTTTAAGTTAATAAATTCTGACTTAAGAACAGGTTCTTGATACAAACCTCCACCAGAAACCTCACCAATGACATTACCACGGTAAACATATCGGCGTCCTTCGGCCCACATAAGTGGTGATTCAGTATCAGGTATCTCCCAATTAAACTGTCTATCAAATCCTAATAGCTTTAATTCTTCAAAGAAAACCGGCCTTACTTCTTTAATGACTGCTGAAGCTTTTGTTGTTAGTAAGTAACCTCCAGTTTCAGGATCCCATTCGTAGTTATACATCGTTTTGTGTCCTAGGGTTAATTGATCTTTCTAGTTGTACTTTACTCAGCATAATTACATCACTATGAGCTAGTTTGTGACAGGTCGGGCAAAATAACTTGAATTGGTTTGTCATGGGTGTTGCTTGAGCTGTATACCAGTTTATAGGTGCACAAAAGTGTAGTTCTATCAGGCTAACTGCGTTTTTACCAAAAGTTGCAGTTAAATTATGTAAACATACAGAACATCGGCATTCATTATCAATGAGAGAATCGTTTATAATGCCCTTAGCTAGAGTGCTTTTTGTCTCAATGAACTTATGGTAATTTAAAAGTAAATTACCTCCGAGAAATTTGCTATTGATTTCAGAATAAAAGTCAGGACAATTTTGAAGTGTGGCAATGTGCTTTATTGCTTGCGAAACATTGTGTAATAATGTTTTATCTTCCTGATAACGGTCTAAAATCTCCTGCTTTGTTTTTGAAATCTTATCTTTACTCCATTTGCCCTTAACAACATAATCTATGTTCATCAACATTAACGACATGCCTGTGGTATTTCTAAAGGTTTCATTGCCTCTATACTTAGGAAAAAAATTAAGATTGCGAAGTGTGTCGCTTAGATCTTCTATGAATAAATGCTTGAGGGTTTCATCTGTAGTCTTTATAACCTTAAAGTAAGTATCAAGTAAGAGTAATTCTTCATCAATAGTCATCGGTGGCATCTGCATATTTATTCCTAGTTGCAGATCAATTTTCCAAATTCATCAGTGTAGATAAAAATATTATCTCTTAGGAATTTTGGAATGAACCTTTCTACTAATGTATACTCCACTGGTGTTGTCGACCAATCTTTTTCTATTTTTCTGATTGCTTTTTCACTTATAAATTTCTTTTCAATGAGCCATTTTACTATACTCATCATGTCATTGAACGGTTCTCGAACGTGCTCGCTCTTAACACAAAAACGGACAAGGTCTTCATAATTTGTGATTCCCAATCGCGCATCTACTATTAGTTCTGAGTTTTTACTCCTTGTTGTACCATTTTTGATAATCTTAAAATTATCAAATAGATATTTCTGAATAATACTTTGAAGAAGGTAAGGAGACCATGCCAACCCAACTTCGGGATAAAAGATGTAGTTGTCGATTGATTCCAGCGGTATAAAAACATCGAGTCCCAAGTTTTCTACCAATAGCTCTTTGATCTTTGTTATCTTGTCATCAGACAACTGTATGTTTTTTATTGATAAAAGGGTATCTTCATCAATTTGCAGATACTCATCTTGAAGGACAAATAACATTTGTGAAGTCTGTTGAAAGGATATGTGGTGTTCCTCACAAAGAAATTTTAGTTCTTCGATCGTCACTGTTTCTTTTTCATTCAATAAGGTCAGTAAAATACTTCGTTTAGAGACATCTCCGGTATTCATGGAGCCAATATAAGGCCTAGAGAAAACAAACTCATCAGCAAACATGAATTGTAAAACACCGAATAATGTGTTTGGTGAGTGGATTTTGTTACGCTGAAGAAAATCTGCATGTGTTTCAAACAAGCAGTCAAAAAGCTTGCTTGCAGCAACAGCATGGTCTTTTGTATATGATGACAAGATATTTCGAATTATGTAATCTTGTTCAATGATATTTAATTCAGCAGCATGAATATACGTTCCATTGTCTAAGAGCAGAATTGAAGGCAATCTCTGTATGTTTTGGATTAACATCGCATCAGTAATTCCTGAGAATTCTTTTTTTAATTCATTTGTTGTTACTGGTGAGTTCGCCTCAATAAATGCTTCGATTTCTCCTGCTATCTTAAAACCAGGGTCTGTTGTGATTCCATCTCGATAACTATAGTATTTATCGCCAAAATAATAATTAAAAACCCCTTGAAGTAGGTATCGATTTGTGATATTAGCTTTAAGGAGTAATTCTTCTTTAAATTCATCATATAACTCGTGAAAACTCATAGAGGTTCTACCACTTTTAAGAAAAAACCTTTCTACCCTATTAAGCAATTCTATTGGGATATTTACTTGGGATGGAGTTATGTATACTCCTCGATCACATAATATACAAACTCTCTGAATTGTTCCCCAATTTGCCCGATTATTCTCTGAAAAATCTTGGTATCCAAATGTTTCATGCAGGTAGTTCTTAAATCTTGTCATTTCATCATCATCATATATTCTTATCCCATTTGGGAAGTACTTTTCAATGATGATGCTAAACATCGCTGCTTTATTAAGTTTACCTAAATGCCAAATTTTCCCATATCGTTTAAAGTTATTCCTAAATATGATATCTACTAATTTTCTCGGAATATTTTTAGTTTTGCTAATATTCTCTAAAATTATTTCTTTCTCTTTATCCATTATTGTTTCAGGTAGGTCGTGCTTGAATTCATAACACTTTTCAATATCTAAAGAATCTTTTAAATAGAAACAATCAAAATGCTTATCATAGCCAAAAGTGTTACCTGGGATTTTCTTTAGTAAATATGTAATGATATTGGAATTGGGCGAAATTTGTAGTATTTCATCACAGGTTATTATAGTCTCTCCGTTTAAATCTGCGCTTAGATATTGAAGAAGTGGTAATTTCATACTTATTCGTTTAAATTCATCTAGCACAGCAGACTCAATTTGCCTTATCCTTTCTCTCGTTACATTAAATTCTTTACTTATTGTTTCTAGAGTCTCTCCTGAGGCTCTCCGCACCAGAACTTCCTTCCTGCGTCCTCTATCTAGAGTTTCCTCAAAATAATTTCTGGTAAACTGGTCCAGATCAAAGGATAACCATTCTAAGAATCTAGTAATTATTAACTGATCACTTTGATCAGCTAGATCTTCCGCCCTTTTGTCCAAATCAATAACATACTCGAATGTTGAAAACAACTCAATTATGTCTTTGTAATGATTTATTTCCGCAAATAATCTAATAAAGAAAGATATCTTTTTAGTTTTTCGGTGCTCTGGAATTTTGTTAAATAATTCATGAATAATCTGAACGCGCTTCCTTTGATCAATAAATGTCCTAAGCGCTTTATTTAATTCTTGAATTTTTTTTGGTTCTTCAAAAGCTAATTTACAAATCTCAGGTCCAATTTCATCTATAGCGCGCTTGACTCTTCTGATATAAAAAAGTTCATCATCGTCTGTCACTTCATTAATATCAAGTTCTTTTCCTTTAAGAAGATTAGAAATTCGGTCATATAGTTTTGAATTAATTTTAACGGGTAGGTTCTTCTTGAGCTTTTCATTATTAAGTAATTCGTCTGGTTGAATTTCGTCGAGATATTCCTGCAGATTAGGAGTTGAATCAATTATATTTTGAACAATTTCTTTCTTTTTTGCTATAAATTCTTTGTAAGCTGAAGTACCAAAATTTTTTACTTGGTAAATTTTTTCTAAAGATAAAGAAATCGCTTCTCCAACAGTATGGACTCCCGATCTCATCAGAGAGTTAAATACACGGCTAGACAATCCCATTGTTAATAATGGGGTTTCCATATTTTTTTTTGTTGCAATAAGTAATGCAAGATTATACTGATTTTCGTCACCGTTGCTTGAGATTTGAGAATTATCATCTTCAACATTAAATTTCTTAAATGTCGATTTATGGTATGTCCATCCTAAAGATTCCTCATCCTTAATTTGTTCAACTTCATCAGAATGTAAATTTGGAGGGATTACATTTGTTCGGGTTTTGCTAATTTCTTCCATTATTATCTAATTTAGTAAAAACACCCTCTCATTGATAGGTACTCCGTCTGAACAATTATAGCAGCATCTGATCTATACTCTCTTGGAAGTGAATAAATCAAAAAAATATCTGAGCATTCACATTTTCCATCTGGATCTATCACCTGAACCGAAATTACATCTAATAAAGGTCAGGGTTTCAATATTTTTGTCGACTGAAAATGAAAGAGTTCTTCTTGAAAATATGATTTCAATATTAATAGTGCAACCATGTGTAAATTAAAATAATGACAAAAAAAAACAGATAAGCCATAAGCTCGGAAAAACGTAAGTAATTACGAAAAAAAAGACCGTCTTGACAAGCTTTTTTAATGTGCTTTACTGCACTCAAATCCATTTACTGAAGTAGGGATGACATCTGGTGCGGTGGAGCATCTACGTCCCAGCTTAAGGAGGCGAGCGAAAGAGGTAGATGGTCGTGCTGCCGGAGAAAAAGCACCGGATAGAGATAAGGGGAAACAAATCGCCTTGATTATCTCCAAGGCGTTTGATATGCACTCCATTTGTTCTGCTAGGGCAAATCTAAAACCAAAGTTTTAGCTAAACAATTTTTACGAAGCAAGAATAATATAGAATTTGTTCTATGAATTGTCAATCGATACTCTGAATTAGTAACATAAGTTTCGCAGGCTTGATCTAGGTAATCGTTTCACTAAGAAGAGGTTTGACCAGATTGAGGACGATGAACTCACGTTCTCTCCATATGATAATTACACTCAATCCTCATTAATTTAGGTAAAATAAAGAAAATAACCCAGTGCACACTGGGTGCACTGGGGTTTGGTACACTCACATTTAGTAAAGGCAGGTGGCCATGTCGCAACGGCAGCAGTTGGAACGAATCATGGAAATTGACAGGCGCATTCGGGAGGGGGAATACCCGAACGCAGAGAAGCTAGCGGAATACCTGGAGGTCAGCAGACGGGTGATTTTCAATGACCGCAGTTTCATGATTTATCGCTTGGGGGCGCCAATTGAGTTCGACCGGGAGCGGGGCGGTTGGTTTTACACCGATAAGACGTGGTCTCTGCCGGGGATTTATGTGACTCAAGGTGAGTTGATGGCTTTCTTTCTCTCGCTGGAGATCGCGAGGCGCTACATCGGAACTGACCTTGAGTCACCTCTCCGTTCTGCCGTGGATAAGATCGCCAAAGCGGTCAAGGGTCCGATCAGCGTGGAAATCAACGAGCTGCGTTCCCACTATACTTTTTCCGAATTCAACACCATCAGCGTGGATGCCCAATTGCTGATCGACCTGCACCAGGCCATCCTCAACCGCCAGCAGGTCTGGATGCGCTACAACTCTGCCAACCGGGGCGTAGTTTCGGAACGCATTGTGTATCCCTATCACCTGCATAACTTTCAGGGGGATTGGTTCTTGGTCGCCTTCGATACCTTCCGCGGCGATTTCCGGCTCTTCCTGGTTGGTCGGATCCAGGAGATGAAGTTGCTCAAAGAGAAGTTCGTCTGGGATGAGAATTTCTCAGCGGAGGATTGGATCGGCAGCGGCTTCCAGCTGCACGCGGGGGAAGAGGCGGAGGATGTGGCGATTTGGTTCAGCCCGAACAAAGCGCAGTTTATCCGGGAGCGCCAGTGGCACCCCAGCCAGACGATTGAAGAGCAGCCCGATGGCAGCCTGGTTCTGCATCTGAAGACCGGTGGTTTGGTGGAGGTGCGCAACTGGGTGCTGCAGTTCGCGGATGACGCGGAGGTGCTGAAACCTGACAAGCTCAGGGAAGACGTCGCTAAAGAAATCAAAAAGCTGTCCGAACGTTACGGCATCGATCGTGCCGCTGAATGATAGAATTATTGTATAAATTTGCTGGGAGGAAAGTGATGCAAGAAAAGACCATTATCTACGGAATAACCAACTTAGGGTTACTGTTTGTCCCCGAAAGCAGGGCGAAGGAGCTGGCGGAGAGCAACAAAGCTTTGCTGACTGCCAAAACCTGGGGGGAGTTCAAATCGTTGGTGTCGAAGGAGATTTACGAGTTCTACCTGGTCAACTCAGCCTATTATGAAAGTCCAGACGAGCCCGAAAATGGTAATTACACACCCTATGATCTCCCTCCGGAGACGCATTTCACCCCTAATGACGTTGTGACGTATGATTCCTTGCCGGCTTATCCGGAGATTGAGATGTCAGAGTGGATGCCGGAGGAGATTCAGGCCAAGTTTGGCCGCAAGATGGGCTACTCCGCCATGGACATGAACGTTCCTGAGGGCCAAATCCTGGTGCTCGAGGAAAAGCAGATGGATGAGATTGTGGCTGAATTGGAGAAACTTGGCTATTCATGTCGTCGTGATGATGACCTGCTCATCGCCGGCACCACCCTGGATTTCGACCCGGATGATTATCCATATATTGACGAAGAATGACCAAGACAAAAATAGGAGAACTAAATGGACGAAGACATCCAAAACAATGATATTTTAAGAAAAGGAATTGACAAGCGTGCCTTATGATGTATAATTTTTGTATCAGGCTATTAGAAACCTTCCTTCTCACACATTGATCATATGATCCCGTATTTAGGTTTTTAGATCTCCTGATACCTTATGAGATGGCAGATATTCAACTATCAATTGAAAGTTGAACTGTCATCTTATCTTAATAGGAGCAAAATGCTGAACTCAAGTTTTTCACTCGCAGAAATAAATGAAGTCTTGTTAGAAAAGAAATCTCGGTACTTTGTTGATGAAAGCCTGCCTTCCTCTGTTGATAATTCTCAGATTGTTCTGTCTATGTGCAAAAATATTGAGGATTTGGGATTTGTTTTTTCCAGAGAACTTTTCGATGTTCTACAAAATCAATCAAAAGACTACCTTGTAGAATCATACAAACAACTAGTTTTTGTTCTAACCAAGATGGTGGGTTCTCATATTGAGCACAAACCATTTTATAAAAATTTTCCTGAGCATTTAGCCTCATTATCTGAACTTGATTTATACATGAATGCACTTGTCCATTACTGGACTTATGGCCAATGGATGCCAGAGTATGGTACTCAATCAAGATTTCCAATGAATGAAGGCAATCTTCAAATTCGCGAAATAAATGTTGGCTCAATTAGTGATTTTGAACAAATATTCATTGATATGGCAGCCGGAAGAGGTAGTCTTTCTACTCATGATCAGAATTTGTTAGGGTGGTACATACAAAAGGCCGATTCAGACAATCTTATTGAGCAATTACCAGAAACAATCCCGACAAAAGAAACTTTGAGCTTGATTATTAGCAATATTTTGGAATTTCATGCTGATAAACAAAATCTAGTAACAAAATACATCAAAACTGCAACCGACGTTTTAAGATTAGTTACCTCATTGTCAGATGGAGACATATCATTAGCCAGCAATACTCGTTTTAGAAGTTTCACCCGCCCTGAGCGTAGACT